>ODAI012434098.1_pt1 | contig 60122 bp, 45 predicted proteins | sample 1539321 | NCBI WGS metagenome assembly ODAI01 (sample SAMN02144231, study PRJEB22623) | gut metagenome | biome: sheep rumen | host: Ovis aries | place: New Zealand | reverse complement strand
TCCAAGTTCCAATCCTCTCAGCGTGCGAACCAGACGCGCTTTTCCGTAAGCGGACTCATTTTTTCGTTTTTGCTGAGACTCTTTTACCTGTGCCCTTTTTGTCTTACTTGTGAATGGATTATAATGCGTTTGCCCTGCTGTATTTACGGTTTTTTTGTGGTTTTTTTTTCATACCTACGTTATACTATATTACAGAAAGAGTTAAAGCAAAAGGAAGTAATAATAATGGCAAAGCAAAAAAAAGAACTGGATCGTTTTGCAAAGAACGCAAAGCGAGATACCCGAATTACCACAAAACTGATGGGCATTATCGTGGGCTCCGTCATCCTAAGCGTTGCTGGAGTTGCCGCACTGTCGCTGGGCATTTTTGACAGCGGCTTCCGCCAAAACACCGATGAAGACTTAATGCGCTTTGCAACGGGTCTTGAAATGACGCTCAAAGACTGGAGGGACACGCTGGAGGCAGATTCCATGCTGCTTTCAAACCGCCCGGACCTGGCGCAGGCAACAGCAAGCCGCAACATTCAGAATTTGCGCTCCATCATCAGTTGGTCTAACGGTACGCTGAACGTTGAAGTACTTGCAGTCACCGATGCATCCGGCAAAGTCATTGTGGGCGAAGGCGTGAAGGCAGGCGATAACCTTTCTTCCGTTACGGCTGTACAGAGCGCATTACGCGGCACGGCAGGCTATTCATACGATGACATTCCCGGCATAGGCTATTCAATTACAGCCGTTGCCCCAGTCCGTTCTGGCGGAAAAGTTGTCGGCTCAGTCGTAGCGGCCTATTCACTGGAAAACGGCGACATTGTAGCCCAGGTGCAGAACTCATACAATGCCGAATGTACAATTTTCAACGGCCCCACCCGTATATCCACAACGCTGGGAGAAAACTTCATCGGCACCACCCTGGCAAACAGGGAGATTCTGCACTATGTCCTTGATCAGGGCTATGAGTACCACGGCGAAAACACCATCAATGGTCAAAAGTACCTGAGCGTCTACTTTCCCTTGGAATCAAGCAATGGAACCATCAGCGGCATGGCCTTCATTGCCCGCAGCATGACCATGGTTGAAGCAATCCGCAACCACACCCTTATTCTGGTCGTTCCTATCGCCATAGTGCTTATCGGACTGCTTGCCTTCTTCAGCTACCGCTTTGTCCACTGGCTCATGTGGCGTATCTACAACGTAACGAACTTCCTCAAAGAACTTGAAACAGGCGATGCAGACTTGACCAAACGCTGTAAACTCTTTATCCGTGACGAAATCGGAGACCTTATCATTCACTTTGACTTATTCCTGGACAAGCTGCAGGAAATCATGCAGGAGGTTAAGGGAACAAAAAGCGAACTGGGCAATTCCGGCATGGCTCTTTCCGAAAGTACCCAGGATACCGCAAGCGCAATCACTCAGATTATCGCCAATATTGAAGGCATCCACAATCAGGTCAACAATCAGAGTTCTGGCGTGGCTCAGACTGCTGGCGCAGTCAACGAAATTTCCGCAAACATCACGGAACTGGACAATCTGGTAGAAAATCAATCCTCCAGCGTAACTGAAGCATCCGCCGCAGTTGAAGAGATGATTGGAAACATTTCTTCCGTCACCGCATCAGTTGACAAGATGGCAGAATCCTTCCAGTCCCTCAACGCAAATGTGCAGACAGGCTTTACCAAACAGCAGGATGTAAACGAACGAATCAAGCAGATTGAAAGCCAGTCAGAAATGCTGGGAGAGGCAAACGTGGCGATTTCAAACATCGCAAGCCAGACCAACCTGCTTGCAATGAATGCGGCCATCGAAGCGGCACACGCAGGAGAGGCAGGAAAAGGATTTGCCGTTGTTGCCGACGAAATCCGCAAACTCTCCGAAACATCTTCTGCCCAGTCACGCTCTATCGGCGAACAGCTGACCAATATCCGCGACTCAATCGGCGAAGTGGTCACCTCCTCAAACGAAGCAAGCGAAGCGTTCTCCGCAGTGTCAGACCATATCAAGAAAACCGATGAACTGGTCATGCAGATTAAGTCCGCCATGGAAGAACAGAACGAGGGTTCCCGCCAGATTGGCACCGCCCTCAAAGCCATGAACGACAGCACCGTGGAAGTTCAGCGGGCATCCAAGGAAATGTCTACACGCAACGAAAAGATTATGTCCGAGATGAAAATGCTGCAGGATTCTACGGCAAACATTCAGTCCAGCATGGGTGAAATGGCTACAGGCGCACGGAAAATCAACGAAACCGGCTCTGCCCTGTCGGAGATTTCTTCCAGCGTACAGAATGCCATCGACAAGATTGGCAGCCAGATTGATTTGTTCAAAACAGAATAACTGCACTTATAAGGAGCATTAACCATGAAAAAGATATTGATTACAGGCTGTCTGATTGCCGCATCCCTGATGCTGATTTCCGCCTGCAAAAAAACAGAAAGCACCGTCGCAAAACGCCCCGTAAACCTTCGCCTTTCTGAGGTTCATGCGCAGGGCTATCCCACATCACTGGCAGACGAGGAATTTGCCCGTCTGGTAAAAGAACGCACGGAGGGCAGAGTAATCATTGACGTGCGAAGTGGCGGTGCTCTGGCAGACAACGAAGGAGATGCCATTGAAGCCCTTAAAGTAGGAGACTTGGCCTTTACCCGCGTATCTGCCGCGCCAGTAGCCTCTTATGTTCCAAAACTTAACGCCATCCTGCTTCCCTACCTTTACCGAGACTCAAACCACATGTGGGCAGTACTGAACAGTTCCCTTGGACAAGGTATGCTGGAAGATATTGAAAAATCAGGATCCGGTCTGGTTGGTCTCTGCTACTATGATGGCGGTGCCCGTAATTTCTACACCACCAAGCCTGTTCATTCCGTAGCAGATTTGGCAGGCATGAAAATCCGCGTACAGGGAAACCCCATGATGGTGGATATGTGCAGTGCATTGGGTGCCATCGGCGTAACAGGAATCGGTGTTGGAGCCGTCCGTGGCGCAATCGAAAGCGGCCGGGTTGACGGTGCAGAAAACAACTGGCCCTCCTACCAGAGCGGCGGCGACTACACGGTGGCCCGCTACTTTACCCTTGACCAGCACACCAGAGTACCGGAAATTCTGCTCGCCTCAAAAAAGGCACTGAGTCGCCTTGACCCCGCAGATGTGGAGATTATCAAGGAAGTGGCAAAGATGACCCAGGAATACGAAATTTCCCGCTGGAAAGAACGGGAAGCCCTGTCAGAGCAGATTGTCCGCGCAAACGGCAACACCATCATCACCCTCACTCCCTCAGCCTTCGCAGAGTTCCAGAAAGCAATGCAGCCACTTTATGAAAAATATGGCGGCGCATACAGCAGCATCATCCAGCAGATTCAGAACACACGCTAGTAAAATCTGACAATCAGGGGCAAGCGCATCTCATCGGCTCTTGCCCCGCCTGCATGATTTACAGTACGACAAAATTTTACTATAATAAGGACATCTTCCGCAAAGACGGAAAACCATATCGTGACTTTATAGGAGACCATAATGAATTTTATTTTTTTAGGACCACCTGGAGCAGGAAAAGGAACTTTGGCTAAGGAAGCTGCAAAGGCATACAACATTCCCCACATCTCTACAGGTGATATTTTCCGCGAGAACATCAAGAATCAGACCGAACTGGGAAAAAAGGCAAAGGCTATTATTGATGCAGGCGGACTGGTAAGCGATGAAATCACAATCGGTCTGGTAAAAGACCGCCTCTCACAACCGGACACCAAAAACGGCTACATTCTGGACGGCTTCCCCCGTACTATTCCCCAGGCAGAAGCTCTGGACACCTTTGCAAAGATTGACGCCGCAGTAAACTTTGACATTGCTGATGAAGCAGTTGTTGAACGCTTGGGCGGACGCGTCTGCTGCAAGGAATGCGGACAGATGTTCCATGTAAAATTCAACCCGCCAAAAACAGAAGGCAAATGCGACAAGTGCGGCGGAGAACTCTACACCCGTGATGACGACAAGGCTGAATCAATCAAGCACCGCCTTGAAGTTTACCGCGAGTCTACTGCTCCCCTCATTGACTTCTACAAAAACAAGGGCAATCTGGTAGACGTGGACGCCCGTCCCGCACCGGAAAAAGTTCTTGCCGAATTTGAAGCCAAATTCCCCAAGAAGTAAAATCTTCTGATATCTGAAGTTTGACACAGATAAACTCAGATAGGGCGCAGATTTTTTTATTTAAATATCTGTGCCTCATCTGTGTTATCCGTGTCCATCTGTGGTTCCCCTCTGTGATCCCCGCTTTGTTGTGCGGGGATTTTTTTTATGCTATACTCTTTTCATGTCCCTCAACTGTAACGAAATCAATGTCATTCTCTCCGAACTCGACCTTACCGGAGCATTTATTCAGGACATAGTGCAGCCTTCCTTTGACTCCATTGCACTTTATACCTACAAACCGTCTGCGCCCAAAACACTTTTTATCTCCCTTGCGGCTGGAGTATGCCGTCTTCATGAAGTGCGCAGAAAAATTCCAAAAAATGAAAAACCCTTGCGTTTTATGGAAATACTGCGCTCCCGCATAAAGGGTGCACGAATTTCCTCCTGTGAACAGATTGGTCTTGAGCGCATTGTACGCATGACTCTCCACAAAGACGCCCCCATTCAGGTGATGCCCGCCGCACAGGAAAAACTGGCAAAGGCAAAAAATACATCTTCCCCTGAGGATGAAAGCACAGGAGAAGAAAACTATACATTGTATATACGTCTCTGGAGTGGAGCGGCAAATATCTTCCTCTGCGACACAAATGACACAATTCTGGATTCCTTTTTCCGCCGGCCCGCAAAAAATGAAATGACGGGCGCCAGTCTGCTTCTCCCGGAGCCAAAAGCCTCCGATAAAATCTGGCCGGTAAGGGATTTTGCAGACATTCAGGCAGATTTTTCCTCACATCACCCGGAAGCAGAGCCCCTGTCCTTTAACCAGAAAGTCGATATCTTTTACAGCCAGACAGCAGCGGCAAATTCCATAGAATCACTTCTTGAGCAGGCAGAAAAATGGTATGCCGGGCACAAGAGCCGTCAGGAATCCGCTCTGGAACGCCTAAAAGAAAAACGAAATGCATTTCTGGACGCAGGTCAGTTCAAGCATCAGGGAGACTTAATTCTTGCATTCGGTTACCAGCTGGACGGTTCTTCAGATTTTCTGGAATGTGAAGACTACGACAGCAAAAAAAGCGTACGCATTAAAATCGATTCAAAGCTGACTCCTCAGGAAAACGCTGCCCTTTACTACGAAAAATACAAAAAAGCCACAAGCGGACTGGAAGATCTGGAGCACGACATCTCCCGGGCAGAAAAGGCCCTTGCAGACCTGAATGCAAAATACGCTTCCATGCTGGCAGAAAAAAATCCTCTCAAACTGGAACAGCTGCTCCGCAAAACACAAAAACCTAAACAGCAGGAAAAGAAAAGTCATCCCGGCCTGGATTATTTTGTGGACGGATGGTACATTCTGGTTGGCCGGGATGCAAACGAAAATGATGAACTTCTCCGCCACCATGTGCGCGGCTCTGACATGTGGCTGCACACCCGTGACTATTCAGGCGGCTATGTCTTCATCAAGGCGCGGGCTGGCAAAACCGTTCCCCTGGAAATTCTTCTCTATGCAGGAAACCTTGCTGTCTATTATTCAAAGGCCCGCAAAAATGGCAGCGCCGACCTGTATTATACACAGGTAAAGCACCTGCGCCGCGCAAAAAACGGCCCAAAAGGTCTGGTTCTTCCGACCCATGAAAAAAATCTCTTTGTCAAACTGGACACGGAAAAACTTCGTGCACTGGAAGACATGCAGAAAATATAACGGAGTATACACATGGCTAAAACAGGACTTATTTTTGAAGGCGGCGGAATGCGCGGTCTCTTTACGGCAGGCGTTGTAGACGCTCTTATAGAAAAATCCCTTCATTTTGACAATATCTACGGAGTAAGCGCAGGCTCCTGCCACGCCATTTCTCTCCTTTCCGAGCAGAAAGATCGGGCCCGCCGGGTAAATGTTGATTACTGCACCCGTCCAGACTATTTTGGCCTGCGCTGCATGCTCAGGGAAGGGAGCATGTTCGGCTGGAAACTTATTTTTGACGAAATTCCGAACAAACTGGATCCCATTGACTATGACAAAGTCTGGCAGAAAATCGGTCCTCTCAAAAATGACGCAGAAAAATCAGACGGAGACGTTGCAGAAACTTCAGCTCAGCCCCGCACAAACTTTTTCGTCACTGTAACAAATGCCCGTACAGGACAGGCAGAATACATTCAGCCCCGGAATAACGAAGAACTGATTGCCGTCTGCAAGGCTTCCTGCTCCCTGCCCTTCATGTGCAAGTCTACCCTTATAAAGGGAATTCCCTACTACGACGGAGGCATTGCAGATTCCATTCCGGTACGAAAAGCTCTGGAAGACGGCTGCGAAAAACTTGTCATCGTTCTGACTCAGAGTGAAGGCTTTCAGAAAAAACCGCTCAAACATCCGGCTCTGGTCAAACTTCTCTATCAGGAGTATCCAAAGCTCACAAAATCACTTTTGCGCCGGCATGAAAATTATAATGAATCACTGGGAATTGTTCGTATGCTTGAACAGCAGGGAAAAGCCATTGTTCTTCGCCCGCCGCAGGCAGTCAATGTAAGCCGGACCGAGCGAAATCCCGACCGGCTCAACGTCCTTGCCCGCACAGGCTACGAACTGGCCATGAAAATGTTATAGGGCTTTCTTGAGGATTGCCAGTCCCGCATCAATTTCTTCCTGAGAAATATTCAGCGGAGGCACAAGGCGGAGAGTATTTTTACCTGCCGTGGAAGTACAAAGACCTGCAGCAAGCACTTTCTTCTCTATTTCCAGGGCACTGGCCTTGTCATTCAAATCAACGCCAATCATCAGCCCTTTACCGCGAACCTCATTTACCAGAGGACTCTTCCAGCCTGCAATCTGGGAGCGGATATAGTCACCCTTTTTGACCACATCTGCCAGGAAAGCCTTGTCATTAATTGTTTTAAGGACGACATTTGCCGCCGCACATGCAAGAGGATTTCCGCCAAAAGTAGACTGATGGTCTCCTGCCACAAAGACATCTTTTGCCTTTCCGCGATAGAGACAGGCTCCCATGGGAACTCCGCCGGCAATCCCCTTTGCCAGAGTAACAACTTCCGGCTCAAAGCCCAGTGCCTCTGAGGCAAGCAGGGTTCCGGTGCGTCCCATGCCGGTCTGCACTTCATCAGCCATTACGATTGCACCTGCCTTGCGGGCCGCCTCTGCCGCAGCCTGAGCCCATTCTGCTTCAATCAGGTTTACACCACCCTCACCCTGCACGCATTCAATCAAAAGTGCGGCAGTAGTATCGTCAAAAGCATCTTTTATCGCTTCGTAGTTGTTTGCTTCAATCGTCTTAAAATCAGACACATAGGGAGCAAAAGATGCCGGATGAAACTTATCCTGACCGGTTGCAGTCAGTGTTGCCAGAGTGCGGCCGTGGAAGGAATTTTTAAGGGTTACAATCGTGCGCCTTTTTTCACCGCCATGCAAGTAACCGTACTTGCGGGCAAGTTTTATGGCCGCTTCATTAGCCTCGGCTCCACTGTTTCCAAAAAAGACACCGTCAAAGCCTGTTGCCGCAAGCAGTTTGTCCGCATATTCCAGACCAACATCGCTCACAAAATAATTGCAGATGTGAATCTGTTTTGCAGCCTGCTCAGAAATTGCATCTACCAGCGGCTTATAATTGTGTCCCAGGCAGTTCACTGCAATTCCGGAGAGAAAATCAATGTATTTTTTTCCGTTTGCGTCATAGAGAGTTGAGCCCTGACCTTTTACAAAAGTCACATCAAATGAACCGTAATTATTCAAAACCTTTTTATTTGCCATTTCTTCCCCCATAAAAAGTCTGCCTTTTCAGGCGGCTAGTAAATCATCGTACCGATACCACGGTCTGAGAACATTTCTATGAGCAGCGAGTGCGGTACCCGGCCGTCAATGATATGAGTTCTGGGAACTCCGCCTTTTCTTGCCATCATACAGCATTCAATTTTTGGAATCATGCCGCCTGCAATCGTTCCGTCATCAAAATATTTCTGTACATCTTCAATATGAATGCGCTGAATCAGGGATTTGGGATCATTCACATCACGAAGAACGCCCGGCACATTAGTCAGCTGAACGAATTTTTCCGCTTTGAGGGCGATGGCAATTTTTGCTGCTGCCGTATCCGCATTGATATTGTAGCGGGCATTATCCCCCTGTTCACCCAGAGCAACCGTAGAAACAACAGGAATAAAACCTTCGTTCAAAAGAGACTGAATGATTTCTGGCCGGACATCCGTCACTTCACCTACAAAACCAAGATCCGTGCCGTCTTTGTCGATTTTCTTTGCCCTCAGAAGACCTGAATCAACACCGCTCAAACCGACAGCCTTTCCGCCTTCCTGCAGAAGAATGCCGACAATGTCCTTGTTCAGTTTTCCGGTCAAAACCATCTGAACAATTTCCATGGTCTCTGCATCAGTGTAACGCAGGCCATTAATGAACTTGCTTTCCTTTCCGATGCGTTCCAGCATATGATTGATTTCCGGACCGCCGCCATGCACCAGCACTACCCTGATGCCGATGGTACTCAAAAGCACAATGTCTTTCATTACAGCCGCTTTCAACTCTTCGTTGAGCATGGCATTTCCGCCGTATTTTACTACCACAGTTTTTCCAACCCAGTGGCGGAAATAAGGCAATGCCTGTACCAGCACATCCGACCAGTGGTATGAATCTACGCGGGGGTCAATTTTTTCCCGGATTTCATTATCTGTATCTGCCATAGTTATCTAACTCCAAATTTTAAATGTATTGCCGTCTCTTCCTACGTTCTGTAATCACCGTTGATTTTTACATAATCGTAAGTTAAGTCACAGCCCCATGCAGTACCTTCTGCATTTCCGTCTTCCAGTTCAACAAGAATGTCTACCGCTTCTTCCGTCAGAATCTTTTTTGCGACATCTTCGTCAAAGTTAAGGGGAACGCCATGGTCAAAGACTTTGATTTTATTCTCTTTTCCACCATTGACCTGACCGTCATCAAAGTAGCGTTTTGCACCCTCACGGCTCAGGAATGATACTGATGTTTTTTCCGGGGTAAAGAAATAACCTGAATAGCCCATTGCATCCAGAATGCGTCCCCAGTTTGCGTCAGCGCCAAAGAAAGCCGCCTTTACAAGATTTGAACAGATGACAGCCTTTGCAAGTCCGCGGGCATTTTCTACCGTATCAGCACCATGAACATGACAGGTAACCAGGCGAGTGGCTCCCTCACCGTCAGCGGCGATTTTCATTGCCATCTGCGTATTAAGTGCATTGAGAGCTTCTACAAATGCGTCAAAATCCGCACCTTCAGAAGTAATTTCTGCGTTTTCTGCCATTCCGTTTGCGAGTACAATCAGAGAATCGTTTGTGGATGTATCGCCGTCAACGGAAACACAGTTATAGGTTCCCGCTGCCGAAATGCGGAGAGCTTTTTCCAGCATGGCAGATGAAATGGCGCAGTCCGTTGTAATAAGGCCCAGCATGGTTCCCAGATTGATATGAATCATACCGCTGCCCTTTGCCATTGTTCCCATGCGCACTTTTTTTCCACCGATTGTGGTTTCCAGGGCGACTTCCTTGTAATGGGTATCTGTAGTCATTATGGCAATACGCGCTTCCTCATGACCTTTTTTTGAAAGTCCGTCAGCAAGAGAATCAAGTCCATTCAGGATTTTTTCAACAGGAAGCTGCTGTCCGATAACGCCGGTAGAAAGAACCAGAACGTCATCAGCATTGATGTGCATTTTATCTGCCACGGCAAGCGCTTCTTTCTGCGCATTCTCGTAGCCTTCTTTTCCGGTACAGGCATTGGCGTTTCCGCTGTTTGCAATAACCGCCTGAGCCTTGCCGTTGGCAATATGATCCCGGGTCAGTTTTACGCATTCAGCCTTAACGCGATTCTGGGTAAAAACACCAGCCGCATTGCAGACCTTTTCACTGTAAACAAGGGCCGTATCATTAGTTGTCCGGCTCGCCTTAATTTTGTTCAGTATTCCATTAGCCGTAAAGCCCTGCGCCGCCGTAACGCCGCCATCAATAAAAGAAAATTGCATATATATGCACCTCGATTACATAAATATGCAATAATTATACCGAACTTCTACAAGATATACAATAGCGCCGAAACCACAGATAGACAGTGATTAACACAGACACAGAGGCAAGGAACCACAGATAAACAGTGATTACACAGATAAGACACAGATATAAAAAATAAATAAAAGGCATCCGTGTCCATCCGTGTCAAAAAACCGCATCCGTGTCAAAAAAATAAAGCCCGCACGGATGCGGGCTGAAAAGCGTGACGGCAGCTTGACTGCCGTCAGATAAGGAAATTACAGGAGGTAATTTCCTTATCGTGCGTACTCTATAATTCGCGTTTCACGGATCATGGTCAGCTTGATTCTGCCGGGATAACGCAAATCTGTTTCAATCTGCTTTGCAATCTTCTGGGCAAGTTCCTTAACTTCGCCGTCAGGAATCTTTTCGTTGTTTACCAGAATGCGCAGTTCACGGCCAGCCTGAATGGCGTAAGCTTTTTCAACGCCCTCAAACTTTTCTGCCGTTTCCTCAAGATTTTCCAGACGCTTTACATAGTTATCCACTGTTTCGCGGCGGGCACCCGGGCGGGCAGCACTGATTGCATCTGCAATCTGTACGATAACTGCTTCAAGTGTGCTTGCCTCAACATCGTTGTGGTGAGCGGCAATTGCATTGATAACGCGGGGATCTTCACCCATTTTCCGTGCCATCTCTGCACCGACCTCTGCATGGTTCTGGTCACTGTCGCTTTCCGCACCCTTTCCGATATCATGAAGTAAAGCCGCTCGCTTTGCCAGATCTCTGTTTGCACCAACTTCCGCTGCCAGAGAAGCTGCCAGTTCTGCAACTTCCTTGGAGTGATTCAGTACGTTCTGTCCGTAACTGGTTCTGAAGTAGAGGCGGCCAAGAGCGCGGACACCGTCCTGACTCATATTGTGGATTCCAAGATCAAAGAGAGCCTTTTCACCCTCCTCATAAATCTTCTGCTGAATCTCACGGGTCACTTTCTGCACGATTTCTTCAATGCGGGCAGGATGAATGCGGCCGTCCGTTACCAGACGTTCAAGTGACTGCTTTGCAATTTCCTTGCGGACAGGGTCAAAACAGCTGATAACGACTGCTTCCGGCGTATCATCAATGATGATGTCTACTCCAGTCAGGGTTTCCAGTGTACGGATATTGCGTCCCTCGCGTCCGATAATGCGACCCTTCATTTCATCGCTGGGCAATGAAACTGTGGTCACCGTAATGTCACTGGTAACTTCCGTTGCCGTACGCTGAATAGTGGTAACAAGGATTTCCTGTGCCTTTTTTTCAGCGGTCAGCTGGGCTTCCTGTTCAATCTTATTGAGCAATGCCTGTGCATCATGGCGGGCATCGTTTTCAAGATTTTTAATGATAAGGTTCTTTGCCTCTTGCTGAGAAAGACCGGAAATTCTTTCCAGTTCAGAACGAAGGGTCTCTTCCTTGACTGCAAGCGTATCCTCACGCTTTTTCATTGCAGCCTGACGGGAAAGCATTTCCTGCTCTTTTTTGTCAAATTCAGCGGAACGCTTGTCTACAAGCTCTTCCTTTTTGGCAACACGGGCTTCATACTTCTGAACCTCAGCACGCCGGTCTCTGTTCTCCCGCTCCTGCTGATTTCGTTCACGAATGAGTTGGTCTTTTGCTTCAAGCAAAATTTCTTTTTTCTGTGCTTCAGCCTCTTTTATCGCATCCTGTCTTAAACGTTCAGCTTTTTGCTCTGACGCAGATAGTTGAAATCTGGCATATAACCAGCGAATAATCCATCCAAGAACAATTCCAGCAAGGGGAAGAACAATGAACAAAACCATATTCGTATTCATTATTCAACTCCTCTAGTTGTACAATCCCCGAAGTCCATGCAGCCACGGAAAATTGCACAAAAAATACGTGAATATTCTACTATAAGACTATTCTATTGTCAAACGATTTTTATGCGATATTGCACACCGTTTGCAAACTCATTACAATACTACATTATGAAAACAGAACTCATTAAAGATATTTTGACCTCCAAGGCAGACGGACGGACAGTCACAGTTTGCGGCTGGGTTCGCACAATGCGCGATTCTAAAAACCTTGTCTTCATTCAGGTAAATGACGGCTCTTGTTTCGCTTCCATCCAGTTGACCTATGACCGGTCAAATCCCGCGGCTAATGCAGACGCAGGTGCAATAGATAAAAGTCTGGCAGATGTAACCACCGGAGCAAGCATCCGCGCTACTGGAAAACTGATTGAATCACCCGCCAGCGGACAGTCAGTAGAAGTCACACTGGAAACGCTTACCGTACTGGGCAAGTGTCCCACAGATTCCTACCCCCTGCAGAAAAAAGCCACTTCCATGGAATTCCTGCGCGAAAATGCACATCTTCGTGCCCGCACCAATACTTTTGGCGCTGTTTTCCGCATGAGAAGCCAGATGGCATTTGCCCTCCACACCTTCTTCCAGGAACGGGGCTTCTTCTATATTAATACACCGGAAATCACCTGTTCTGATGCAGAAGGCGCAGGCGAAATGTTCCAGGTTACCACGCTCAGCATGGAAAAAATTGCTGAACTGGGCATTGAAAAAGGCGCAAAAGGCATGAAGCCTGAAGACGCTGCAAAAATCGTAAACTACGGAAAAGACTTCTTCGGAAAGAAAGCAAGCCTCACCGTATCAGGTCAGCTGGAAGCAGAAACTCTGGCGACTGCCCTGGGCCGGGTATACACATTTGGTCCTACCTTCCGCGCAGAAAATTCAAACACCACCCGCCATCTGGCAGAATTCTGGATGTGCGAGCCGGAAATGGCTTTCTACGACCTGGAAGACGACATGGATATCCAGGAAGAATTCATCAAGTACCTTCTGAACTGGGCGCTGACAAAGTGTCCTGCAGACATGGAATTCTTCAACAAGCGTATTCAGCCGGGCGTTATCGACACCCTGCGCCATGTAGTTGAAACTCCCTTTAAGCGCGTAAGTTATACTGATGCCGTCAAGGAACTGGAAAAACACGCAGAGGACTTTGAGTTCAAACCCTACTGGGGCTGTGACCTGCAGACTGAACACGAACGCTATCTGACTGAAAAAATCTTCAAGTGCCCTGTTATGGTCTACAACTATCCCAAGGAAATCAAAGCCTTCTACATGAAGCTGAACGACGACGGCAAAACCGTCAAGGCTGTAGATGTACTGGTTCCGGGACTGGGCGAAATTATCGGCGGTTCAGAACGCGAAGAGAACTACGACAAGCTGCTCACACGCATCAACGAACTGGGATTAAAGCCCGAAGACTACAACTGGTACCTTGATCTGAGAAAGTTCGGTACTGTTCCCCACTCGGGATTCGGTCTGGGATTTGAACGTCTGCTCCTCTATGTAACAGGCATGGCAAACATTCGCGACGTCATTCCCTACCCGCGCGCACCGAAACTGGCGGACTTCTAGTCTGAAGACTTCAAGACCTCAGCTTACAATATGGAACAGAAAGAAAAGAAGCCACGGAGCATAACACCGGTTACAGTTGCACAGATGGTATACCTCACGGCTATGAACTACGGGCGTAATTCCCTGGTTTCCCATGCTCGTGCCTGCTCCTTTGGCTTTCTGTTTTCTTTCATTCCGATTCTGACAATGGTGGCGGTGGTACTGATTCGCATTCTTCACGCTTCACCCGACACCGTTGCCAAAATTCTGGCCTTTGCTCAGGAAATCGGCCCCTACTTTAACGTTCAGGGAATTGTAGACGGACTTCTGACCCTGAAATCAGTTACCTTTCTGGAAATCATCATCGGCCTTTTTATCTTCTGGATTACAAGGGGTTTTTTCCTTTCCATTTTTAAGGGAATGCAGACGATTTTCCACACCAAACAGCGGAGACAGCCATTTTTTACCCAGCTGCTCATCATCATCATCGAAATGGCCATCATCATCGTTATTGCGGCCATCATTTTTGCCCTGATTATCATGCAGACTATCGTGCAGATTCCGGTTCTGTCTTCCATAGCCGAAAAACTGTCACCCCTGCTGACCATTCTTTCCCGCTACCACATCAACAGTCTGCCCAACGTCCTGCTTTTTGTGGTTATTACCATTCTTTATAAAATTGGTGCGGAATCAAAACCATCCCTCAAACTCTGCCTCACTTCTGCCCTGCTCTGCGACACAATCTTCTGGATTTTCCGCCAGATAATGCATACAGTCATCAATTTTACCAGTTACAATATCGTCTACGGCGTTCTTGCAAAACTGATGGTAACGATGCTGGATGTGTTCATCTTTTTCGTGCTCTTTTTCATCTTTGCCCAGTTCATCCTTATCTATCAGTTTTTTGACGAAATGCTTTTGGGTGAACTCTACCTGCTGCCAAAAAAAGACTCTGACAAGCTGACTGCAATAATGCGGAGGGGACTTTTTATCCGTCCTGACTTTCTGATTGCAAAAGACGCCAATATGATTCACCTGAAAAACGGCGAGAAAATCTACGAGGACGGCGAAAAAGGCACAAATGCCTACTACATCGTAAAGGGAACCGTCATCGAAACCCGGCCCGACATGACAAAAATCCATGAGCGCGGAGATTTCTTTGGCGAAGTCTCCTGTCTTTTGCAAAAAAGCCGCACCGGAACCGCAATATGTGACACTGACGCAGAAATCGTCCGCATAGAAGGCTCTTCTTTTCAGACCCTTGTTGAACAGAACAGTGCAGTTGCCCGCAAGGCTTTGGGACAAATCAGTTCATACTTCAGCGAAGTTTATGGACGAACAGACGACTTTACGATATAATCTTGGAATGACTAAGTACATTTTTATCACAGGCGGCGTTGTTTCCGGTCTTGGAAAAGGTATTGCCGCTGCTTCAATCGGATTGATTCTTAAAAGTCGCGGACTAAAAGTCGTAAATCAGAAATTTGACCCTTATCTGAATATTGACCCCGGCACGATGAATCCTTTTCAGCACGGAGAAGTCTTTGTAACGGACGACGGTGCGGAAACCGATTTGGACTTAGGTCACTACGAGCGTTTTACCGACGCAACTCTCTCTCAGAGCTCAAACACAACAAGCGGACGCGTCTACATGACAGTCCTGCAGCGTGAGCGTGAAGGTGGCTACAATGGCGGCACCGTTCAGGTAATTCCCAACATCACGGAAGAAATTCTGCGCCGCATGCTGCTTTCCACAACAGAAACAAATGCAGATGTAATCATCACGGAAATCGGCGGTACGGTAGGTGACATCGAATCCCTGCCCTTTATCGAAGCCATCCGTCAGATAAAATATCAGGTAGGCGAAGAAAACTGCTGCTACATCCACCTGACCCTGCTTCCCTACATGAAAAAAGCGGGAGAAATCAAGACAAAACCAACCCAGCACAGCGTAAAGGAACTGCAGGAACTGGGAATTCAACCCAACATCCTCATGCTCAGAAGCGACATTCCTATTGACAGTGCGACCAGGGAAAAACTTGCCCTCTTCTGCAATGTTGATACCGACTGTGTCATTCAGAATACAACCGCCCGCTCCATTTATGAAGTTCCCCTGCAGCTGGAAAGCGAACATATCGGCGACGCAGTCTGTAAGGTTCTGGGCCTCAAAACACCGCCCACAGAGCTGACTGAATGGACAAAGATGGTTGATGTATTCCGCAATCCCAAAACAAGGGTCAAAATCGCTCTTGTCGGAAAATATGTGGACCTGCACGACGCCTATCTTTCTGTAGTTGAAAGTCTTGTTCACGGCGGCATTGCAAACGAAGCCGGCATTGATCTGGACTGGGTAGAAGCTGAAGACCTGACAGATGACGCCACAACAGAAGCCCGCCTTAAGGACGCAGACGGCATTATCGTTCCCGGTGGATTTGGAAGCCGCGGTATAGAAGGCATGGTGAACACGGCAAAATATGCCCGCACCCACAAAGTTCCCTACTTTGGCATTTGTCTGGGAATGCAGATTGTTGTTATCGAATACGCCCGCAATGTACTGGGCTACAAGGACGCACACTCAACCGAAATGGATAAAAATACAAGTCATCCGGTTATCGACCTTATGCCGGATCAGAACGGAAAGATTCTGGGCGGCACCCTGCGTCTGGGTAAATTTGAATGTACGGTTACACCCGGCACCCTTACAGAAAAAGCCTATGGAACAAAAACAATCTGGGAACGCCACCGCCACCGTTACGAGTTCAACAATGCCTACAGGGAAGAACTGCAGAAGGCCGGCCTGATTATTGCAGGCGTAAACCCGGAACGCAACCTTGTAGAAATCGTTGAAGTTCCCGATCACCCCTGGATGCTGGGCGGCCAGTTCCATCCGGAATTCAAGAGCCGGCCCAACAAAGCAGGTCCTCTTTTCAGAGAATTTATTGCCGCAAGTATAAGGAATAAGAAATAATATGGCTACTGAACGCGAAAAAATTGTCGTCCTTGACTTTGGTTCGCAGTACGCACATCTGATTGCAAAGCGTCTGCGCATGATGGGTTACTATTCAGAAATTGCCCTGCCCTCTGCCTCCGTAGAATCACTGGGAGCTAATGTAAAGGGAATCATTCTGAGCGGAGGCCCTGCCAGCGTCTACGAGGAAAACATTCCGGAATTCAACTCTGCCATTCTTGACCTGCCGCTGCCAATCCTGGGTTTATGCTACGGTCATCAGCTGATGGCACAAAGCTACGGCGGAAAAGTCGGCAAGGCTGAAGTCGGCGAATTTGGATTTGCCCAGCTTTCAAAAAGTCAGGCAGGAAAATCTTCTCCCCTACTTGCCGGAGTAAGCGACACCACTCAGGTATGGATGAGCCATCAGGACGCAGTTCTTTCTCTTGGGAGCGGTTTTGAAGTTATCGGAAGCACAAAAGACTGCCCCTTTGCGGCCCTGCAGGATCTGAATCGCAAGCGTTTTTCCCTCCAGTGCCATTGTGAAGTAAAAGACACCCCTGAGGGAAATACTATTTTTGCCAATTTTGCAAAAATCTGCGGCATGCAGAAAAACTGGGACGAAGACACTGTTCTGAATCATATTCTGGAAAGCATCAAAAAAGATGCCGGCGACAAAAATATCCTGCTCTTTTTGAGCGGCGGTGTAGACAGCACGGTAGCCTTTGCCCTGCTCAATAAGGCACTGGGACAGGAGCGCGTGCTTGGTCTGCATATCGACAACGGTTTTATGCGCAAGAACGAAAGCGCAAATGTAGAAAAAGCATACCACGCCCACGGCTTTAACAATTTTATCGTAGAAGACGCAAGCGCAGGCTTCTTAAATGCAATAAAGGGACTTACAGACCCGCAGAAAAAGCGCATGGCTGTAGGAGAACACTTTATCACAGTGCGGAATGAAGTCGTTGCAAAGCAGAAACTGGATGAATCCCGCTGGATGCTGGCCCAGGGAACTCTTTATCCTGACATCATTGAATCGGGTGGCACCAAAAACAGCCATACCATCAAAACTCACCACAACCGTGTGGCAGGCATTCAGGCCCTTATAGAAAAAGGTCTGATTATTGAACCTCTTAAAGATTTGTACAAGGACGAAGTTCGCTCCATAGGAAAGAAAATCGGCCTTGAAGATGATCTTGTCATGCGCCACCCCTTCCCCGGTCCGGGATTGAGTATCAATGTACTCTGTACAGACGGAAAGGCAGGGGCAAATGATGAAGAAGAAATGAAAAAGGCACAGGCAGAGCTGGATGCCGTACACTTTACCCAGTTCTGTGAAAAATGCAGCCAGACTCTTAAGCGCTCAATTCTTCCCGTAAGGTCTGTAGGCGTACAGGGAGACTTCCGAACCTACCGCTTCCCCGCAGTGCTTACCTTCCGCCCGGAAGAAAATGGTTCTTACCATCTGCCGGAAAAATGGGAAAAACTGGAAGCCGCATCTGTTGCCGTAACAAACAGTGCCCGCTACATCAACCGCTGTATCATTAAACTCTGGCAGAACCCCGCCATCAAAGATGAAGATTTGCGCCTGCAGGAAGGCTATTGCGACAAGCGCCGTCTTGACCAGACCAGGGATGCAGACGATATTGTTCTGACTGCCCTGCACAAAGAAGGCTGGTACAACAAAATCTTCCAGCACCTTACCATAAATCTTCCCTGTGCGTCTTCAGCAGACCGATGTTCTTTTGTCCTGCGCCCTGTATGCAGCGAGGATGTAATGACGGCGCGTTTTGCTCCTCTGCCCCAGGATTTGCTCAGAGAAATTGTCACAAAGATTGCGGCCCTCCCCTATGTGGATGCCATTTTCTATGATGTGACAAACAAACCGCCGGCAACATTCGGCTGGGAGTAAGATAAACGAAAAAGGTCGCCTGAAAGCAAGGCGACCTTTTTTTTCAGTCAAGTATTATGATGCTGTAGCTGTCAGCGGCTTTTCCAACAACTTCAGGTGTAAGAAGTTCCTTGTAATAGTCCAGACGGTCGGCTGATGTAACAAAAATCATGCCATCCGGACAGCCGCTGAAGACATCCTTTCCGATTTCTTTCAGATTTTCAGGCAGGACAATTGTCTTGAGCCTGAGGCAGTCTTCAAAGGCAGATGAAGCGATTTCTTCTACTGTCTTTAAGTCCAAGTCAGTCAGCGAAGAACAAGAGGCAAATGCCCTTGCGCCTACAGAAATAATATCAGTAAAGTCAAAATTTTTAAGTGAAGTAAAGTCAGCAAAAACTTCGTCTCCAAGGGCAAAAACCTGGTCGGGAATTACGACCTCAGTCAGTTCGCTGTTCTTGGGCGGAAGAGGCTTTCTCTTATTTCTTTTCAGTTCAGCCTTAGAAAGAGGATGCGTGTACTTTTCCAGACTCCACACAGGAGTAAGGCTTGTGTCTCCCAGAAGAGTCAGGGAATCTCCCTCTTTTACAAATCTTTCCGCGGCCGTAAGGCTTTCTGCAGGCAGATTAGCCTTGGCGTCATCAGACAGCCTTGCGTACCAGCCGATAAAAGTACCGCCGTTGAGAACCAGATTTCCCTTGTTGCCGAAAACAGTAAGGTCAGATTCATAGACACCAGTCTGTGCTTCAGGCAGACAGCCTTTTACGGCGTTTCCTTTCTGATAGGTCAGGGTAAAATCTGCCTTTTCCCACTTTGCATAGAAAATCAGGTCTCCCAGTGTAAGGGGAGCGATTTCTGAGACTGCCTCCGAAGTAAAGTCCTTATCACTATACCAGCCGCAAAAATCGTAGCCGTAGCGGGATGGCAGGGGCAGAGGAATGGCAGAGGCAGAATTAATATAGGATGACTTTGCGTCTTCCGCATTCATACCGCCGTTAAGCACATAGGTAAGGTCATAGCTTTTTGGCTCATTCCACTTTGCATAAAGATTGATTTCTGCAGATGCTGCATTTTTAATCTCATTTCCTGCAGGACGAGTACAGGCGCTATCGTAGTACCAGCCGCCAAAGACATAATCATCTTTTTCCGGCAGGGGAAGCTCAATGGTATCAGCAAGGGTAAAATAGCGGACTGCAGTCTCCACAATTTCTTTTTCAGCACTGGCGGCCGTTTCCGTTTCTCCGCTGGCAGAGTCCGTTTCTCCGCTGGCAGAGTCCGATTCTCCGCTGGCGGAGTCCGCTTCTTCAGAAGTTTTTTCTCCGGCAGCGTCATCAGTGGCTTCGGCCTCTCCGGCAGCGTTATCAGCAGTCAGGGCAGAGGCTGTCGAGTCCGCTTCTTCTGTTCCGCCTGATTTTTCAGAGGAAGAAAGTGAAGAGTCATGTTCGTCTGCGGCTGAACTTTCTGCAGTGTCTTTTTCGACCTTTTCAGAAGATACCGCCCTGCCTGATTCACCGGGAGAAATCTCATCCTTTTCTGCTTTTGAAGTGGCTGCTTCCTTTTCTGCTTCTTTTTCTGTATTTGTATCCGAATTTTTTACCGGTCGTTCTGTCTTTTCTTCAGAGGCCCTGTTTGCAGTCTTTTCAGCAGCAGTTTTTTCAGTAAGTTCATAGGGAATAAAAGTGTTTTTGTCAGAAAGAATGCCGCCATTCAGATGGTAGTTGATTTTTCCGCACCAGCGGGCATAAAAAGTCTGGTCTTCTGTGCAGCCTTTCTTTACGGAAGAAACTAGATTTCCGCTGAACTTCTCGTTATCATACCAGCCGCCAAAGAGAAACTTTCCATTGCGGGCAGTATCAAGGGCAACACCTTCATTGATAGTAAAACAGGCGGGATTTTCCACATTGCGGCGGCCACCGTTCAATTTGTAGGTTATGGAATAGGTTTTGAGTTCCCAAAGGGCATACAAATCCCTGCTGGAAGAAAATTGCATTTCAGAACGATTTTTATAAAGAACAATTGCAGAGTTTTCGCTGTCCGTCCATCCCAAAAAAGTATAGCCGTTTCTGTCAAAGGGGTTCTGCTTTACCTTAAAACGTGTATTTGCATTAAAGAACTGTATTGCCGTATCCTGTAAACCGTAATTTGAATGCAGGATAAGCGTTGAATCTCCGGATGTCAGTTCTTCTGAAACAAGCTGAGCCTCACAGGAGTCAAAGGTCAAAAGAGAAAAAAAGACTAATGCTGTAAAGGCGTACCTTATAACTGAGTTCCTCATTCTATAATAATATCATAAAATGATAGAATAAAACAGATATAATAGAGATTTTTTAAAGAAAACTCTCAGTTTTTATGCATTATACTTTTCAATCAGCTCGCTCAAAAGAGGAATAAGCTGCTTTTTACGGCTCATCACATCCTTTAAGAAGTAGACATTTTCTTCCTGTTTGGGGAAAGTGATGTAAGGCAAAAAGCCCTTTTCTGCAGAAATAAGCATGATTGAACCAAGCCGGGTAATATCCGTAACCAGCAGGGCAGAAAAAAGTCCACCATGGGAGCGGCGGGTAATTTCCAGTTCATCCAGAAATTCCTGTTTGCGGGCAAGCACTTCGTCAGTACCGTCCACTTCAATCTGGCTCACCGTATAAACATTCTTCTGGTCCCGGTATTCCTTCTTATCCTGTTTGATAACATCAGCCGCAGCCCGGCTTCCAATGTGGCTTCCCGCATTCAGAATGTCCTGCCCCAGTTTGGTCACCTCAAGTCCGGTAATGCTGGAAAGATAGTCTGCAGTCTCCCGGTCAATATCCGTCGTAGTTGCAGAATGCAGAATCAGGGTATCGCTCAAAATACCGCAGAGCAGAATCTGGGCAACATCCAGCGGAATGGAAACATGGCTTTCCCGGAAGAGATTGGTCACAATCGTAGAAGTTGAGCCCACCGGCTTATTGATAAAGGTAATGGGATTCCGCGTGGTTACGGTGCCAATGCGGTGATGGTCAATAATTTCACGGATGGCATAATGCTCAAGTCCTTCCGCCGCCTGGGACATTTCATTGTGGTCTACCAGGGCAATTTCCACCAGAGCGTCATGAAGCAGATCGTTTTCCGTAATCATTCCCACAACTTTATTGTCATCATCCACAACTGTAAGTGAACGGCTGGGACTTGCCTGCAAAAGCGGCTTAATTTTCTTTACGCTGTCGCTTTTGTGAACCGCCTGCACACTGCTGTCCGCCATTATTGCAACCGGAGAAGAATATGCCGTCAGAAGCACAGTGGAAGAAGTGTCATAGGAACTGAGCAGAATGGGCACCTTTTTCTTTTCTGCCTTTGCAATGATTTCCTTTGAAGGCACCAGGGAAGACACAACTACCATGGCACGCACGCCGTTTTCTATACAGAATTCCTGCACGTCCGCGCGGTCTCCAGTTACGACAATTACTTTTTCAGAACGGTGAGACTCAAAGATTTTCTTAAAGGTTTCCAGTGAATCATTTGCAACAAGAATAAGCCCCTTAAAGACTTCCTTGTCATCACGCACGCAGAGAGGCTGTGCATCCAGCGTTTCGCGAATCAGTTCCACGCTGGTAGTAATGGCAGTCTGCCTTTCAGGATTCAGAATGTCCAGAATGCTTTTGGCAAAGCCACTGTAATGAAGAAGAGCCTTGTAATGTCCGTCTGCGTCCACCACAGGCATTGAGTGCCAGCCGTTTTTCTGCAGTTTTTCTACCGCACTCCACACAGACTTGTTTTCCAGCACGGTTTCCGTACCTTCCGGCATATAAAATTCCGTCCTGGGCTGCAGGTCATGAAAATAAAGGGGCTTTGGCACATTAAATCGTTTCAGTATATAGTCAGTCTGAGGAGAAAGATGTCCCGCACGAGCAGCAAGATATTCAGTCTGTCCCAGAATATTTTTCAGTCTTGCATAGGCAATAGCGGCAACAATGGAATCCGTATCAGGATTTCGGTGACCAATAACGTATACTGTTCTTTTCATAGCATAGTATTTTCGCCTAAATCACACAATTTGTCCATACAGACATTCTTTTTCTTTCTTTTATAAAGACTTTCCTTTGTATTTTCAGTAGAATGTATTCATGGAGCAGAGAGAAAAATCACAGGGTATTCAATTAGACGAAAAAGAAACAATCCGCCGGAACATGATTCTTAACGGCCCCCAGGTAAAAGCCATCTTTTTCATAGCCCTGCCCCTCGTCCTTTACAGCAGCCTGCACCAGGTTTTCCAGCTCATAGATATGATTATCGCCGCAAACATGAGCGCAGGAGTTGTCAGCACCGTTTCCTTTGTAGACCAGATTGGCAACATGCTTTACGCAATCGGCACAGGACTTTCCGTCGGCGGCTCCATCCTCATCAGCAGAAGCTACGGCAGCGGAAACATGGAAAAGGCCCGCAGCCAGATCAGCACCCTCTTTTTTATCTGCCTTGTTATCGGTGGAATCGTACTTGCCGTCACCGTTCCCCTTTCCTACCCCATTCTCAAACTGCTCCGCATGCCCCGGGACCTCATCGGCCAGGGTACCATATACTTTATCCTGACGATTCTGAACATCATCTTTCATTTTATAAATGTCATTTACCTTGCCATAGAAAAATCCCGCGGAAATACAAAAACAATCATGTGGTGCAATATGCTGGTCATGGTGGCAAAAACACTCTTTAATTTCATCGTCATCATGCTGAACAAGACAAATGCCGTAGGCCTGAATGTCGCCATGCTTCTCCTGCCCGTAGCAACCATGTGTGCCGAAGCCCTGCTTACCGCCATTGCCCTCAAAAACCTCACTGCCAGAAAAAACCCCTTCCGCCTGAGCATTCACTGCTGTGCCTTCAAAAAGACCTTTATCAGTCCCCTGGCAAATTTGAGCATTCCTATTTTTCTGGAAAAATTCGTCTTTTCATTCGGAAAAGTCATCGTCAATTCCATGTGTGCCAGCATGGGAAGTACCGTCGTAGGAGCCCTGGGAGTCAGTAACCGTCTGGGAGGTTTTGCCACAAATCCGCCCTCAGCCTTTCAGGATGCAGAAGCCAGCCTTATCAGCCAGAATTTGGGAAACAATAACCTGAACCGGGCCCTGGGTATTTTTTACCGCACCCTGATTATCAATTTGTCAATCGCATTTTTCTTCTTTGCCATCATGATAACCTTTAAGAACAGCATAATCATGGTATTTGCCCGGGGTGATGCCTCTTTTGCGGCTGAAATCAATGCAATCTACACCTACGAATGCTGGGATTCTGTCCTCTTTTCCATAAGTTCATCGGTTATGGGCCTGCTCTACGGCTTTGGTAAAACACGCATTTCCATGATTTTGAATATTACCCGTCTTTTTGTCTACCGCATTCCGCCCCTCTACCTGCTCATGCATTTTACGACTATCGGTGTTCCCGCAGTGGGTATGGCCATGCTCATTTCAAACGGCATGGTTGGCATTACATCGGGCATTGTGGCACTGGTCTTTATCCGCAAGATAAAAAAAGGAAAGTCTGATTTTTCTTTGTAGGGCGTGCCGGCAATGACTTGCCGCCGGGCTTTCCGCAGTTCCGCTTACCGCTCCATTCGCCGCAAGACGGCGAACGCTCCGCGCTGCTCCAATCCCTCACGCTCTGTTTCGCTCAAGTGGTCTAGTTCTTTGCGGTAAAGTAGCCGGTTTTGCGGCAGGGACATCGCTTTCTTCTGCTTTCAGCGCAGTCAGATGGCTGACCATATCTGCGTCAATACAGAAAGAAACTGAACCTGTACTTTGAATATAACACACATACATACAAAACACAAGGTTTGTAATCCCCGCTGATTTCTGTTATGCTATAAAAAATATCACGCGTGCGGAAGGAGTTTTTCAATGGCACAGAACACAATCGGAAGTATTTTCAAAGTAACGACATTTGGCGAAAGCCATGGTGCGGGACTGGGCTGCATCATAGACGGCTGCCCCGCAGGAATTCCGATTGATCTGGATGCCGTACAGGCCGACCTTGACCGCAGAAAGCCGGGGGCAGCCTTTGACGGAAAGCACAACGCTGCTGTTACCAGCCGCAGGGAAGATGACCGGGCAGAAGTGCTCAGCGGCATTTTTGAAGGAAAAAGCGAAGGAACTCCCATCGCCTTTGTAATCCGCAACACATCCCAGCACTCAAAAGACTACGGAAATCTTGCCAGTACTTTCCGCCCCGGACACGCAGACTACGGCTACTTTGCCAAGTACGGCTTCCGCGATTACCGTGGCGGCGGTCGTTCCAGCGGACGGGAAACAGCGGCCCGCGTTGCGGCAGGAGCCATAGCAAAACAGGTACTTTGCGCAATTCTGGGAAAAGATGTACAGATTACCGCCTACACTGAGCGGGCAGCAGGCATTTCAATAGAAAAAACTGATTTTTCTGAAATAGAAAAAAATTCCCTCAGGGCAGCAGACAGCAGGGCCGCAGAAAAAATGGCGGCAAAAATTGAAGCATACCGCATGAACAAGGACAGCTGCGGAGGAATCGTAGCCTGCCGCGTTACAGGCATTCCCGCAGGACTGGGAGAGCCGGTCTTTGGAAAACTCGACGCAGAACTCGCAAAGGCAATTCTTTCCATCGGAGCCACCAAAGGCATAGAATTCGGTGCAGGATTTGCAGCCGCCGACAGCAGTGGCAGCACAAACAACGATTCCATGAGAACCGCTCCTGACGGCAGCATAGACTTTGTCACAAACAATGCAGGCGGCATCATCGGCGGCATCTCCAACGGCGCAGACATTTTCTTCCGGGTGGCGGTAAAACCGGTTCCCAGCATTTTCCGTGAACAGAAAACCATTTTCTTTCAGGAAGACGGCACTTTTGCAGACTGCGATTTAGTCATCGAAGGCCGGCATGATGTCTGTCTCTGTCCCCGCATCGTTCCAGTCATCGAAGCCATGACAGCCATCACACTGGCAGATTTGCTTTTGCAGAACAGGGCTGCCAGAGTCTAAGAAGACTCTTTACTGCATATCTTTTCTATATTATTACATATCCTCTCTATTGCATATTCACAAAAGTCTGATAAAATAGAAAATAGAGAGGTTTCTTCTATGAAAAAACGTATACAAAAAATGTTGGGTCCCCTGCTCGCACTAGCGGCAATCGGCACAGTTTCAGCCCAGTCACGAAAAGTTGAAGTCTGGGATTTTGGCGGCGTTCAGGCAAAGGACGCAGAAAACCATATTTCCGTTGCAGACATCGACAAGGCTGACATTATCGGTCCGGACGGCAAATTTACCGGCGGCGATCTGGTCTTTGGCGACCTTACGCTCAAAACCGATAAAAATGACCGCGCCTACTACAACGGAAAAAAGAACTACGGTGACCAGGGATATTCTTCCTTTGATTTCCAGGACGGCTACCTTGCAAACGGTTTGTATTATGCAAACGGCAAGGGCGGCGAAAAAAAGCGCTACATGCTGATTAAAAATGTACGCGCAGGCGATACGATTACCTTCTACGCACGAATCAGCAACAGTGGCGACGAAAAAATTCACTTTGCCAGCGTAGATGACAGCGGCGAAAAGACAGGTCTTCAGGATGAAGAAGCTCCCCTTGGTGCCGTTTCAAAAAAATATTCCTATGTGGCAAGCGCAGACGGTGCCTACAAGGTATATGCAGACGCAAATGTGGGAAAGCCTGTTTACTACAGACTGGTGCCCCCCCCCGCCGTTGAAGTCAGGGGCTCACTTCTTTCCATTCCCGCAGGAAACGCCAGCCTGAACTTTGTAGACCAGAATACAAAGCAGACTATTGCGGCAAAGATTTCCGGAAAATCCTATACAGCAGGACTTGCAGCCGGTCACATCTATACGGCAGTCCTCACAGGCATCAAAGGCTACGGCGTAAATTCTGCGTCAAAAGTAGTTGCATTAAAAGCAGAACAGACAGGAAGTTTCATGGCAAACCTTACCATTGCCGAACAGAAAACCTATAAAATCTCCGGCAAAGTAATTGGTCTTGCAGCAGATTTCAATCCTGCAAATATGAAAGTGGTCTTCAACCCGCCCAAAGGTTCAACCTATCTTCCTTCAGAAGCAGCAGTTTCCGGCTCAAACGGAAATTTCACCTATGCGGGCGAACTGGAACCGGCAGTAGCATACACTGCCAGCCTTTCAGGTGCAAACGACTATGTCATCAAATCAGGAGCGGCGGCAGAAAATACCGAGGCTTTTGTCCAGGACATCACGCTTGCCCTCAAGCCGGTATACGAAGTTAAAGGTTCATTCTTTGGTCTGACCAGTCCCCTTCCCTCTGAAATTTCCTTTAAGAATATTGAAGACGGCTACACCTACAAAGGCAGTATTTCCGGCACAGGCTACAGCGTAAAACTGCGTGACGGCTCCTATGAAGTAAATGCAGAAACAGCAAAGGCCGCCACAAAGAATCATGTTGTCGTGGCAGGAAAAGCCCTCAGCAAAGACATCAAACTTACGGCAAAGGACAAGACTCTGCAGCCCGTCAGCCTCAAAAAAGACATCTATGTAGGCGGAAAAAAGGCTGACTACGCAAGCGTCCGCGAGGCAATTATCGCCGTAGAAGCAATGAATCCCCAGTCAGAGGCAGACCGCGTAACCATTCATATCGCACCCGGCGTATACCGCGCCCAGCTGATTGTGAACGCTCCCTACATCACCCTCAAAAATGATACCCCTGAACAGGAAGTAAAACTCACCTGGTACTATGGTATCGGCTACAAGTATTACAGTGCTGATGAAAAGGGTTATTATGATGACGACCTGGCATACGACAAGTTCAATAAAAAGACTGTCGCCCGCTGGGGTACTGCAACACGCGTCATGCCCAGTGCAAAAGGCTTCAGGGCAGAAGGCATTACTTTTGAAACCTCATTCAATAAATATGTAACTGATGAAGAAATTGCAGACGGCGTAGAAAGCGACGGCTCCATTCAGTTTGTCCGCAAGCTGAATTCTGATGTCCGTTCAAAAAAGGCTACGGAACGTTCTGCGGCAATGTGTTCAGAAGCTACAGAAGCAGAATTCTACAACTGTAAATTCCTGGGTTCACAGGATACCCTCTACACAGGAAGCGGTACAAAACAGTTTTTCAGAAACTGTTTTATCGAAGGAAACACTGACTTTATCTTTGGTGACGGCGATGTTGTGTATGAAAACTGCGAAATCCGTTTTGCAGGCTACACAGACATCAAAGTGGCAGGCTATCTGACAGCGGCAAGAAATGCCCTCGCAAAAGGCTATCTCTTCTACAACTGTACGGTAAGCGCAGACAACGCAGTTTTCCAGAATCCCGGCGTATTTGGCCGCCCCTGGGGACCTGACGCAAGTGTTGCATGGATTAACACAATCCTGGGCACAGAAAACATCATCGACCCCATGGGCTGGACTGACATGAGCGGCAACCTGCCCAAGAACGCACACTTTGCAGAATACAACAGCATGTGGAATTCAAAGGCCGTTGCTACAAATGAGCGCAAGGGTGGAGTTCTTAAAGATGCAAAAGGCTATGATCCCCAGTCTTACTTTGGCGGATGGAAACCTGCATATTACGAGAGCGAAAAGACAGAAAAGCTGAAGTTCTCAAAGAAACCCAGTTTTACAACTGATGATGACATCAACACTCCCTATCCGGGACACACCATCACCCTGCACTATTCACTGGGCAAAGCCGACAAGGCTGACATGTCTCTGATTCAGTGGTACAGGGATGACAAACTGGTAAAACAGTCAGCAGGCTACGCAGACAAGACCTACTTCATCACAAAAGAAGATTCAGGTCATATCATCAAGGCTGTCGTTACTCCCATGACCAGAGATGGTGCAAAGGCAGAAAGCGCAGGCGCAAAACTTGACGCAAAGGTAAACGATGGCTACGCAGTTCCTTCAAAAGGTGCTGCAGATCGTCCCCGTGCACTGGGCAAGGTTAATGTATTCCTCGCAGGTGACTCAACGGTAAAAGACTACAGCGCAGAAGGCATGTGGAGCAGCGGAAAAACCCGCAATGAAGGTGCATGGGGTGAATTCCTGCAGAACTGGTTCAACGACTCTGTTTCAGTCCAGAACTATGCAAACGGAGGACGCTCAACCCGCAACTTCATCAACGAAGGAAGCCTTGCAAAGATTGCAGAAAAAATCGGCAAGGGAGACTACCTTTTCATCCAGTTTGGTCACAACGACTGTTCCAACGGACAGGGGTATCTGGAAGACCGCTATGTTCCTCTGGGAGAACCCAATAAGAAAGGCATCTATCCGGTAACTGCAGGCAAAAAAGTTTCAACTCCGGCTTCTTACTCCAGCAAATACGGCCCGGAATTCTATTCCTACAACTGTGGCGGCACTTACAAATGGTATCTCAAGCAGTACATCGATGTGGCAAGAAAGGCTGGTGCAACTCCTGTTCTGGTTACTCCGGTAAGCCGTGTATATTTTGAGGGCATGGATGGAAAAATCGGTCCTCACCACGACTCAAAGGATACGACCACAAAGACACAGGTAACACGCAACAACGCCTATGTTGAAGCAGTCCGCCAGCTGGCAAAAGAAGAAAAAGTTGCCCTGATTGACGGTTTTGAAATCACAAAGAGCCTGTATGAAAAGTCTTATGCAGAGACCAAGAAAACAGACGAAGCCTTTGCCCTTATGTTCACCGGTGACAAAACCCACAACAACAAACTGGGCGGCTTTATCATCGCAGGCGAAATTGCAAAGGCTATCAAAGCAACACTTCCCGGACTCAAGACCAGTGTCGTTCACCCGGTTAAGGCAATCGGCGAAAACAGCGACGGAAAACTGATGTTCAGCGTAGGAAGTGACGGAAAAATCACCTGTGACGATGCATACTGGCAGGAATACACTCAAACTCTGATGAACGGAATGGACAAGAAATAAAATGAAAAAGATAACCCGCACACAAAAGACAATTACTCTCGCCGGAGCAGGCGCTCTGATTCTTGCAGCCTTAACGCTATCCTTTACAGGCTACATAAACGGATTCAAACATCCGGAAAGGCTCAGCAGTCCCACAAGTGAACAGCAGGCCTATCTTACGGACTATCTGAATCAAACCTATCCGGCAAAGAGGGTAAATGTCCTGCGCGGGTTGCCTTATTCTACGGTGGATGCCAAGCTGGATATCGCAGCGGAATCCGCCATTCTGATTGACACGGCAAATGGCTGCGTCCTTTATGAAAAAAATGCAGACGAAGCCATTCCGCCGGCGTCAATTACAAAACTCTTTGTCATGTACATTGTCTTTCAGGAAGTGGAGTCAGGACGCATCTCTCTGGATGATGTAGTGCCTCTGCCCGAAAGCAGCTGGGCAATCAACCTGCCTTCAGACGCATCCCTGATGTTTCTGGGACAGGGGCAGATTGTCACCCTCAGGGAACTCATGCAGGGACTTGCCATTGCCAGCGGAAACGATGCGGCAATCGCCGTGGCAAGTTACATCAGCGGAAACGTAAAAGACTTTGTTGCCCGCATGAATGAAGAAGTCCAGAAACTGGGACTCAAATACACCCATTTTGAAGAACCTAGCGGCTACAGCGAAAAAAACATTACCACCGCAAGGGAACTGGCATCCTTTGCCCGTGTTTACATCAACCGCTACCCCCAGTCAATTGAAGAATTCCACTCCCTCAGGGAAATTGAATATCCCAAAAAGGAAAACCTTGCCCCCTGGATGAAAAACCGGGGAAACAGCATGGCAGTCAAACAGTGGAATACAAATGTGCTTTTGCGTTCTCTGGAAGGATGCGACGGCTTAAAGACTGGTTTTATCTACGAAAGCGGATTTAACATTGCCCTCACCGCCAAAAGAAATGGTGTCCGCTATCTTTCAGTCACCATGCGGGGACCGGGGAAAAATTCCAGCGAAGGCAATTTCTACCGGCAGCAGGATGGCACAAGACTCATGGAATGGGCATTTTCTTCTTTTTCTGACTACATTCCTCTTGAACATATTGCCCCTTCCTACACGGTTGCCGTTACTGGCGCCCAGGGCAAATTTGTCCGTCTTGTTCCGGCATGGACAAACATCATTTCTGTGCCCCACATCACGGGAGAAAGTGCAGCCGATGCCGTAAAAGAAGTTCATGTAGAAATTACAAAGCCTGATTTTATCTACGGCGGAGCACTGGCCGGCCAGGATTACGGTCAGATTGTATACAAACTGGGAAATATCGTGCTTGAAACGGTTCCCCTGGTAGCCGACCGCAATGTAGAAAGGGCCGGCGTCTGGGGAAGATTCTGGGGAATGATTGCGTCACGCTTTTTGCGGACTAAATAAAGAGCCGGATAGGCACAATTTCGTAGCCGGCATCCCAGAGGGCACTTATAAGTAAATCAAGTTTATCATAAAGATAGTCGCTGCGGCTGCCTTTTGAAATGCCGGTGATTACGGGAATTATGGTCATATCACGGGCATTTGCCGCGTAATAAGAAATAATTTCCGAAGCAGTCAGATAATTCTCTTTATTCTTCAAAGCCTCTTCAAAAGTCTGGGTATCAAGGCTCCATTTACCGCAGTCCACATAGCGGTAACCACTGGCATTGGCAGCCTTTCTCATTTCAGCCGTTACGCGATAGAAGGGAGCATGCCAGAAAAGCGAAAGTTCTTTTCCCGTTGCTGCATAAAATTCATCTTCATTGCGGGCAAGACCGCGGCGGATAAAATCGTCATCCACAACAAATCCTTTTCCCGTTAAGTCCGCATTGGTAAAGAACATGGAAGCGCATTCGTAACCGCAGGCCGCAACCTGTTTTGCCTCTGCCGGATAGCGGCGGACAAATTCACCGTTTATGAAGAAGGTAGCAGGCACATCGTATTCCTTAAGAACAGAAAGAATGCGGGTAAGACCGTCTGCACTGTCCGCTGCGTCAAAGGCAAGAACGAGTTTTTTGGGAGCGGCAGTCTTTACCGCAGTAGCCGGGAACAGAGCCTTATTTTCCACCCCACCCGTCAGATTGCGGATGTAGAGCGTGTTCTTGTAGCGCTGGTTTGCCGTAGAACCGACAAAGACACGGTAGCGGCCGTTCTGGACTTTAATCTGGGGCTCATAGCCTGCTGAAGTCTGGGAAGATTTTTGCCAGACATTGTGGGCTTCATCATAATCATATAATACCGCAAGATTTACAGCATCCTGGGCTACAATAGAAGCATCTTTTTTCCAGTAGACAAGGTTTGCCGCAGAAAGGAAGCGTATTCTTGCCTCTTCTTTTGAACTATATCTCCATTCGCGCACGGCAGAAACAGAACCGACATAGAGCGTTGCATTACCGTGCCAGACATAAGAGACAATTTTTTCTACCGGAAGGCGGGCCAGATTTTTCCACAGGGAAATATCGTACACATACATTGTGTCGCCACTGGAAAATGCGATTGTCTTTCCGTCAGGTGAAAGCAGGGGTTTTCCGGGATTTTCAATAACAGAAAGCTGGGTAAGTTTTTCATCCAGACGATAGACTGTAGAACGCAGGGCACCGTCTGTATTTCCGATAATATCTACCCAGAGAATGCCGGCATTGTCTTCTGCCCAGAAAAGTTTAATCGAAATGACTGAACCGCGGGCATCGGTAAAGGGCTTTGAATATTCCGGCATGAGGCTTGCAAAACCTTTTGTGGTCAGGCGGTAACTGGAAATAAATTTTGTTCCCTGCAGCACAACCATTCTGTCGGCAGTAGCGTTCACATAGAGATGGTCTGTTAGAGGGTCAAAGGGAAGAGGCAGACGGCCAATAACGGTACCGCTTCCCACCATGGGGGCATACATGCCGCGGGTATAGAGTTCATTTGAATTTACGCGGTAAACAATATCGTGGTCTACATAGACAAGGGTCTTACTGCCTGCCCAGCAGACTGCATTTATCTTTCCGCCACCGATTTTGCGGAATTCCTCAGTCATCTGCACCTGCTGAAAAGCAGCCTTGGGGTCGCAGAAATAGATTGAACCGTTTTTTTCATAGATGACTGTTGAACTGTCTGGAGACCAGAGAACCGGCACTTTTTCAAAACTAAAGTCCGCATGCTCATCCAGCAGGGTTTCCGTAAAAGTAGAGGCATTTTTAAGGATAAGCTGACCGGTTGCCACGCCGGTCTTGCGCACATAGCACATCCACTTTCCGTCCGGGCTCACAGCCTGAGGTCCCAGGCGGATAGACTCTGCGGGAACAGACTCACTTCTCTGAATCCATGCCAGAGTGCCGTCATTTATTGCATAGCGGGCAGTTCCGTAGCGGTTTCTGACCTGAAGAATGGCACCGCTGGAGAGAACTTCCATTTTTTCGGGAAAGCATGTAAGAATTTTTGAGCCGGAAGATTTTGACGCATCAGCTAAGAATGCAGTCTTGTAGGAAGGACTTCCGGCAAGAGAATGAGCTACAGTAAAAACAACCTGATTCTGGCTGTTTATATCCGGATTTTCAAAAGAAATTTCAGCAGAAAGACTAAAAGCGGCTGTAAAGACAACCGCTGTAACAGAGATTTTATGCTTCATCCAGCACAAAATGTTCATTTATGCATCTCCGCGCTCAGAACAAGGACATTCAAATCCTTTTCCAGCTCATCAAGCTGACTTTCCAGTCTGCGAAGCCGCTTTTCCCGGTCATCAGCCTGTTTTTCTTCCAGTCTGGAGAAAACGGAATCAAGTACTTCCTGATTGTCCGCCACTCCGATACGAGACATACCGCACCAGGGACAATAGATGAATTCTCTTTCAATCGTCCGACCACATTCTTTACAAACGCATACTGACTTCATAGTCTCTTCTCCACAGGATATGTCTATTTTACTTCAGAAGTGTCAAAGGGTCTACCAGTTTACCATTCTTGTAGACCGTTAAATGCAGGTGGGGACCGGTGGAATAGCCTGTTGAGCCTACCAGACCGATTCTTGTTCCCTGACTTACACTCTGACCTTTACGGGCAAGAATCTTTGACATGTGACCGTACAAAGTCTGATACCCGTTGCCATGATTTATGATAACATAGTTTCCGAAAATATTCGACCAGCCCGAATAGACGACGCTGCCGCTCATACAGGCGTAAATAGGAGTTCCCGTAGGACAGGCCATATCAACACCAGTATGAGAAGATTGAACGCCGGTAAAGGGATCCTTTCGTATGCCAAAGCGTGATGTAAGCCTCCAGGCGGCCTTAATGGGATAGGTAAAGAGTTCTCCCATAGCCTTGCGCAGGGAGTTGGCATCCATTTTTGCACCCGGCACAAAAAGTTCCTGCCCGACAGAAAGAATGAGCGAAGACAAATCATTGGTATCTGCCAGTTCTTCAACGCTCACATGATATTTTACGGAAATAGAATTCAGTGACTCACCTTTTCTTACCGTATGAATCAGACCGTCCATGGAAGGAATGCGGAGTTTTTGTCCTGCACGGAGGGTACGCACATTGTCAATGTCATTTATGGCAATCAAAGTAGAGATATTACCCAGACCAAATTTACGGGCAATAGTACTGATTGCATCGCCACTCTTTACCGTATAAGTGCTGAAACTTACCGGCTGACCGATTCCCAGACTTGCAGGAGTAAGGATTTTACCGTCATCAGAAAGAACATTGCCGTTTTCGTCAAATTCATCCTCGTTTGATTCTATGGCAAATTTGGACATGGCTGCTGTAAGAGCCTCAAGTTCAGAATCAGGATTTGTCTCAAAAAGTACAGGATTTCCGTGAGTTTCCAGATAATCCGACACGCGGAACATGGTCATGGGGACCAGTATGCACATAGCCAGAAGGGGAATGAAATATTTGTAAAAGGCAGACTTTGAAAGCCAGCGGATATTCAGTGCGCGGGAAATAGCATATTTGTGTTTTGCAAGGGCATCAAAAGAAGCATGAGTTCTGTTATAGCGGACACGCTGAGGTCTAAAAGGCTGAACATGCATTTTTGGCAGACTGGGCAGACGAAAATTTGATTTTTCGCGCCTGACATTGGCTGCACCCACGTAACTGATTATTTCCATATATCTTTTATCGTCAGAAAAAGTATGCTATATTAGATAAAAGACATAAAAAGACTATGACTGACGACAAAAAAAAACTGGTTCTTATCGTATGTATCGGGCTGGTAATCGGCCTCTTCCTCAAACTTTTCGTTGTAGATGTTCTGCACGTTTCCGGTACCTCCATGATGCCTGCCATTAAAAACGGAGATACTCTGGTAGTAAACAAACTCGCTTACGGTCTTATCCGCCCCTACGGTGAAAAACTTCTGCTGCAATGGGCAAGACCAAAAAATGATGATATCGTTATTTTTTTATACAATAATAAAATAGTCGTAAAAAGATGTGTCGCAGGGGGCGGTGAAACGCTAGAATATTCAGACGATAGTGTGTATACTTTGCATGTGGGAGACAAAGACATTCCTCTGACTGAAGCACAGTGGCAGAATCTGAAGGACATACATTCTGTTCCTCAGGGTTACATTCTTGCCATTGGCGATAATTACGAAGAATCAGTTGATTCCCGCACATACGGTTTTGTTTCCGAACGCAATATTCTGGGAAAAGTTATATGCAGATGAATCATTATCTGAAAACATGGCGCGTCATTCTTCTTTGCAGCTGCATGGGCATTTTTGCGGTCATCATTGTCGTAAAGTATGCCAGGCTTGCATTCATAAAGGAAGCGCCGGGTTTTGCATCCACTCCCATCGTTGAACGAGGTTCCATTGTAGACCGTAACGGAAAGGCTCTGGCTGTTTCCACCAATTTCTATCACTTTGGCGTAACGCCTGCCGCAATCAAGGACATAGGAGAGTTCGCCCGCTTAGTCTCCCCTGCCCTCCACATGAAAGAAAACGACATTGTCTCTACCATCACCAATGCGCCTAATTCCCGCTTTGTCTATGTAAAGAAGAAGATTGACCAGAACACCTACGACGAACTCCACAAGGTCTGTCTGGCAAACGGATATTCAGGCTCAGTCCGCTTTGACCGCATTCCCGGCCGTGTCTACCCGGAAAATACCCTTGCATCTCAGTTAATCGGCTACATGGGAAATGACGGCAACGGACTTTCCGGCATTGAATACTCCATGCAGTCCACTCTTTCTCCTGTCGTTACCCCGGAAAGCCCCGGAGACCTAAAAGGAAAAAATGTCTACCTGACCATAGACGCAAACCTGCAGTTCAAGCTGGAAAAAATTGCCCGTGAAGCCATTGAAAACACCCAGGCAGAATCCCTCATGCTCATAGCGGCAGAGGCAAAGACAGGTGAAATTCTTTCCTACATCAGCCTGCCGGAAGCGAATCTGAACGAATACAGTGCTTCCTCTCAGGACGCCCGCATTGACCGCCCCGCCACCCAGAGTTACGAGCCGGGTTCTGTATTCAAGATTTTTTCCGTGGCAACCTTTTTTGATGCGGGGCTCATCAGCGAAAACGATATTTTTAACTGCGACGGCATTTATAAAAGGCGCACGAATGCGGGCGAAACTATTGTCATCACCTGTCTAGACCACCACGGATGGATTTCTGCCCGGGATGCCTTAAAGTATTCATGTAACGATGCCCTTGCCCAGATGAGCGAAAAAATTGAATCCGAGCAGTTTCTGGCTAAAATCCGCAGTCTGGGCTTTGGCTCACGCACAGGGGTAGAACTTCCCGGAGAAACAACAGGTTCCGTGCGCAAAACAAGCGACCGCCTCTGGTCTGCGCGCTCCAAGCCGACTATTGCCATCGGACAGGAAATCAGTGTAAGCGCCCTGCAGATGGTACAGGCGGCAACAGCTCTGGCAAACGACGGTGTTCCCGTTCAGCTTACCTTCATTTCAAAAATCACCAGCCACGACGGCGCAGAAGTATTTACTCACACCCCCGTACTTAAGGATGCGGTTTTCAAAAAATACACGGCGAACTATCTGCTGCAGTGTATGGAAACCGTTGCCCGGAGCGGTACCGGTACGCGCGCAAATCTCCGTGATGTTGCAATCGGTGTAAAAACAGGTACCGCCCAGATGGCTGACCATGTACATGGCGGTTACAGTAAGACAGACTTCCTCTCCAACTGTATCGCCATTTTCCCCATAGAAAATCCTGAAATCATCCTCTACATTGTCATTGAAAAGGCAAAGGGTGAAAACTATGCGGGCCGTATCGTAGCCCCTGTCATCGGTGAGGCGGCTTCCATAATCATTGACCACCTGGGCATGAGCCGTGGAGGAGCGGCAAGTCTTTCTCATCCGGGTTATGTTAATATTTCCGGTATTCAGCCCGCCATCATAGAAGGTGTCATGCCAGACCTGAGGGGAACTCCCAAGCGCGACCTTCTTCCCCTTCTCAGCCGCCCCGACATTCAGGTAAAAATCAATGGTGACGGATGGGTAATCAGCCAGAATCCGCCGCCCGGAACCGCCATCACGGAGAACATGGAAATTGAATTCTATCTGGAATAGGAATATCACCCTCTTCTGCCAGCGTTTTCCCGCGCTTGCAGAACAATGCGGCATTTCTCCCGGCATGCAGGCCCCAAAAAACTCTCCCTTTGAAATTCTACATGCAAAAAACGGCAGTCTCATCGCCAAAGCGGACGGAAAACTCCTGCATTCCTCTTACAATCCTGAGCGGGAGGCGGAACAGTCTGTCACTGCCGCCAGAAAAGATGAAAACAAAAGCTGTGTATTTCTTGCCTGCGGTCTGGGCTACGCTCCCAATCTCTATGCAAAAAAATTCCCCCGGGACACGCTGATTATCGTTGAACCTGAACTCCGGTATTTGCTTGCCGCCCTGGAAGTTTTTGACTGGAGCCCGGTATTTTCTGCAGCCCGCTGCATGATTATCACCGGAGCAGAAGTTCAGACTGTCATCACGCTCATAGAAAATTCGGGCGGTTTTTCTTCCTGCGGTATCATTGCAAATCCCAGCCAGATGGAACATAAGCGCGAATACTTTTCCAGCCTTTCCCGTGCCATAGAACATGCAAAAGAGCAGACTAAAATCAACGGCAACACCTATAAGCGCTTTTACGGACTCTGGATGCGGAACACCTGCAGAAATCTGCATCAGCTCGCCATCCGGGGTGGCATCAATTCCTTCAAAGGAGCATGTCCTCCTGATCTGCCCGCAGTCATTCTCGCGGCAGGCCCTAGTCTTTCGGCTCTGCTTCCTCATCTTGCAGAGATTAAAAAGCGGGCTCTGCTCATCTGCGTGGACACAGCCCTGCACGCCTGTCTCCGCTCCGGCACTGAACCTGATTTTATCGTCCTCACAGACCCCCAGTACTATGCGGCCCGCCATATTGCAGGACTGTCTGCTCCCCATGCCTTTCTCATCACGGAGACAGCAGCCTATCCCCCTGTATTCCATTTTCCCTGCAGGGAAATTCTTCTCTGCTCATCTCTCTTTCCTTTAAGCGTCTCAATGGAAAAAGAATTAGGCGAAAAAGGCTCACTTGCGTCGGGTGGCTCCGTTTCCACAACGGCCTGGGAGTTTTCCCGCTACATTGGCGCCAGAGAAATCTATCTTGCCGGGCTGGATCTGGGCTACCCTGATTTTCAGACCCACATACGAGGCTCTTCCTTTGAAGAAAAAATCCATACCATCTCCCTCCGTACCCGGCCCGCAGAGAGTACCGGCCTGGGCGCACTTTTTGGAGCAAACATGATGACCGCCCGGGATTACAGAGGTCAGCCCATTCTGACCGACAACCGCATGTTTATGTTTGCCAGCTGGTTTGAAAGCAAACTCAAAGAATATCCAGACCTGCATACCTATTCACTTTCTCAAAAATCCCTTGCAATAGAAGGCGTTCAGACAGCCCCTGTAGAAAAAATTCTCTCCCTGCCGGAAAAAGAAAAAGAAAGAAAAGACTTTTTTGCAAGGCAGATTCCTTTTACTCCCTGTCAGGCAGATTATAAAAAAGCCCTGCAGATCTTACTGAAAGACCCTAAAGTCTGTGAAGAAATGCAAAAAAATAATGCAAAATTTTCACAAGGTTTCTAAAGTTTATTTTTCCGACACCGATAATAAATATGTACACCGGATATCAGATTAGTGTGATACGACATCCAGACACACTGAGCTGTTACAATGTGCCCAACTTTGTAAATAACCGGTTCTCCATGAATTAAAAAGCCGAAAGTCGTGTAAGGGCTTTCGGCTTTTTTCTTTTTTCATCCCTTTTATACTGTACAAAATTCCCTTTTTTGCCGATAATAGTATAGAAATGAAATCAATTCCATTAGCTGCTATCGCAAACGATACCTATTTTTCGGATAATGTATTTCTCGATGACTCTTTTCAGCTGCTGGATAAGTCAGTTCCTCTGACTGCATCCATGAAGAAGGCTATGGCTGACTGGAGTTTTACTGTAGTCTATACTGATGGAAGTCAGCGTACTGCCGCTGAAGCTCATGCTCCACAAACTCAGGCTCAGCCTCAGGTTCAGGTAAATGCCCAGCTACAGATGCAGGCACAAAAAACTGCAGCAAAACCGGAAGCAAAGAAAGCAGCTGTTGAAAGCACAAGTTTTGAATCCATCGACATAAATGATTTGCTGGGGCTTCCCTCAAAAAACAATCCAGTCGTAAATGTTCCAAAAGCTCCGCCGGTACCAGATGTTCCGGAAATTTCAAGAACCCCGGGCGAAGTATATGAATCAGATGAATCCGTAGTTGATAAATTCAATCTCAACGACGATTCTATGGCAGCCCAGCACTATAAAGAAGAAACACCCCAGGTAGAACAGCAGAGACTGAAAAATGCCAGAGAAGCCTATGACACCTATCTGGAATTTGTAGATGAAATATTTACCCGCTATGCGACTCATAAAGAACTTGACTATAAGCAGATAAGTGAAAAAGTAAAGGAAATGCTTCTTTACATCAGGGACAACCAGCGCTACATTCTGCGTGTAATTCCGTCTGCCATGGAAAAAGAAAAGAACTTTCTGGTAGGCCATAGCCTCCGTTCCACTGTTCTTGCCATAATCATCGGTTATGCCCTCGCACTGCCGCCACCAAAACTGATTGGACTTGGAGTTGCCTGTCTGATTCATGAAATCGGCCAGATTCGTCTGCCGCCTCAGCTCTACATGACAGACCGTCTGCTCACGGCACCTGAAAAAGTGCAGATGTCAAAGCACCCCATTATCGGCTACAACATCCTCAAGGAACATAACTTCCCGCTCGCCATTCAGCTGGGTGTTCTTGACCACCATGAGCGTGAAAACGGCACCGGATACCCCCGCCACATTAAAGGCGACAAAATCACCTCTTTTGCAAAGATTATTTCTGTTGCCTGCTCCTTTGAGGCAATTACCGCTCCCCGTCTCTTCCGCGAAGAGCGTTCTTCCTACGAAGCCATGCTGGAAATGCTGAAAAATCACAGCGGTGCCTACGATGAAACAGTTACAAAGGCTCTGCTCAAATCACTTTCCCTCTTCCCCATCGGAGCCTATGTAGAATTGTCCTGCGGAAGCATAGCACAGGTTGTTGATGTAACTCCCGGACTGCCAAAATGTCCGAAGGTAAAGCTGATAAAAGACTCTGATCCGGCAAGAATTGCTGCTGTCATTACAACGGATGATAATCAGAATAAGATAATTCGTGTATTGAATAAGAATGAAGTCAATAATCTGAAAAAGGCTAATTAAAGAAAGCCCTGACTTTTTCTGCCTCTTCCTTAAACTGCTCGTCAATTACAGGCGGATTTTCCGTAAAGTAAAGAATCTGCTGCATTTCTTCAGAGAAACGGGCACCCCAGACAGAAATAACCGGTTCAAACTGATGAAGATAGCCAAGTGCAAGGGGAATATTTGTCAGAATACCGCCGCAGAGGGGGCGCATGGCAATAAAACCGATTTCTTTTTCAGCACATTGCATGACCAGCTGCTCCACAGACTCATCACAAAGCATGTTAAAAGGGAACTGCAATGTTTCCCAGCCTGACTGAGAACGCAGCAGTCTCTGTGCTATGTCAAGGGATTCCGTTACCAGGCCAAAATGATTGATTTTTCCTTCCCGGCGCAGGTCAATAAGTTCGTCCACAAGGCCGTCCTCACCACCCTTTTCCGGCAGGCTGTCATTTCTTTCTATTTGATACAAATCTATGTAGTCCAGTTTCATTGCATCCAGGCTGGCATATAAATCAGATTTAAGATCGGAAATGGTACGGGCAGAAGTTTTTGTGGCTATGAAAACATCTTTGCGGTAAGGTTTGATTGCCTTGCCTAAACGACGTTCACTTTCAGGAGAAGAACGGGCGGTATCGTAAAAATTGACACCGCCCTCATAGGCCTGGGCAATCAGGGCATCCACGTCTTCTGCATCGGAAATCTTGTCCAATGCCATGGCACCAAAAGCAGTGCGGCTTACGAGGATTCCTGATTTACCAAGCGCTATATATTGCATTATTTTTTCTCAACAGGTTTCCAGCTGCGGATTGCATTCTGAATGAAAGTAACAAGATCATCCAGTTTTACGCGTTCCTGTTCCATACTGTCACGGAAGCGGACTGTTACCGTGTTGTAGTTGGGGTTGGCAGAACCATCCTCAGCCTTTTCGGTAATAGTATCGTAGTCTACTGTCACGCAGAAAGGTGTACCAACTTCGTCCTGGCGGCGATAGCGCTTACCGACTGTACCGCTCTGGTCATAATCGGTTACAAACTCTTCCTTAAGGGCATGCTGGATTTCCTTTGCCTTTTCTGCAAGACCGTCCTTTTTCATCAGAGGCAGCACGGCAACGGTAATCGGAGCCAGCTTCGGATGCAGGTGCAGTACAGTGCGGTAGTCATCTTTTCCGTCTTTTCCAACATTTTCTTCTTCGTAGGCTTCGCAGAGGAAGGCGAGGAAGTTGCGGTTCAGGCCGGCTGAAGTTTCGATGACATAAGGTGTATAAGTCTTGTTGCCATCATCCTGATCGATGTAAGACATATCCTTTCCGCTGACTTTTGTGTGCTGACCAAGGTCGAAGTCAGTGCGGTTGTGAACACCTTCAATTTCCTCAAAGCCGATGGGGAAGTTGTACTGAATGTCGTAAGCATCCTTTGCATAGTGAGCCAGTTTGTCGTGATGGTGCCATGCAAGATTTTTCTCAGCGATACCGTATTTCAGATAGAAGTTCCAGCGGTACTTGCGCCAGTTTTCAAAAATCTCATCATCGGTACCGGGCTTACAGAAATATTCCATTTCCATCTGCTCAAATTCGCAGGTACGGAAGATAAAGTTCTTAAAGATGATTTCGTTACGGAAAGACTTACCTACCTGGGCAACACCAAAAGGAATCTTCATGCGGTTTGACTGCACGATGTTCTTAAAATCAGTAAAGATACCCTGGCAGGTTTCCGGACGGAGGTAAATCAGGTGGCTTTCGTCTGCAATCGGTCCCTGATACGTCTTGAACATGAGGTTGAACTCACGGACTGCAGTATACTTGCGTTCCTTGCTTCCGCATGTAGGACAGTTGATATTTGCGTCAATAAAAGCCTTCATTTCTTCATGGCTCATTGTATCAACAGGTTTGCCCGGATCCTTATCCGGATGTGATGAAACATAGTCTTCAATCAGCTGGTCAGCACGGAAACGTGCCTTACATTCGGTACAGTCAATCATGGGGTCAGAAAAGTGAGCAACATGTCCTGAAGCTTCCCATGTCTTGTGATGCTGGAAGATAGCACTGTCCAGACCTACAACATCGTCTCTCAGCTGGGTCATATAGTGCCACCAGGCATTCTGAATATTGCGCTTAAAATCTACGCCAAGGGGACCGTAATCCCATGCGCCGGCCTGACCGCCGTAAATCTCACTCGCCTGATACACAAAACCACGTCTCTTGCAGAGACTGATGATTTTGTCCAACGTACATTTGTGTTCGTCGTTTGCCATTTTTATAAAACTCCTTTCCCCTACCGGATTGCAAGGGATATCAAATAGTGTAGCAGAAAAATCCGCTTATGAACAGACCGCCAGTTTTAATTCTATTTTCAGATTTCTTTCCCCTGCAGGAGAATACTTTCCACGGCATCGATAACACTGTCCGGGGTACTTGCTCCTGCGGTAATTCCTACGTTTTCAAGGCTGAAAAAGTCCTCAGGGATTTCCGCGGCAGTTTCAATCAGTGCCGCATGGGCGCACAATTTCTGGGCTGTCGTAAAAAGGCGGTTGGTATTTGAACTGTTTTTTCCGCCGATCACGATTACACCTTCTACCTGGGCGCAGAGCCGGGTCAAAGCTTCCTGCCGCTCATGGGTAGCAGGGCAGATTGTACTGAATATCTCAATGCCGGGAACTTTTTCCTGCATGACTGCGCAGATTGCTTCCCATTCCTTTATACTGAATGTAGTCTGGCTCAGGAGAACCACTTTTTCCGGAATAGAAGACGAAAAGAGATTTTTTGCTTCTTCTGCACTGCGAATCAAAAGGAATTCGCATTTTTTTCCTGCAGTCTGAGCGGCGGCCTCAGCATAGCCCTGAATTCCGACGACTTCGCCATGGTCTTTGTCGCCGGCAAAAACAATTGCATAGCCTTTTTCCGCACAGTCTGCCGCTCTTTTCTGGCTCTGCATGACCAGGGGACAAGTTGCATTGATGACAGTTCTGCATTTTTCCCTTAAATCTGCTTCCATGCGGGGTGCAACGCCGTGGGCCCTGATAAGAACAGTATCTTCCGCTGAAAGAGACTCAATCGCAGACGGCACAAGAACTTTTAGTCCCCGCCTGGCCAGTTCATTCAGCGCAACGGGATTGTGAATCAGAGGCCCCAGTGTATAAACTCTTCCGCCCTTATTCTCATTCAGTGCTTTTTCCGCCGCCGTAACAGCCCGACGCACTCCGCCACAAAAGCCCAAAACATCTGCACGAATTACTTTCATATACACCCCGTCATAAAAAAATTCCCGCGTAGATACGCGGGAATCAGAATTATTTCACTATAGTTCAGTCATGAAAATCACGGCTGAAAATCCTTATGCCTCAAACTGAACGACATTGTTTGCCTTAGAAGTGGTCAATCCCTTATTTACAAACTTACGGCGGGCACATGCAATGAATGCGCCTGCAATGAAGATTGAAGAGTAAGCGCCACTAATCAAGCCCACAATCAAAGCCTGAGCAAAATCGTGGATAGTGCCTGTCGTGAATACAAAGAGAGACACAACCGCAAAGAGGGTGGTCAGTGTTGTAATGATTGAGCGGCTCAAAGTCTCCGTCAGGGCAATGTCCAGAATATCAACAAATTTGCTGGACTCCACAATCGCCATATTGTAGCGGACGCGGTCAAGAATAACGACGGTCGCATTGATTGAGTAACCGATAATCGTCAGTATTGCCGCCAGAGTTGTAGTGGAGAATTCCATCTGCGTCCAGGTGATAAAGGTAATCATAATCAGGGCATCGTGAATAATAGCAATAACCGCAGCCAGAGCAAAGTCCCAGTGGAAGCGGATTGTTGAATAGAGCCAAATCAGTACCAGCGTTGCCAGTACCAGAATGATTGAATCGCGAATCAGGCTCTTGCTGAACTGAGAACCGATAAAGTCTGACTTGACGATAGAAACCTTGTCTTCTCCAAATGCAGCAGAAAGAGCATGGTTTGTCTTTTCCTGAATTGACTTCTGTGTTTCGCCTTCTGCAATGCCCAGACGAATCTGATAGCTTGCATTCTTTCCGGAACCAAGGGTCTTTACGTCTGCACCTTCAATATCCTTGAGGGCAGCGCGTACATCGTCTGCATTCACGTTTACGCTTTCGTCAGCAGCATGAATGCGCAGGGGATTTGCACCAAGTGTAGTTGAAACAGCTGAGTTTACAAAGAGTCCGTCAGCAGTTGCAGCGTTTCCGTCAAGCACCTTTGTTACGATGCCTTCAACTCCGCTGATTTTTTCTGCCAGTTCGGCAACAGTTTTATTTTCTGCATAGGGCAGGCTTACCGTGCGGTTTTCTGCACCTACACCAGAGATAACCAGATCCAGACCAGTACTTGCAGGGTCAACCTTAATTGTTGCACTGCCATTGTATGTCAGTTCCAGAACAGTGGGGTCAATACGGAATTCTTCAATCATACCGGGCTTAAAGTCCAGACCGAAGTTGATTCCGCGGGTTACAACTGAAAAAATGCCGCTGATAATCAGCACAGAACTCAAAACAACTGCGCCGACAAAGCATTTACTAAAATGAATTACCTTTTTCATTATTTAATCCTCCAGCTGATGCTCATGTTCTTTTTACCGATAACGTCGGTCTGGAAGTCGAACATCAAGCGAGATACGACCAATGCGGTGAATACTGAGGAAACAACACCGATTGCAAGGCTGACTGCAAAGCCCTGAATTGAGCCGGTTCCCAGTTGTGACAGGAAGATAGCCGCAATAAAGGTGGTGATGTTGGAGTCCATAATTGCCCAGAAAGCGTTGTCAAAACCGGCTGCGATTGCGGCTGCACGGCTCTTTCCGCTACGCAATTCTTCTTTAATGCGTTCGAAGATGATTACGTTAGCGTCAACAGACATACCAACGGTCAAAATCATACCTGCAATAGAAGAAAGGGTCAAAGTCAAATTGAATGCGCTGAGGATTGCAAACATGATGTACATATTCAGAACCTGAGCCACGATAGCGTTGAAGCCTGCGCCCAGATAGTAAATCAGCATAAATGCCAGAACTGCAATCAAACCGACAATCAAAGCCTTTACACCCTGGCGGATAGCCTGGTCACCCAGAGATGCACCGATTACCTGTTGGCTTTCTACTTCCAGAGGAACTGCCAGCCATGCGGTCTGCAATACCTTCTGCAGGTTCTGAGCTTCTTCTACGCTGAAGCCGCTGATTGCAACCTGTCCGCCGCCAATTTTTTCATTGATGCGGGCATAAGACTTAATCTTGTTGTCGCTTACGATTGCCAGATTTTCACCAACATGTGCACCGGTAAAATTTGCAAAGATTTCTGCACCAGAAAGTTCTTCGCCGTTGCGGTCTGCAGACAGAACGAAAGTAACCTGGGGACGGTTGGTAATATTGTCAGAAGTAACCTGTGCTGACTTGATGTACTTTCCGTCAAGAGCAATTTCTTTCTTTACAGCGAGATAACCGATTCTTTCATCAAGACCATAATCATCTTTTGTATAAAGACCAATAACTTCGCAGTCAGCAGGAATGATTGAAGGATCAATCAGATTTCCGTCTGCATTGAAAGTACTTGCAGCATGAGTCTGATAATACTGATTGAATTTATCAGTTGCATCGTTATCTACCAGGCGGAAGTTCAGGATACCCTTACCCATAATCAGCGTATTTACGCTTTCACCGTCAGCGGCACCCGGGATTTCAATGTAGATGCGGTCTTCACCCTGCTGGCGGATAACCGGAGAAGAAAGACCGAATTTATCAATACGGCTGGTCAATGTTTCGATTGCCTGAGCCATAGCTTCCTTTTTGAAAGCAGCGGGATCTGCAATCGCCGCATTTGAATCTGACTGTGCAGCCAGAGCCGCTTCCAGATCTGCATGAACGATGATGTTCATACCGCCGCTCAAGTCCAGACCAAGCTTAACTGAGTTTGTATAGCGGTTCTTTGCCTTGAGGATTGATTCACGGTATTTTGCTTCAATAACATCAAGAAGTTCTTTTTCATTGCTGAATGCACCGAGAACTGCAGAAACAGTCATAGGTTCAGCAACCTTTTTGTTGTCTGCCTTGTAATTCTTTTTTGCAGCCTTTACCAGATAATCATAGGATGCATCAAGAACAGCGTCAGACTTTTCATTTGCAATTTTTTTGATTGCATTTACATCTTCACTGGCTTTTACCGTTGAATAATCCTTGATTTTTTCCAGTGAGCCCAAAGCCAGAGTCTGCTCATCTTTGGGAGTGCGCACATACCAGCTGATTGACGGCCACAGGAACCAGAAACATACAGCAAGTACTGCAAGAATGATAACAAAACGAGTTCGTTTATTCATTTTTAGCCTCTTCGCCTGCTGTTTCTGCCGCAGATTCAACGGTTTCGGAAGCAGCATTTTCTTCAGAAGTTTTTTCAGCCTCTTCGGCTTTCTTTTCTGCCTGTTTTGCTTTTTCTGATTTCTTTGCAGATGATTTTGATTCTACCGGCTTATCAAGAACAACAGAAGCAATTGCAGAACGATTGAATTCAAGCTTTGTGTTGTCATCAACTTTGACGATAACAGTTTTCTCTTTCGTCTGATGAACAACGCCATGAATACCGCCGATAGTGATAACCTTGTCGCCCTTTTTGAGCGCGTTAATCATCTTTTCGGTTTCCTTCTGCTTTTTGTTCTGAGGACGAATGATGAATAAATAGAAGATTCCGATGATGAGTACAAAGGGAAGCACTGTCATCAGAATGTTACCTTGCTGACCTGCACCCGCAGCAGCCTGGAGAAATGGGACAAAAGACATTTTGTATCCTTCCTTTCTAATTAGTGGAATTTAAAGCAGTATAAGAATAGCATTTTACAGATACAACCGTCAAGACATCATCTGGCAAGAAGAGTATCTAAATCACGATTTAAGACAAGAAGATTTTCATCACCGGGAGAAAGTGCTACAACCTGCTTTAAGTAGTACTGGGCCTTGCGGTATTCCCGTTTATTGTAATAGACCTGGTAAAGACGCATCAGGGCATCCTTGTTGCGGGGGTTTGAAGTGAGGCTTGACCGCAAATCGCCGAGAATGGCATCTTCCGTAGTTGCAAGGAAACTGCGCTCGTAAAAGAGAAAACTCTTCATGCGGGCATTGGCTGAAGAAAGCTGCTGGGAAATAATCCGGGAGGCTTCCTGATTCCGGCCGGTAGATACCAGCACATGAATGTAAGACTGAACCACAGCCTCATCTCCGGGATGTTCACTGTAAAGACGGGAAGCCAGATCCCATGCTTCATCCTTGTGGTTTGACATGAGGCAGATATCAATATGAGAATAGACAGCGTCAGCCGGCGCAGAAGGCAAAGACATGAGTGTAGAACTGGCTCTGTAAGCGCCGGTGTAATTGTGGGCCTGCTGCATCTCAACAACCTGAATCTGCAGGGCAGAAACATTTTTTGGGTCTTTTTTCAGAATTTCTGCGGCAAGTTCGCTGGCAGTCTTACCGCCGACTTTTGCACCCGTCTGGGAAGAAAGTTCTGCCGCCACAAGGACAATCTCCGTATCGTCAGGATAGAGCTTTAAAGCCTGTTCAATTGTAGAAAGTGCGGCGGCGTTGTTGCGGTTCCAGTCCTTCTGCACTTTGGTACGAAGCACCAGATAGTCGCGGGAAACGGTATCGCTTCTTGCATATACATCCAGCAGGGAGGCTGCCTTAATGTAATCACCTTTTTTTACGAGGATTTTTGCACGGAATAATATATAGTAGGTATTTTCACTTTCCTGCTGAAGAACCCGGGCTACATACTGTTCAGCCGCATCCATGTCACCTGCGTTATATGCCGCTTCCGCAGCAAGTTTCAGAAGTTCGCGGTTATTTCCGTAGCCCTGAAGAAGTGCCTTTGCGTCAGACTCAGCACCCTTTGCATCTCCGGTAAGAAGTTTTGACTGGGCAAGGGCATAGGCGGCCTCAAAACAGCCGGGGGCAATCTGATGTGCCTGATCAAAAGCCTTTACAGCCCCCTTGTAGTCACCAGACCTTCTGCAGAGCACACCCATAAGATACTGGGCCAGGACAGAGTCGTTTCTGTCTTTTAAGGCAGACTGCAAATCGCTTTTTGCCTGTCCGTAATAGTCATTGCGGATTTCTGAAGTAATGAGCACCAGGGAAGGCAGGACTTTTGTAAGGAAGTCAGTTTTACCTGTGCTGGAATCATACACGCCCTGTCTGGCTGTTTCGATGGCACCCAGGTAGGGATTTGTACCGGAAATTTCAGGAAGGGCGGCAGGAATAGACTCAGTCTGCCAGACAATCTGCAGAATCTGAATGGCAACAGAAAGGAGAACTTTTTCCGCCTCTGTAATGGTGTCCGGAGATTTTTTCAGCTGGTTGATTGCCGTCTTAAGAGTGTCGGGAGAACCGATTTCAACATTTGCGACAGCCTGTTCTGGAATGGAACTGAAATAGGAACGATTTTTCCGCTCCGGAAGGGCAATGGAAACTGCTTCAGAAGGATCTGCCTCGTAGGCCGTCTCCGTTTTGCCTGCTTCTGCCGCTGTTTTTGAAGAACCGCATGAGAAAGATAAAACTGCTGAAAGGGCAATCAATGCACCGTAGCAAATTTTCTTCATTCCCCGGTCACCTCGTCATCAGAAAAATCAGCCTCAGGCTCATAGGGAAAAGGAATGACAGGATTCTGCTGATAGAGAAAAAGCCCCACCAGAAGGACGCCTGCAATTATCAGGAAAAGCGGTCCCCAGCGGGACATAAATTCCCGGAAAGACATAGCTATGATATTCAGTGAAAAAAGCAGGAAAAAGTCACCCAGGAGGAAGAGAATCAGGCCGGGGACAAAATAGGCTGAAAGCAGGCGGTGATGGCGGAAGAGACAGGTAAGAATAAGGCAGATACCGCAAAGCGCCACACCGCTCGGCCAGAGTTTATCCCAGCCGACAGGAAGAAAGCCTGACGAGACAAAGAGAAAGAGTGTTGCCGCCAGACAGAGGTAGAGTCCGAAGAAAAAAAGCGGCGCATGATGATATTTGATAAGGGCAAAATAAAAGCAGAGTGCGCCAAAGATGATAAGGCAGACATTCACAAAGGGAGTGACATTGCCTACTCCTGCAAAGGGATGTACAAGCAGAAAAAGCCCCGCAAAAATGCATATAAAGCCGGCGGCAAGCAGAATGTTCAAAATCGGTACCTTAATCTTTCTCATGTGCTTCCTCTGTGTAACATCGACACTACTAGCAGTGTACTAATACAATAGAATAGCGCAGAAACAAGTAAAAGTCTATTGAAAAATAGCAACTGCCTTGCAAAATGAAGGGTTCTTTGCTACATTTAAAGTATGTCCGTAAGAATCCGCTGTATCTGTTTTTTTCTGGCAGCCTGCCTTTTTATTTCCTGTAAAGACAGTCAGGAGCGTGCCCGGCAAAAAGAATGGAATGAAATTCAAAATCAGCTGCACCTTCTCCTGCATGATACATCACTCTCTGATGAGACCCGTTACGCAGTAGTCAACCGCATTGCAAACAACCTCTACAGCGCAAAGAATTACAATGACCTGACCCTTTTTCTGACAGACTGGGTAGAAGAGCATCCCGAGGACACTTACAATGCCTACTGGCTTCTGATGGTGGCATCAACCTATCTGGAAAACGGAGCGGAGCCTGTGGCAGAATACTATTTTGAGCGCATTCTGAAAAACTATCCAGATTTGCTGGTACAGGGAAAATCAGTACATCTTTCCTGCCTGCAGCATTTAATTCAGATAAGCAAGACACCGGCAAACCGCATTTCCTATTTTAACGAACTGGTAAGCCGTTTTCCGTCAAATGTTTCCACAACGGAAATGTACGTGCGGCTTGCCCTTGAATACGAAAAAGAAGGCGAATGGAATCAGGTTCTGAAATCCTACTCTCAGTTTCTGGAACAACCTGACGCTTCAACCATTCAGATTCCCGGCATTCCGGACGCTTATGCAAATGCCCGCCAGATGGTAGACTTTGCAAAATCGTCAAAAGACTGGACTTTTGAAAGTCTGGATGCCCTGGAAACAGCAGTTAAAAATGCAATCAGCCGCTATGACTGGCGGGCCCTGGACAAATACCGTTCCAAGGTAAATTTCTTTGCAATGAGCTGGAAGGCAAGTGAATCTGACGCAAACGCACTGGAATATTTTTCCATGCGCAACTTCATGAGGGGAAACCGTATCCGCTATGCAAAGGAACTGGACGATTCTTCAAACCCCAACGAAGCATATCTGCGCACTACCGGCTGGAGTCAGTACATCAATGTCTGGTACCTCTACTTCCGCAAGGTTAATTTTCCGGCAGACCCGGACATTCATGGCCGCTGGGAATGGGCTGGTATCTACTACGGCGAAAAACTTTAATCCCTTTAACCTGCACTGAGATTCTGCCGATACTGATTATATGAAACTCTCTGCATTAACTGCCATTGCCCTCACCTTTACCCTCCCCCTTGCGGCGGCAACACTTGAGGAAGAAAAATATATAGACGAATTGCTTCCCTCATTAACAGAAAACGTGACTACAGAGAAAAAGACGACGACGGCCAGCACAAAAACGGAATCAAAAAGTTCAAAAGCCCTCACTCATGTCGGAGGAATCACTGTTCCCGATCAGCCTTATGCCCAGGAAATGATTCAAAAATACATCCTTTCCTACACCAGCACAGAATATGCAAAAAAAGCCCTGGTGGAGACTCTGGACAAGGGTGAACTCTACAGACTCTATATCCGTCAGGAACTGAAAAAACGCAATATGCCTCCTGCCCTGGAATATCTTCCCGTAGTAGAAAGCGAATACAAGCCCCTGGCAACAAGCAGAAGCGGAGCCCGGGGACTGTGGCAGTTCATGGAAAACAGTATAAAGCCCTTCATGGAAAAGAATGAATGGATTGACGAACGCCTTGACCCATGGAAAAGCACCGATGCGGCTCTCTCAAAACTGCAGGACAATTACAAAATGTTCGGAGACTGGCCCATTGCCATTGCGGCCTACAACTGCGGAGCCGGTGCCATGCGGAGGATTTTGGAAAAAGCTCCTGAAAAAACTTTCTGGTACATTGCGGAAAAAGGTCTGCTTCGAGACCAATCCGTACAGTATGTGCCTAAATTTCTTGCCATAAGTGAACTGTCTGAAAATGGAGGAGACTACGGCATACAACTGCCCGAAATCACAAAGAGCACCCGCTTTGCAGAATTTGACTATGTGACCGTTAAAGAAAACATTACCATGAAAAGGCTGGCTTCAGAACTGAGGATGGACTACACCACCCTCAAAATGCTCAACTGCGCCTTGGTTCACGAATGCACGCCCCCTGACGCTCCCTACAATATCCGCCTGCCAGTCGGCATGGGAAGAGGGGCTGCAATCGCCCTGAGCACGATGCAGAGGTCAAAGCCTGAGCCACAGGTAAAAGATACAGTCATAACCCACACCGTCATAAAGGGAGAAACGCTCTATTTTCTTTCCCGCCTCTACGGCTGCTCGGTAGACGATATCTGCACGAAGAACAATATAGAGAAGAATGACGTGCTTTCCATTGGCAAAACGCTTTACATTCCCGTAAAAAAAGCCGAAACTTAAAACGATGAAAGTGAATTTTTTTTCATGCAGATATATTATCGCTTTTTCTCTGGGATTTTTCCTGACCGGACAGCTTACGGCAAAGGCACCTGTGTCCATCTCTTCCGCAAGTACAATCGACTGGACAAAGAATACATTCAGTTCTGCCGTTTCCCTTGATATGGAAAAGGCCGGAATCAAAATGCCTTCCGGAAAAAATTCCGCAGTAAACAGGATTGAAACAGGACTGCCTGAACTGATTAAAGACCCCCTGCTCTCCCTCTACGTTAATTCCTACCAGCAGCTGGGAGATTTAGTCTTTTCTGATGACATTACACTGGAACAGCTTACGGACATTATTGATGCGGGAGCCCGAACTCCGGGTGTATTTGCAAACGGCGGCAGTGAACTGCGTACAAATCACACGATTAAACTGACCAGCATTTCCGACCTGATGATCCGCCACCACATTCCCTACAAAAATGCCAAGCCTATTGAAGATGTAGCAAGCCGCCCCTACAGCGGAATCATTATTGACGCAAGGGGAATGCTGCCCGTACAGGGAGAATTCATAAAAGACGATGTAAAGCCCTGTTTCTTTCCCCAGATATGGGACGAAAAAATGAATCTGATTTACGAGCGCAACATGGGTGACCCTGAACTGGAACGCATGCAGCAGATGGTACTCTACCACTGGTCAGACAACGAATCTCTGTATCAGGACAGAATCGGTACCGACCCCATCCATCTTCATGCCCGCAAGGTATACGGCAGATTCCGCACGGACCCGGTTCTTTCCCGCAAGGACGCTCTGAAAATTCTTGCCGTACCGGAAAATCTTGAGCTTCTGCGCCAGGGCAAAGTGGTAATTCTTCTGGACAAAGACAAACTTGTCGGACCTGTTTCCGCTCCCCTTAAAGATGAAGCCTACTACACAGACTACCGCACCGTAAAGCAGCGTTTTTATGCTGATGCAGACGCACCAATCATCATCGATGCCATTCCCGGCCTGCAGTTCCTCTACGATTTAAAATTTATTGCTGACAGTGCTGAACTTTTATCTACAGAGATTCCAAAACTGCAAAAACTTGCTGAAGCCCTTAAGGGTGTAAATGCAGACAATGCCTATACAATTCTGGTGGAAGGACATACCGCTGACGTGAATAAGCCTGAAGGCCAGATGAAACTTTCCGTGCAGCGTACACAGACGATTATTGATGTTTTAGTGCAGAACGGACTTCCCCGCTCCATTTTCTCTTACAGGGGCTACGGCGGTACCGTTCCCATCGCTTCAAATGATACTGCAGAAGGTCGTGCCGCAAACCGCCGCGTTGTGATTACCGCCCGGCCAAAGGCAACCTATATTCAGAGACAGTAATTACCTGCCCAGCATTTCTGCAAGCAGGCAGACGCCTTCTACCATGGCTTCGTGTTCGTGGGGAGCAATGCGGGCGTAAAGGCTGTCCGGCGTGTCGTCCGGCATGACTGGCACTTTTTTCTGTACAAGAATTTTACCCGTATCGCATCCGGCATCCACAAGATGAACCGTACAGCCACTTTCTTTTTCATGGGCGGCAAGGACTGCTTCATGCACAAAATGTCCCCACATGCCTACGCCGCCGAATTTCGGAAGCAGGGCGGGATGCAGGTTTACGATGCGTCCGCTATATTCTGTAATGATTTTTCCAGAGAGAACGGTAAGCCAGCCCGCCAGCACAATTGCATCGGCACCAGCTTCTTTTGCGGCGGAAAGGGCGGCATCTGACACCGCTAACCGCTTAGCCTCTTTTGAGGCGATTTTTGCTTCTTCCGCACCAAGGACAGCAACAGGAGAGACGATTTTTCTTGCAATGCCCGCTTTTTCGGCTCTTTCCAGAGCAAAGGCTTTTTTTGTATCCGCAATCACAATGCAGATGTGATAGGGACAATCCTGATGAGATTTTTCGTAATCAATCAGAGCCTGTAAATTTGTTCCGCCGCCGGAAACAAGCACTGCAATCTGCATAATCATCCTCCCCTGTGCACTTAGATCAGTTTAGTTGCTTCGTGACTGCCTTTGAGTTCGCTGCCCAGGTCCTTGTCACTTTCATCAACATAGCCGATTTTATAGGCTTTCATATCGGGGATTCCGAGAGACTTCTGTACATCGGTAGTAAATTTTGCCGCATTTTTGTTGAAGTGGGCAATAATTTCATCTGCCTTGTCGGCGGCTACAGCCAGTACAAATCCGATTCCCATGTTGAAGGTGCCCCACATACCTTCTTCGTCAGCACCGCGTTTTACCAGTTCTGCAAAAATTGCGGGCTTTTCCCAGCTGTCTTTTTTGATAACGGAAATAAGCTGCTTTTTACCAGCTTCTGTCTTTGCATACATGCGGGGAACATTTTCGTAGAAGCCGCCGCCGGTAATGTGTACCATACCGTGAATGGCTTTTCCGAAAGTCTTGAGAGCGTCCATAACAGGGCGGACGTAAATGCGGGTCGGTGTCAAAAGCACTTCGCCAATCTTTTTTCCACCGCTTCCAAAGGGCTCTGAAAAATCAGTAACAAGCTTACGAATCAGTGAATAACCGTTTGAGTGAGGTCCGGTGGAAGAAAGTCCAATCAGCACATCGCCCTTTGCGATTGCCTTGCCGGTAATCATATCACTCTTTTCGCCTACGCCTACGCCAAAACCGGCAAGGTCGTACTTTCCCTTGTCATAAAAGCCGGGCATTTCTGCAGTTTCACCGCCAAGGAGGGCACAGCCTGCGTCCACACAGCCGTCTGCAACGCCTTTTACCAGCTGACCGGCAACCTTTGCGTCCAGTTCGCCGCATGCCACGTAATCCAGGAAGAATGAAGTCTGTACGCCTGAGCAGAGAATATCGTTTACGCTCATTGCAACACAGTCAATTCCCACTGTGTCGTATTTTCCCATCTGGAAAGCGATGTCCAGTTTGGTTCCAACGCCATCGGTACCGCTAACCATAACCGGTTCCTTATAGCCCTTGGGAATCTCGAACATGCCGTTAAAGCTGCCCAGTTCTGTAAGCAGTCCAGGAATTGCAGTGCGCTTTGCATGAACTTTATATTCGTTTACTGCGTTGTAGCCTTCCTCAACATCAACGCCGGAATCTTTGTAATCAATTTTCTTTGCCATTTTTGGTCTCCATATATAAGAAATATTAGAAAAATTTTCGCTTAGAGTTCTACACCCAGCCCGCCGTTTTTTTCAACATCATCAGCGAGCTTGTGGCGGAAGTCAACCAGTTTCTTTTTGAGTTCAGGATATTTTATCGCAAGAATTTCCACCGCAAGGTAGGCGGCATTTTTTGCGTTTCCAATGCCTACGGTTGCCACGGGAATCTGAGAGGGCATCTGCACAATGGAAAAGAGGGAGTCCAGACCGGCAAGCCCGTTGCTTTTTCCGGGATTGATGCACTCAAGAGGAACGCCGATGACAGGCAGTACCGTTTCACTGGCAATTACGCCGGGAAGGGCTGCCGCAAGACCTGCGCCTGCGATAATCACTTCACAACCGTCTGCTTCCACCTGTGCGATGGTCTTTGTGAGCAAGGCGCCTGCGCGGTGTGCGGAGATAATGTACGCCTTATAGTCCACGCCGAATTCTTTGAGAACATCGGCGGATTTCTTCATCGTCTCAGAGTCTGATTTTGACCCGAAAAAAATTGCAACTTTCATGCGGTGATGATAGCATATTTTAGGTCAGTTTGTACACTGTGATTTGATCATCTGACAGCTCTTCCTGACTGCAGGTCATGTATTTGTAGCCGTCCTTCAGGTCAATTTCCTTAAAGAGCCAGCTGCCGCTAAAGGGAGACTGCTGATTCATCAGCTGAAAGAGAGGAATGTCGGTAGCCTTTGCATAGCTTTCCAGCCGGGTCCAGAGGTCAATATCCTTTTCGGGAGTAATCAATTCCACATCGCAGCCGATTGGTTCATCAGAAACAGCACACATAGCCCGCTCACCGGAATGAGAAAGACAGAAATGAAAGTCCGGATCATTCTTAAAGTAGGGTTTTCCGTTGTCACCGTAGGCAATCTTCAGTTCATCTTCGGAAAAACCTGCTTCCTGAATTGCATGGGAAAAGACAAGTCCGGTTCCAAGGCAGGAGCGCTTTTCTGCTTCCCCAGCGTAAGAATCTACTTTTTTCTGGCGGTAGGCAGGAACTTTCTTGTAGAGTTTGTCAAAGAGTTCTTTATCTTCCAGCACCTTTGTATCAAAAATATACACCATCGTTTTCATAGCCAGCCTCCTTCTAAAATCCCGCCTGAGCGGTCATGCGATTTCCTTTACATAGGATAAAGCCTAATTTTAAATTCAGCAAGGATTTTTTTTAGAATGAATTTTTGAACACAGTCTCTTTTACTTCTAGCGTTTTTTTCAAATTCCATGTTATAATAATAGGAAAGGATTTTGAAGAAATTTTGCCTATGAAAACTATCCTGGATTTTTATTTGTTTACACGACTACAGCAGGGCTGTCTCATTATCCTTTTTTATATTGCCTACAACTTTTTTTCAGTAAAACGACGGAAAACATACGTACACAAACTTTTTTCTGCCATCGTGTGCGTTTCGATTTTTGATCTCATCTGTGACATGATAACGGTCTACACGGTCAATCACCTTGAACTTGTACCGGACTGGCTGAACCACCTGCTCCACATACTCTTTGTCGGCGGAACGGCCGGAGTCATCTACTGCACCTATCTCTATGTAAGGTCTCTGGTCTACAGTACGGTCAATAAACCCCTGAACAGTCCCCTTGCTACCGTACCCTTTATTCTGGCCCTTCTCTGTATTGCAATATTTCCAATTCATTATGACCACGGAGAACATACAAATTATTCCAACGGTCTGGCAGTTTTTTCCGCCTATGCCTGTATCATCATCTACTTTATCCACTGCTTTGTCCTGCTGATTAAATACCGGCGCCGCATTAACAAAAAACAGCTCAGGGGTATTGTAACCGCCCTCATTTCCATTATTGTAATCACCTCAATTCAGGGCATCATTCATGAATCGCTGATTTCAAGTCTTGGTGTCACCATGCTGAATCTGGCATTTTTCTTTACTCTGGAAAATCCCGATGCAACGCTGATTGAAGAACTGGAATACGCCCGCAACAAGGCTGATGAAGCAAACAAGGCAAAGTCAAACTTCCTGGCAAACATGTCTCACGAAATCCGCACTCCTATCAATGCCGTGCTGGGTATGAATGAAATGATTATGAGGGAAAGTTCTGAAGATGAAGTCATTTCCTATGCGAAAAACATCCATCACGCAGGACAGACACTGCTTTCCATCGTAAATGATATCCTTGACTTTTCAAAGGTTGAAGAAGGAAAGATGGAAATTCTTCCCACCCAGTACGATCTGGTCTCGGTCATCACAGATCTGGTGAACATGATTCGTCCCAGAACTGAAACCAAGGGACTGGAACTGGAAGTAAATGCAAATGAAGACATTCCCCGTCTGCTTTTTGGCGATGAAATAAGAATCAAACAGTGTATGCTGAACATTCTGACAAACTCCGTAAAATACACGGAAAAAGGTTCCGTCAGGATGAACATTGATTTTGAAAAGAAAGACAAATCTTCCGTCATATTGAAAATCAGTATTGCAGACACGGGAATCGGCATCAGGGAAGAAGACCTGAAAAAACTCTTCAAACCCTTTAAGCGCATAGAAGAATCACGGAACAGAACCATTGAGGGAACTGGACTGGGCCTCAACATTACCCAGAGTCTGCTGCACCTGATGGGCTCAAAACTACAGGTAGAGAGCGTCTACGGACAGGGCTCTGTATTCAGTTTTAATCTGGAACAGAAAGTCGTTCAGTGGGAACCCCTAGGAAATTACACCCGTCAGGTAGACCAGAAAAAAGAAGAAAAATATCACGAAGCCTTCCATGCGCCCAAAGCCCATATTCTTGTTGTAGATGATACGGACTTAAACCTGACCGTTTTCAAGAGCCTGCTCAAAAAGACCAGGATTACCATTGATACGGCACTGAGCGGACGGGAAGCCCTGCTCAAACTGGCAGAGACAAAGTACGACATGCTCTTCCTTGACCACCTGATGCCGGAAATGGATGGCATTCAGACCCTGCATGAGATAAAAAAAATGTCTGGAATTCCGGAAGACTTTCCCTGCATAGCCCTGACGGCAAATGCCATTTCAGGAGCCCGGGAGATGTTTATTTCGGAAGGCTTTACAGACTATCTTTCAAAGCCTGTTTCCGGTACGGATCTGGAAGCAATGCTGCTGCAGTATCTGCCTAAAGAAAAAATCATTTTAAAGAGCGACCCCAGTTTTATTCCTGATGATGATTTGACTGACAGCCCGATGAATATGGGTGACAAGAGACTTTTGCGCAATATGACCAATATCGGCCTGCGTGTATTCGACCTGCACTTAATGGAAACCCTCACAAATTGTGGCGGCTACGAATACTTTTACGATGTCATCCACGACTTTTACTCCGCCATTCAGGATAAGTCAGACCTCATCGAATACTATGCGAAAAATCAGGACTTCAAAAACTATACGATTCTTGTGCATGCCCTCAAGAGTTCCGCAAGGATTATCGGAGCCATGCAGCTGCATGAAGAAGCGAAGTATCTGGAGTCCTGCGGAAATGCGGAAGATGCGGCAGAAATTGCGGAAAAGACCCCGGCCCTGCTGGAACATTACCGTTCATACAAGCATCGTCTGGAACCGCTTTTGGGAATACAGCCCACAACAAAGAAAGACAAACCCATGATCACCACGGACAATCTGGAAAATGCCTTTTCAAGCATCAAAGAATGTGCCCAGGCGGAAGATTTGCAGAACATCCAGAACATACTCAATATGCTGGAAGACTATACCATTCCCGATGCACAGACAGAACTCTACATGAAGATAAAGGCAAAGGCAGCGGAAAAAGACCTTGCGGCAGTCTTAAGCCTGCTCAGCTGATAAAGCTAAATGCCTTCCAGTACTTCCCGGAAAAAATGATTTTCTATCTTAACGCTGTTTAAAAGCTCACCTGCATCACGATATTTTTCCGGGATGTCATACAGTCTGCCAAAAGCAATATAGTCCCCCTTTTCATCCTTTCCGTAGGTAAGATTGTAAGTCTTTCCCTGATGGGTAAATTCCAGAGGCTTTTTTACTGCCACCATAAAATGAAAATCGTCCATTGTCATAGCAAATCTCCGCCTGTGAATGTATAAACCGGTCTGCCCCCGGGAGCAGTAATTTTTTCCGTATGAATGCCAAAAACCCTGTCTATGATTCCATTTTCTGCAATCAGACCAGGCTGCCCTTCAGCGGCAAGTGAACCTCCGCTTAAGACAATCATGTTATCTGCAAAGGTCAGTGCCGTATGAAGATCATGCACAATCAGCAGGATTGTCTTTCCCTGCGAAGAGAGATTTTTGAGCACCTGCAGAAGTTCCAGCTGCTGGCGCACATCCAGAAACGTAAGGGGCTCATCCAGAACCAAAATATCCGTCTCCTGTGCCAGAGCCATTGCAAGCCAGGCCTTCTGCTGCTGACCGCCGCTGATTTCTGAAAGCATGCAGTCTCCGAGGACCGTCATATTCAGGGTGCTCAGACAAGTTTCCACCACTTCATAATCATGCCTGCTGTAGGAGCGGGGAAAAGCTGTATAGGGAAAGCGGCCGCGAAGAACCAGCTGTCTCACCGTTAATTCAGGGATGCGGCAGCTTTGGGGAAGAAATGCAAGTTTACGGGCTCTATCCTGAGAAGAGTATTCACACAGATTTTTTCCGTCCAGAAGAATTCTGCCGCTTTTTGCTTTTAGAAAACCGCTGATGGACTTAAGGAGAGTAGATTTTCCGCTTCCGTTGGGGCCTGCAATCACAGTGATTTTTTTCGCCGGCACGGTACAGGTAATTTCATGCAGAACCGGAGGTTTCTTTTTTCCATACGAAACGGTAAGGCCTTCAATCTTAATCATGGCTTCTCCCCTTTTTCTTCAGCAGCAGCATGACAAAGAAAGGTCCGCCAATCAGAGAAAGCAGAATACCCGCCGGAAGTTCATGGGGTGCAAAAAGAAGACGGCTCAGTAAATCACAGAGGAGGAGAAGCAGCATTCCCAGAAGAACACTGGCAGGCAAAAGAGAACGCATTTCACTGCCTACAAACATGCGGGCGCAGTGAGGCACAATCAGGCCGACAAAACCGATGAGCCCGGCAAAAGAGATTCCCGCACCACAAAGCAGGGCCGCAAGAACAAGGGCTGCAAAACGCAGGGCAGAAACGGGTAAGCCCAGAGAGCGGGCACTGTCATCTCCCAGAGCAAGCACATCAATTTCGTGGCGGAGGAAAAAAGTAAAAATCAGGGAAACAATGATGACCAGAGCGGCCGGAAGCAGAACATCCATCTGTACACCAGAAAGGGAACCGATTTTAAAGGCGGCCCGGCTGTAAATGGTATCAGGCACAAAGACGGTAACAGCATCTGCAAGGGCAATAAAACAGGTATTCGCAGCCACGCCCGCAAGCAGAACCGCCGCCCGGCTGTTACCCGCATGCTTTCCCAGAGCACAGACCAGAAGCAGGGTT
>ODAI010831668.1_pt1 | contig 60271 bp, 45 predicted proteins | sample 1539321 | NCBI WGS metagenome assembly ODAI01 (sample SAMN02144231, study PRJEB22623) | gut metagenome | biome: sheep rumen | host: Ovis aries | place: New Zealand | reverse complement strand
TGACCTGCAGGTGCTGTCGACGCTCTTCGGTACGCCGATGGTACCGACCTCTTTTAAGAATGGGGAAGGGGTGCAGCAGTTGTTCCGCACCGTCATAGAAGTCTATGAGGGTGTGAATACGACAGCCCGCCATATCCATATCAACTATGGTCACGAGATAGAAGACGGCATACGGCATATCCAGAAGTTCCTGAAGCCAGACGCATCCATCCATCCCCGCTATTCCACCCGTTATGTTGCCTTGAAGCTCCTGGAGCACGACACCGATATCGTGCGGTTCATCCATGAGAAAGCGGGAGAGCGGAGCAAGTCCATTCTGGTGGAGCGTGACAAGTCGGCAGCGCGTGTCTATGAGGAGACGCTGACAGACTCGGAGACAGCCATCATGGATGCGAAATACGGTTTTATCAATGGTGCGTTGAAAGAGGCAGGGTTTATGACGGGTGATAAGCGGGACACCTACCGTACCACCCATTTAATCGATAATATCCTGTCGAACCGCTATTTGGGCTTCCCCATATTCTTCGCCATCCTCTTCCTGATGTTTGAGACGACCTTCGTTCTCGGGCAGTATCCGATGGACTGGATAGAGATGGGTGTGGAAAGACTGGGCGATTTCATCAGCAACAGGATGCCGGACGGACCGTTACGCTCCATGCTGGTAGACGGTATCATCGGTGGTGTTGGTGCCGTCATCGTCTTCCTGCCGCAGATATTGATACTCTATTTCTTCATCTCGCTGATGGAGGACTCCGGCTATATGGCTCGTGCCGCCTTCATCATGGATAAGATGATGCATGGCATGGGACTGCATGGCAAGTCGTTCATCCCATTGGTGATGGGTTTCGGCTGTAATGTGCCGGCGGTGATGGCGACACGCACTATCGAGAGCCGCCGCTCACGGCTTATCACCATGCTGATCCTGCCCTTTATGTCATGCTCGGCACGTCTGCCCATCTATATCATGATTACGGGAACCTTCTTCGCTGTGGAGTACCGCTCATGGGTGATGCTGTCACTCTATGCCGTCGGTATCGTGACAGCGGTCATCGTCAGTAAGATATTCTCCACCATCGTCATCAAGGGCGAGGACACCCCCTTTGTGATGGAACTGCCTCCCTATCGCTGGCCGACGGCGAAGGCGATAGGTCGCCATACGTGGGAGAAAGGTAAGGAGTACCTCAAGAAGATGGGTGGTATCATCCTTGTGGCAAGTATCATCGTATGGGCATTGGGTTATTTTGGACCGATGGGTGTGGCACCCTCCTTGGAGGAGTCGTATATCGGACGGATGGGACAACTTATCGCTCCGCTATTCACTCCGCAAGGTTTCAACTGGCAGTTGGACGTGTCGCTGATAGCAGGAGTTGGTGCCAAGGAGATTGTTGCCTCGACGATAGGAGTGTTGGGCGGACTGGACGGCTTGACACCTCTGGTAGCCTACTGCTATCTGCTCTTTGTACTGCTCTATTTCCCCTGTATTGCCACCATCACTGCCATCAAGCACGAGACGGGTTCATGGAAATGGGCACTCTTCGCAGCATGCTATACCACTGTCCTGGCATGGTTCGTCAGTGCCGTCGTATACCAGATAGGCAGTCTGTTCGTGTGATTATTCGTGGTGATACGGTTCACCTTTGATGATGGTGCAGGCACGATATATCTGCTCCGTAAAGGTGAGGCGTATCATCTGATGACTGAAGGTCATCTTCGATAAGCTGAGTTGTTCGTTGGCACGTGCATATACGGCAGAAGAGAAGCCGTAGGGACCTCCGATGACGAAGACGAGGCGGCGTGCTGTGTTGCGCTTCTGCTCCAGCCAGCGGGCGAACTCCACGCTGCGGAACTCCTTGCCATGCTCATCGAGCAGCACTACCGTGTCGGAGGGTTGCAGTTGTTTGAGAATCAGTTCCCCCTCCGCCTGTTTCTGCTGTTCCTCCGTCAGACTCTTCGTGTTCTTGAGTTCGGGGATGGTCACCACCTCAAAGGGCATGTAATGATTGATGCGCTCCACATAATCATTGATGCCCGCTATAAAATGCTTGTTGACAGTCTTACCGACCTGTAGCAGTAGCGTCTTCATCGTCACTTTCTATCGCATAGATGCTCTTGCCGTGGTGTACCGGGCAGAGCGTCTCGTTCTTGTCGATGGGCGGATATTCGTCACGACGCTTCGGATTCATCGGGAACCATCCCTTCTGTACCCGTTTCTTCTGGGAGAACAGCTCACCGATGCCCCAGAGTGCGGAGGCGCCAAAGACTCCGATGACTGCGGAGAGGATGGTGTTCTCGATGAAGAGGGCAGCGATGATACATGCGATGCCTATCAACAGATAGACAACCCAGGGTCGGGTGCCCCAGCGATACTCCGTCTTAATGACGATAGGGTGCCATATTCCGATGGTCAGGAAAGTACAAACAGCAATAATGATACCTGTGAAATACATATCTTTCTTTTTTACTTTTTTATTCTTTTACCTCGTAGAGTGGAATCCTTCCAGGTTCTCGTATCTATGCTGCATCATCCGCTTGTAGATGTTACGCATCCAGTACGGATTGGCAAGCGTGAAGGCAAGACCGATGACGATCATGACGATGAAGGCGACCGTCTCGTCGAAGAGTGCCTGAAGAACCAGGACCAATGTGACGGGAATGAAGAACACGATAAGTTCGATGATCAGCTGGAGCTTGTTCTCGAACTGGTTCTTACCCGTTATCTTGTCGTTCAAGGGCAGTGTCGTCTTGTTCCATACCGCCAACTGGAAGAGCAGGCAGTATTCCGGTCCTGTGGTGATCAGCAGGTAGGCGAGGACCATCAGCAGGGAGAACTTGCCAGAGATGATAGGAGGCAACAGCAACAGGAAGGGCAGCAGGACGATGGTGCAGTAGAAATAATACTTCGCACGCAGCAGGGTGAGGATATTCTCCTCATGCACCATCAGCAGGTCGATATAGTTACCTTCCGGTCCCATCACCTTCACCAGGTTGACGGCACCGAAGAACACGAAGCAGTAGAGACACCAGATGTTACGGGCGAAGTTGCCGGTATAGGCATCCGTATAGGCTATCATCAGGGACAGCATGGTGATGATGGCGACACCCTGGATGAAGCGGGTGCGTATCGCCTTGTTGCGCATCGTACTCTTGATCTCCAGTTTGAGGTACTCACCGATCTGTCCGAAGCGGTTGAGAGCCGCAAACTCCGAGACGTGTCTCAGCTTGGTCCTCTCCTGTTTCGATATCTCGTCATGGATCAGGCGCATCTGCATGGTGCGGTTGATGATGAAAAGGACTGCGAACAGGACGATGAAGAGAGCGAAAGCATACCATGTGAAGCCATGTTCCCCGATGAAATCGAATATCTGGTCGAACAGTTTTTCCGCCGACTTGTCGGACAACAGGAAGAAAGGCACGATGAAGGCACCATAGACGACAGCAGGCAAAGCCCACCAGAATAGGCTCTTGTTCACCAGTGTACGCACCAGCAGATACCACTGGCTGTTGGTCAGTATCATCAGATGGAGCAGGATCAGCATAGCCAGTCCCTCTAAGAAGGTCATGCTGCCACAGACACAGATGAAGGTGTAAGGCAGGAATAGCGACATCCAGATGAGGTTGCTGCTATCGAAAAGCTGAGACACCAGGAAGCAGTCTACCGCCGTATACTTGCTGATAGGCATCAGCAGATAAGGTTTGACGAGCATGACCGGTGTCTGTTGCGCCATGAAGCGTCCGAAGAAATCAAAGATCAGGATGAAGGGGAGGACGAAAAACAACATCTGGTACTCATCCTCGGTAGCGGCTACCCATCCTAAGAAAGTACCGATGGCAATAAAATATACCACAAAGAAGGCGAGTGCCAGATAGGCAAAGAACTTACCATACTGGTTCGCCTCAAACATCACGTTACGTTCATCGCTTAACTTCTTGTTCTTGCGAAGCAAGCGGTACAGTTGTATTCTTGATAAGCTCATCTCAAAACTCTCCACTCTCCACTACCTCAAGTCTATAATCTCAGCGTTAGGGTAGGACTTGGGGTTGAAACGGAATATCCCCTCAGACAGGTTTGCCGTCTTGAAGTTCGACACATTGATGGTTGTCCACTGCTTGTTCTGCAACATACGGATCTGGGAAGGCACGTAAGTCTTTTTGTTGATGGTGATGATCATCTCAGAGATACTCTTCCCCTTGCCTTTCAATGTCACGATGAAGCTGTTCCCGCTCTTTGTCATCGTAGCGGCATATCCCTGTTTGTACATATAGATGAAGTTATAGGGATTGATCGCCTGCAGGTCGGCGGCAGACGGCGTGTTGACATTCACCTCGTCATTCTGCCTGACATACGTCCATTGCGTCTTACCGTCAAACCACACGACAGCCTCATGGGTCGTCGCATGGAACTTCCGTCCTTTGATGTCTATCGTCCCACTCGTACTGCCATACTGCTTACTGCTGATGGTGAAAGATGCCTGTACCCCCTTTTTGTAGGAGACCACACCGGCAGTCTTGTCCAGCACCTGTTGTGCCGTTTGTCCGTACGCAGTGAGAAATGAGAAATGAGAAGTGAGAAATTGACTTCCGAGAAGCAATACATAGAGCTGTATGAGCAGTGTCGCCAGATGATTTCCAAGCATTCGTCGGAAGTCATGAATGCACAGCGTGACGCTGCCTTCGAGCGCTTTAAGCAGGGTGGTTTTCCCACGCGGAAGGTGGAGCGCTATAAATATACGGACATAGCCAAGATTTTTGAGCCCGACTACGGATTGAACCTGAACCGGCTGGAAATTCCCGTTGACCCTTACAAAGCGTTCAAGTGCGACGTCCCCAACCTCTCGACCTCGTTGTACTTTGTGGTGAACGACGGCTTTTATCCTGTAGAACACCGCAGCCATCTGCCGGAAGGGGTGGTGTTAGGCTCTCTCAAGGAGTTTGCCTCTTCGGAATATTATAACCGGTTGGCAGCAAAGGATGCTGATGCCGTGACTGACCTGAACACGATGCTGGCACAGGACGGGCTTTACGTCTATGTGCCCAAGGGGGTGGTGGTGGATCGCGCCATACAGGTTATCAATATCCTGCGTTCGGATGTCGATTTGATGGTGAACCGTCGGGTGCTCATCATCGTGGAAGAGGGTGCGGAAGTAAAGTTCCTGTTCTGTGACCATGCTGCCGACGACCGCCGCTTCCTGGCTACTCAGGTCATAGAGGCTTATGTGGGCGAGAATGCCAAGCTGGATCTCTACTGTCTGGAGGAGACTCACAACAAGAGCACGCGTGTCAGCAACGTCTATATCGAGCAACAGGCTAACAGTCGTGTGAACCATAATATCATCACGCTGCATAATGGTGTGACACGCAACAAACTGAACCTTGACCTGGTGGGCGAGGGGGCTGAATGCTCGTGCAACGGATGCGTGATAGCTGACAAGCAGCAGCATGTCGATAACAATACGCTGATTACGCATCATGTGTCACACTGCACGTCGAACGAACTCTATAAATATGTGCTGGACGATGAGGCAACGGGAGCCTTCGCTGGTCGGGTGCTGGTAAAGAAGGATGCGCAGAAAACCACGTCGCAGATGACCAACCAGAACCTGACAGCCACCAAGCAGGCCCGGATGTACACCCAGCCCATGCTGGAGATATATGCCGACGATGTGAAATGCGCTCATGGTTCTACGGTGGGACAGCTGAACGATGCCGCCCTGTTCTATATGCAACAGCGTGGTATCTCGAAGAAAGAGGCTCGTCTGTTGTTGCAGAATGCCTTTATCAACGAAGTGATAGACCACATGGAACTGGAACCCCTGCGCGACCGCCTGCACTACCTGGTGGAGAAACGGTTCCGTGGTGAGTTGAGCAAGTGTGAAGGATGTAAGCTTTGTAAGTGAAAAGTGCGCTCGACCTCTGGTCGCTTTGACCTTGGTCAAAGAATAGTGAATAGTGAATAGTGAAAATGTACGATATCAATAAAGTCCGTCAGGATTTCCCGATTTTGAGCCGCGAGGTATATGGTAAGCCACTGGTTTATCTGGATAATGCAGCAACCACACAGAAACCGCTCTGCGTGCTGGATGCCATGCGTGAGGAATACCTGAACGTGAATGCCAATGTGCATCGCGGGGTGCATTATCTCTCACAGCAGGCTACCGACCTCCATGAGGCTGCCCGTGAAAAAGTACGAAAATTCATCAATGCCCGCAAAACAGAGGAGATAGTCTTTACCCGTGGCACTACGGAAGCTATCAATCTGGTGGCATCGTCGTTCTGCGAGAGTCAGATGAAGGAGGGTGACGAGGTGCTGGTGACTGATATGGAGCACCACTCCAACATCGTTTCGTGGCAACTGCAGGCTATGAAACGCGGCATCATAGTAAAACATATTCCCATCACCGACGAGGGGGAATTGTGTTTGGACCAGCTGGAATCGCTGATTTCGGAAAGGACCAGAATCATCAGTGTGGCTCATGTCAGCAATGTACTGGGTACGGTGAATCCTGTGGAGGAGATTATCAAGACAGCTCATGCCCACAACATCCCCGTGCTGGTTGATGGTGCCCAAAGCACTCCACACTTCAGCGTAGATGTGCAGGCGATGGATTGTGACTTCTTTGCTTTCAGCGGACATAAGATGTACGGACCGACAGGTATCGGTGTGCTTTATGGAAAAGAAGAGTGGCTGGAGAAATTACCCCCTTATCAGGGTGGCGGCGAAATGATTGATAAGGTGACGTGGGAAAAGACCACTTTTGAGCGGCTGCCCTTTAAGTTTGAGGCCGGTACTCCCGACTATGTGGCTACTCACGGTCTTGCCACTGCCATCGACTATATCACTTCTGTTGGACTCGAAAATATCACGGCTCACGAGCAGGAACTGACCCGTTATTGCATGGAGCAGCTGAAGACCATCGACGGAATGCGCATCTTTGGGGAAGCTGAGCATAAGGATGCGGTGGTTTCTTTCCTCGTAGGTGACATCCATCATTTGGACATGGGAACGCTTCTGGACCGCTTGGGCGTTGCTGTTCGTACGGGACACCATTGCGCACAGCCTTTGATGGACCGTTTGGGCATCAGTGGCACCGTGAGGGCATCGTTTGCCCTTTATAATACAAAGGAGGAGATTGATGTTTTGGTGAATGGCATCCGCCGCGTCAGCCAGATGTTTTAGCGAATAGCACCCGCCGCGTCAGCCAGATGTTTTAACTGAAGTGGAGGCTTGCGGAATGAATGATGCGTTGCTTGAGGCATTCCACTTCTTCTGGTGACAGTATTTCACAATCATCCAAATGGTTGAGAATGTGACATGCTTTTAGGTATGCAGAACGGATATGCGGAGCTGCCTGCAGGTAAGAAGCCCAATAGGATTCTTTTTCCGAACAGGAATCTATAACATAGCGGATGAAGTCATCATCACGCAAGAAATCGTCAACTTTGGTGTAAATAGTTTGTTTCAAGTAATCCGTCTTTTTATTTAGGACGGAGAAAGGTTTATATTGTCATCATATAGTGACAATTATTATATGGCAGCCTCACGTAATTTTAGCATGCCTCTATGCATCAGGTTGCGGACAGAATGATAGTTCATCTGCATAATCTGGCAAATCTCATCGTATTTACGCTGCTCTAAATAATATAAGGTGATAGCCTGACGCTGGCGACGGGTGAGGTTTTTCATGAGGTGGGCAACCTTTGCACTTTGCATCTGTTCTTTCTCTGAGTAGAGATAGTCGTTTTCCACATCAGGGGTAGAATAGCGAAATTCATAATCCTCTACGGCATCTTCAGTGGTAAAGGTCTGACGACGGAACTCATCAAACAGGCGGTTTTTCAACGAAATAAGCAGGTAGGAGCCCAGATTATTTATGCTGTTCTTCTCCCCACGCTTGCTATAAACCTTCATGAAGACGTCATGAATGCAATCCTTCAACAACTCTTGGTCTTGTGTTATCTTCATACCGTAATTAAACAGCATTTGGATATAGAGATCGTACAATTGAGCAAAAGCACTATCGTTACCAGCGCAAAACTCAGTCACGAGCTCTCGGGTCCTAGCTTTAAGTTGGTTGTTTGCCATGCAGTAGTAGTTAGATTTGTTTTTAAGTAGTTTGTTTCCAGATGCAAAGGTATGGAAAAAACAAATACTACGCGAGAAAAAACCGTTAAAAAAATGGGAAAAATCGGTATTTTGTTGATTTTTCCCATTGAAATCTTATTTTTTCTTAATCCAGAAGAGGCCTTTTTCCTTTAAATTTACAATATCTTTTACGTTGCTTATCCGTCTTAATTGACCTGTCCGCTCGTCTATTTGATATAAAACATAGGTGTCCTTGCTGGGTAAGGAGATGTTTTGTCCACCATTTTGTGGCAAATAAACCACCATGCCTTCAGTACTTTTTAGTAGATAATAATCTTCTGTTTTCTCCGGTTTCATCGAGGAAAGGGTGCGTAGGAACACCTCGTCTTTGACGGGTATGGCAGCACAAGAGCCACCTGCCATCAGGGAAGCCCATCCCAACTCAGGATATTTCTGGGCAGAATAGATAACGGCTTTACCGTATTTAGTGCGGTATTCGCTGACAGCTCGATAGACATCTTCAAAGCGGGCACTTCCCGTCCTGATCTTACGCATATACTGTCGCTGGGCCATATTGACTCCACCTTCTGGGGCGTATTCCCCTTTGTTATGATAGAACCACTGCTCAATATCGATGATGTCAACGACTTTAGAGCGAATGGGGTCGTTGAGGATAGCGTCCTGTACGTCTTTATTGACGGCTAAATCAACCAGTACTTTTCCGTTCTCAGCTTCCCATTCAGCAATCACGTCAAGCCAGAATTGCACGAAATGAAGTGGCCCTGTGAACTCTTCACCAATAGAATGGATGACATTAGGCTGGCCCTTAAAGGCATCTAACGACTGGCGGATATACTGGCGATGCAGTTCACGTAGCTTGGGATTCGTAATATCATAAAATAAGGTGGCGGTGAAGATACGCTTGTCACCTGTGAAGTTGACAGGCTCTAAGAAAGGTGTCTCATTCACGTTGTTGGCTGTTCGCCAGGGACAATCCACCCAATGAGCACCCGCCTCCAGAATGTTATGCTGGAAATAATGCTGGTTCTTCAGTAGCATGCCAATAGATTCGGTCTTTTTTGCAAACTGCTGCAGACGCCAGAAATACCATTTGTTCTGTTTCGTCAAATCGTATTTAGACATACCGTCCCATGCGAGTGAAGAGGTTTGTGGAGTGGTGTGACCACTAATACCCACACGGGCAAAGGGCTGCTCGTAGAAAGGAGCCCATGCGTCACCGTTCTTACGGCGGATGCGTTCATGGTCATCACGACGACGGTCTGTCCATAAGCCATAGTTCTGACTGAATAGAAGTGTGTGGTTGCGTTGCATGTTGGCAATCACGCTATCTATACGGTCTGTGCCACCCGTTCCCTCTTGTCCTGGTACGAAGCGTGTCAAGGCTATCTTTGCCTTTTTCATCGATGCATCTGTGGTTCGCCCGTTCCACCACGGGGTTTGGTGCTTACCACCGACAAGTACTGCTCCATCTTTTGTCAGCCAGGCATTTTTAATGGCGTAATGGTTTTTACTAGTTTGACTATTGTTACTAGGCTTATTGGCAAAAGCCTTTGTAGGAGTTATATCCCCATCGAAATGGGCAGCGTCAATCCATTGCTGGAGGGTAAGACGAGGCTTCAGAGCCTCTTCAGCCATACGGATAGCTTCTTCGATAGTAGGAGATGACGAAGCATTGGTGTTGCGTTCCAATACACGACATTGTGCTGATACATCTTTCCCTAATCGCTTCTCCAGTTGGGAAGCGAACAGCGAATAGGGCTTGACGTGCTCATTCATCTCGCTATATTCGCCATCACCCATTACCTGTCCCCAACATCCACGGGAATAGTTGCGGTTCAGCGTGTCAGGTGAATAGCAGAAAAGTCCAGCAGCTGTTGATTGCCACATGGTGCTGTTTGCTGTGCCCCATCCGGCACCGAACTTCTCCAACTCCCAATTCTTGAACACGATGTCATTGCCATCAATGTTCACTATGTCAAAAAGAATGCCTGGTGCCCATGAGGATATGGCTCCGCTGGGACCGAACGACTCATAGCTGTCGCATTGCACAAAGGCATTAGGACCAGGAGCTGTGTGTCCTACAGCAAAATCGTTGATTCCATGCTCAGAATAACAGCGTTGAAAGAGAACCTTTTCGCCAAATGTCAAGAAAGTGCGACGACGCAAACCACCTATCTCTGAGATAGGATCAAAAGACTGACAATCCTCTATGGTAATTTGTTGAGCCGATTTCTGAATAACTACTGCCGAGCCAGCAAAATGTCGGAAATTCACCATGCGTACCCAACAGTTTTCAGCATCAGCGATATAGACACCATCCCAGCAGTGGCTTTCGTCCATCGGTAGGGTTTTGTCATAGTCTGATTCCAATGAAAGGTTTTCTACACCACTCTCACTGAGTAGTCCAGCCTGTTCATAGACTATGGCTTTTGCACCTCCCCATCGACTCTCTATAGTTGATGTGATAGGAGCATCCAGCGTCAATTCTCTGCCGTTGTTCGCCATAATCTGCCGATGCCATTGAAGGTCGATATCGCCAGGATGCCATGCCCAGTAGCCCATTCGCTTGCCACCACCAAACGACAAACAGCCAAGTGACTCAATCCACTCTGGAGTGGATGGGCGCCAAATGGTGATACGAGTACCTGGCTTCAAGGGAGAAGAGCCGTTCTGCACACTAATTGTGAGAGAGCCGGCTTTGGTGTCGGTCACAGCAAACGTATCCTTCACGATGATATCGTGCGTACCTTCTATATATATAAGGGCACCACGATCATATCCTTTCTTCACCAGAATAGTCTTGTCGCGTCCTGAACCACGAAGTATTATGCCACTGGTATGGATGCGTAAGGGTTCGCTGATTGTAAAGGTTCCTTCGGAGAGTAGTACAGCACCACGCAGTCCTGTCTGCTTGTCAGGCTTTTGTTGGCTTACCCAGTTGATGGCAGCTTGTAGTGTATGTGCGTCGTCTTGTCCTGACGGTTGTACATAGGTGACCACCTTTGCTGATGGAATGGGCAGTTCCGAACAATGATAGCCACAATACGAGTAATCCATCGGCACCTCTTGGGCAACCGATGGAATTACGAATAGTGCGGTAAGAACGACTAATAAGTGCCTTCTCATTTCTTTTGTTTTGTTTTTTGTTCTTCTATGCGTTTCATCCAGGCATCACGTTCCTTCTTCAGGTCGTAACCACGTGAGGAGAGCCAGTTGTTGGTGCGTCCGCGATACTTGTCGAACCAAAAGTGTTTACCTTTTGAGTCGGCTGCGTCCATCGCGTACTCGCGGGCTTCTTTGAGCCAGATGAGTATCTGCTGTTTCTCGTAGTCCGAGAGCGCAGGTATCATGTCCTGTGTGGCCTGATAGTCACGCTTCAGGCGGCCGAACGTCATACCATCCTTGACGGCATCTATCTGCTCTTCGTTTAGGTAGATAGCCAGGGCTGAAGCCAATTCAAAGTGATGCTTGTATAGCTCGGCCTGCAGGGCATCCTGTTGCGACTTGTCGTATTTCGCATGAATGTCGTTCAGCAGGAAGTAACGGTTGGCAATGATATTGCATACATTACGAGCCTGTTTCTGGTCAGTAAGCTGAAGTCCGTCAACGATTTTCTGGGCACGCCCTTTGATAATCTCCACATAGGCAGAGTCACGCCCGTCGCAGTCCAGCTCTACTAATTGTGCGTTTGCTGTCAGGGTAAGCAGAGATACTATCGTTGCAAGCAATACCTTTTTCATATCTTACATCAGTTTTCCCTTGGCAGCCAGCGTGTCATAGTTGTTGTTCAGATTACGCCAGTCTGTCTTGGTGTTGGGATTAATGCCGTTGATATATTTCTCGATGTTGGTATAGCCATCACCATTGCAGTCCTTCACAGCATCCGAAGCATCGTTGGGATTCAGACCATACTGTTTCTCCCACTCATCGGGCATACCGTCACCGTCTGTATCGACGTAAGGTTCCCAAGCTTTGTATTCCGGATAACCACCCATCTGGCGAGGATCGGTGATGATACCCTGCTTATAAGAATCTTTGCCCAAGCGACGGTATTTGAAGAATCCTTCATCGTTCTTTGAGTTCTTGTGAAGTCCCCACATGTCTCCGTAGGGGTTCTGAGCCACTTTGGTCTTCTTTTCAATCTTGGCCATTTCCTTCTCGTAGTCTTTTACAAAGTAGGCCTGACCAGTGCGAACCTCTTCACAGATGCGCTCGTCAACAATATCACGACAGGGAATATTGGCACCAGCATTGGAGAGTACCCATTCGAAAGCTTGTTCGGCACCCATAATCTTGACGAAAGGCATTTCGAAAGGCTCGTTGGAGCGCATCAAAGCCTTCTCAGTAGCATCCATATCACCGTCCTTGTCTGCCGTCTGAATACCACCATTCCAGTTGTCCTTTGTAATTTCAGGATAGCCTTCCATGATATTTCCTACTGCATAAACACGGCCAAACTGCTTGAAGGGAAACAAACCCTGAGAACGGCTTTCTGCTTTTACGATACGATGACCAACAGGCGTATCTTTGGGTGTCAGAGGACCAGGCTTATAGTAGTTGTTGATGAAGTTCGACATAGTGGTAAACTCGCCACCGTCAGCAGTACGGTGAACCCAGTTATATACCACGTTGTTCACATAATTGAATACGCCACCCCATCCGATAGAAGGGTTACGACCCGTATTGTCGGCCCACAGGTTGCGCATGAAAGTGGTGTTCTCGCCACCGATAGTCGAACCAAATGCATGGTTCCATGTGTCAAGTGCTTTGGCAGAAATCGTATTCTGGATGGTCACGTTGACAGTGGGTTCCTTGCGATTGGGCTTGCCATCGTGCATGTCGAACATGTGACGATAGAACGAGATGTTCTCATCAAGACCCCACTCGCAAGAGCAGTGGTCAATCATGATGTTACCCACAGGATTGCCACCAAACGAATCCTCACGGTTGGTGACCAGTGTCTCTCCACGACGGAAACGCATGTGGCGAACTATCACGTCGTGAGTATCCACTTGGAACGACTCACCAGCAATAATCACACCATCACCAGGAGCTGTCTGTCCGGCTATGGTAATATAAGGAGCACGCACATAGATGGGTGACTTCAGACGGATGATGCCACTGACGTTGAACACTACAATACGAGCACCACCCTGTTCGCAGGCCCAACGGAACGAGCCAGGACCGTCATCATTCAGGTTGGTAACGGTATAAACCTTACCCCCACGTCCGCCAAAGGTAAACATACCACCACCTTCGGCACCAGGGAATGCGGGAATCTTTGCCTGACGCAAATCGTATGGACGAGCAGCCCAGGGCACATAAGGACGCCCTGCCTTTGCTTCTTCAACAACAATCGGGAAAGCTACTTCCCATGCAGAGTCGCTATGAGCTTTCCATTGTTTCTTCTGTTGGTCGATGAGTTGCTTGGCCTCATCAGTCAGTTGGGGATACTGTGCACTAGCTGACACGCCTATCAAGCCTGCAACAGCCATCATAAAAAGTTTCTTCATCTTGATTAGTTTTTATACATTAATTTTAAATTAGACGTTTTAAAATGGTAAATGTCTATTCAATAAACGTTTTTTTGCACATAAATTTGGTTTTTTACTCGCTTAATCGTACCTTTGACCTTCGGTCTTAGGTAGGCTTCATCTCGGAAATGAAAATAAATCTCAATTTATTTTGCATTTCTCTCGATTTGCACTACCTTTGCAGTCATGAACAGACTTAGCATACTGCTCATTGCACTATTACCACTGGCTGCTGATGCCCAAGATACCACTATGGTAAGGGAGCAACAGTTGCAAGAAGTCATTGTCAATGCCAACAATGCGCAACGCCGAATAGGTTCGGTGCAGATAGGAGCAGAACAGATACAGATGAAGGAGCTCACCTCGGCACCAGCATTGTTTGGCGAGGTGGATGTAATGCGTTCTTTACAGCTACTGCCTGGTGTGAAGGCTGAGAGTGATGCTTCAAGTAGTTTTCAGGTTCGTGGTGGAACAGCAGCCCAGAACACTATTCTTTATGATGACGCTCCAGTGTATAATGTAGGTCACCTGGCGGGTCTTTTCTCCACATTCAACGATAATGCCTTGGCTACAGCAACTCTCTACAAAGGACTGGTTCCTGCTCAATTTGGTGGAGCATCTTCAGCAGTCTTAGACATTACCAGTCGTACAGGACGAACAGACCGGTGGGGTGGAAATGTCAGCATCGGATTGCTGGCAGCCAAAGGTTCGATAGAAGGTCCTGTCATTAAAGATAAGTTGAACTTGCTTTTTAACGTTCGTCGTTCGTATGTCGATCTGTTCTTGAAATTGACAGATAAGTATCGTGACAACTCGCTCTATTTCTTTGATACCAATTTGAAGTTAGATTACAAGATGAACGACCGCAACCGTCTGTTCTTCTCATTCTTTGCCAGTCACGACAAGACGGCCCTTACTGATATGGTGGATATGAAGTGGACCAACCTTGCAGGTAGTCTGTCGTGGGTTCACCAGTTCAGGGGGCATTCTACCTCACAGACTACGTTGTTTGCTTCTTCATACGATACGGATAATGGCATCAATATCCTGGGGCTCAACATAGCCTATCTGGGTCATATCCGTCATGTAGGACTACGCCAAAACTTCCGTTTGCTCTTTGGTAAGCATGAGTTGAATGCTGGTCTCCAGACAATGTTGACGGATGTAAAGTCGGCAGAATGGACCCGTATGTACAATCATGAGAAGGAACAGCGTAAGGCTTGGGACAATAGTGCTTGGTTGAATTGGCAATATAACCCCATCAAGCAGTTCACTTTCTCTGCAGGCGTTCGCCTGTCTGCTGTTTCTGCCTTAGGTGGTCCTTATTATTATGATGTGGACGAGAAAGGAAACATTACGTGGTTGTATAAACGAACGAAGAATATGCCCGTAAAGACTCATATCAATATTGAGCCTCGTGTGAGCATGGTCTTTCAGCCTACAGAACAATGGAGCATCAAAGCTGGATATAGTCGTACATCACAGAATATTCATGCGTTACGCAGTCAGAGTACTACTACTCCTTTCGACCGTTATACCATCAGTACCAACCTGATAAAGCCAGAGGTGGCAGATCAGGTGAGCATGGGTGTGTTCTATATGACTCCTTTGCAGGATTATGATTTCTCTTTGGAAGGATATTATCGTCATGTAGATAATGTGCTGGACTATCGTGATGGCATCAGTTTTGCTTCTGCCATCGAGATTGAGCGTCTGGTATTAGCAGGCGAGGGCAGGGGTTATGGTGCGGAAATCTGTGCCCGTAAGAATAGTGGTAAGCTGACGGGTTGGCTGAGTTATACCTTATCCTGGTCTCAGACGCGTATTGACGGCATCAGTATGGGCCAGTGGTATGATGCCAATAATGATCGTCGCCACGATATTAACATTGTAACTATCTATAAGCTGTCACCTGCCTGGACATTGAATGCTACATGGATATTCAACTCAGGGCAGGCCTTTACGGCTCCCAGTGCCAAGTATCAGATTATAGACAACTACATCTATTATTATGCTGAGCGTAACGGTTATCGTGCACCAGACTATCACCGTCTGGACGTGAGTGCCACCTGGAGCAAGAAAATCAAGGGAGGCAGACTGACTCGTGAGTGGACTTTTGGTATCTATAATCTGTACAATCGCTACAATCCCTATCTGATCCGCTTTGAGGATAGTAAGTATGGTCGTGGCACGAAAGCCAAGCAATACAGTCTCTTTGGCATTGTGCCTTCTGTTTCATTCAACCTGAAATTCTAAGAAGATGAAGAAAAATATAAAGTTTCCCTTCTGGTTGTTGTGTGTTTCTACGCTATTTTCTTGTGAGAAAGAAATACCTATGGACTATCATCAGGTGGAGCCCCTCTATGTTGCTGAGGCCATGATGACTCAGGAAGGCACCAAAGTCCAGGTATCGACTACTCAGAACGTAACAGAAAATTCAAGAAGTGAGCATTACGTTGACAATGCGACAGTTGTCATCAGAAGCAAGAAGGAGGATTATTCTGAGACCTTGAAGTTTACCAATAATGGTACCTATACTTCCTCGTGGAAGGCTCAGCCAGGCTACACTTACGATATTGACATTAGCGTTGACGGCAAGCATTTCACCTCTTCCTCTACCATGCAGGAAGCTCCCGTTATGAAGTCTTTCCGTTTTGTTTGGACTAAGATGCTTTCTGAGCGGATTCTTTTCGGCGACCTGCATATAGCGGATACACCAGATAAGAAGAGCTACTATTTCATGCACATCTATCGTAATGGGGTGGGCTATCGTTGGGCTGTTATGAATGACGACAAGGATCCTAATGGTGATCTTCAGCAGTTATTCCAATGCAGTACGGAAAAGAAGATGGATGAGGGCGATAACGATGCGTTACATGATGGTGACAAGATCCGTCTGGAGATTCGTTCTATCGACAAGTTGTCCTACGACTATCTCTACTCCATGCAGGTAATGGATAATGCTGGCACTAACCCTATTGCCAACTTCACGGGCGGATGTCTCGGCTATTTCTCAGCCTACTATGTTATCAACTACCAGTGCACCTTCTATCGTGATGAGGTAGAAGAGGACTAATATCCCCCAGATTCTCTAAGGTTGTCTGTCCAGCGTGACGGTAGCCAATAGGCTCGCGCCATTCATGGAGAAGTTGTATTCAGCAACCACTTGTTTTGTTGAGAGCGAAATAATGCTCCATAGCAATACACGTTCCTCACCGCCTATGTCGCTACTGACTATGCGGATTAAGGAATTGTTGGCGACATAGGTTCCATGCAGTGCCTTTTCTACGATTTCCGTATGCCATTCTCCTTTCTCGTCCTTATAGTGAATCTCCTCGTCGTAGGTAATGGCGCACGTCCCGTCTTCGTTGAAGATGACTAGTTTGTAGTTAAACTCCAACCCTGGGTCCTGATCACCCTCAATGACATAGGAGAAAGCCCATCTGCCTGGCAGAATCTCATTTACCATTCCGTCGTCACTATCGTCCAGCTTGTCACAACCCGTCAGTAGCAGGCTGCACAACATCAATGTCCAAATCAGTATCTTATTCATCGAGGCAAAGGTAACCAAATTTAGTAATACTACCAAATATTTTAGCCCTTTTCGTTTGTTGATAACAAAAAATACAGGCACGTCCTTCGTGGGCGCGCCTGTACATTATTTATTATAAATGAGAATTAATTACCAGATTTACTCTGCATCATTATTGATTGATGGGAGTCACCCAACGTGGGTCACCAGTGCCAAGCTCTGCCTGCTTAGAACCCTTGATGGTGAAGTCACCCTTTGAAGGATCAGCAAACTGAGGATCTTCCTCAATGTTAGTACCAGTTGTGTCATAATTCTGAGGATCCTGGAAGGTTCCATCCTTCTTCATATAGGTGTTGTTCAAGAATGTCTTGTTCTCAGGATTCTTAGAGTAGTCTTTTCCGTGCAGGAATCGACGGGGAACACTACCGTTTGTTGAGCAGTTCCAGAAGATACAGTTGGTCATTACCCAGAATGAAGTAGTCTTTCCGGCAAGACCGTTGTAGTTACCCCACTGTCCGTCGTTCTGACATACATTATAGAATGTGCTGTTCTCATAGGACAACTTGGTTTCCTCCCATCCGAAGGCTTCCTTTGCTTGAACAATTCCGAAACCACCATAGCGTACGAAATAGCGGAAGCCGAAATCGGTAGTGTTGTAGAACGTAGAGTTCTTAACGGTCATCTCCTTAGCGAAGCCACCGCCATTGTTGAGGTTGAAATAAGCATTGCCAGAACTGTTGGTAGATGTGCTCAGACGTACAATACTGTTGTCAACCAAAATTGTGGTGGGGAACCATACGCCGTTGTTCTCAATCTTGTTGTCGGTCAGGAAGAAAGAGTTCACGCCGTCAACATAACAGTTGATAACCTCGATAGGATCAGCAATCAGATAGAAATAGTAGTCTGTATCCCATGCATTAACTTTTGATGCGTTAACGGCAGGATTCTTGCTCAACTGGATAAATGGAGCCTTGGATGCGTTACAGTCGAACTTAATGTTCTTCAGTGTCAGTCCACCATTAATGATGAAACCAGCATCCTCAGAGTTAAATACAATCGTAGCGGGCTCTTTCTCGTCACCAACGATAGTGATTGGCCTTACAAACTCAACGGGCTCGTTCAGAACGAGTTCAACGCCAGCAGGCAATGTTACTACACCCTTGGCATCAGCGAACTTTGTAGCAACCTCAGCAAGATCCATACCATTGTCGATAACAGCTTCTGTAGGACCTGTACCACTTGGGTTGTCAACCTTGTCGCATGACTGAAAGCTGAAAGCGCAAGCAAGAAGAGCTGCGCAGAAAATCAAACTTTTCTTCATAATTTTTTGTTTTAGTTTAAATAAATATTGTTTATATTATATAGTCCTGTTTTGTGAGTGACAGCCTTCATAAAGAGGGTAATCATTACACATTGCGCTGCAAATATAGATATTTTTTGTGAAAGCCACAACTTTTTTCTCACTTTTTTTACATTCTGCTGATTTTTATGTCCGTCAGATACTGGTTCCGTGCTATTTTCCTTCTCATTAAAATGGTAAAGGTACATTTAGTCCGTAAGGACGGACAAAAATTTAATAACCCTGCTTTATTTTCAGAAAAAAAAAGGAAAATAGTTACATTTATTATCTTAAAACGTCTTAAATAACGTAAAGCTTTACAATAGTAACTACTAAATGGACAAATCAAAAGTCAGAAAACGCCTGATTTTAGGGGTTTTAGCCGTACTTACAGTATGGCCATCCTGCATGTTGGCTCAACCGCAATATCGTGTGGCTGCTTGTGACTGGATGATGCTGAAACGCCAGAAACTGGGTGAATTCCAATTAGCAAAAGACATTCATGCCGATGGAGTGGAAGTCGATATGGGTCCGCTGGGAAAGCGTGTCCTGTTCGAGAACAAGTTGCGCGAACCGCATTTCCAGCAGCTTTTCCGTCGTACCGCCGATTCGTTAGGCGTTGCCGTTCCCTCCATTGCTATGTCAGGTTTCTTTGCCCAAAGTTTCCTGAAGCGCGATAATTACAAGGACTTGATTGAAGATTGTCTAAAGACAATGGATGTCTTTGGTGCCAAGGTCGCCTTCCTGCCCCTTGGAGGTAGCGGACATGAGTGGAAACAAGCAGGTGAAGAACACAAAGAAATGGTGCGCCGTCTGCATGAAGTAGGCGAGATGGCTTCTGCCTCTGGCAAGACCATTGGCATCCGCACACAGCTTGACGCGCGCACGAACATTAATCTATTAAAGGAGGTTGACAGCGAAGGCATCAAGATTTACTATAATCTGCAGGATGCCGTCGATCAGGGACTGGACCCCTCAAAAGAACTCAGGTTGTTAGGACGCGACCGCATAGCCCAGATACACGCCTCGCTGACGGATAGTGTAACGCTCGATAAAGACCCTCGCATTGACTTGCGCAAGGTCAAGAAGACCCTTGACAAGATGAAGTGGAGCGGGTGGCTCGTGGTAGAGCGAAGCCGTAATGCCAAGGATGTGCGCAATGTCCGTAGCAACTTCGGCACCAATGTAGCTTATCTGAAAGAAATATTCTCTGCTCAGGCAGAGCAAAAACGCGATAAATATGAGAACAAATAATTAATTACTAACTAAAATGCTTATGAAAAAGAATCATTTATTAGCAACAATGAAGACATGCCTACTGCTATCGGCAGGTATGTTCTTGGCTTCATGTGCACAGGATGGTTTTGAAAAAGAGTCATTCGTTGGTACGTATCCTGGTTTCCAGCTCACGACCCCAGATGCCTCTACAGTTACAGTCAAGGCCAGCTCTGACAAGCAGTCCCAAACGATTACGTGGGATGCTATCAATGGTGCAGGAACCTACACGGTTAATGTTTTCCAAGGCGACACGCCTGACGAATGTACCAATGTCATAGCCAAGGATCGTGTGACAAAGGTCAATTATGTGACGATTCCTCGAATCGACAAGACCTATTACTACATCACGATTAAGGTTAATGACAACATTCCAGAAGGAAACACTGCTCCAGAAGGTATTACAACGTTCAAGTGGAACACCTATACCATTGATTTGGGTGTTATTCCTGCTGGTTCGGACATTGCGGCTTTCTTTAAGGCAAATCCCATTCCTGTAAGCTACAGAGGTTCAGACATTACCTACACGCTTGAGGCTGGTGGACAGTATGAAATCTCTGATACTGTGGATGTTGACGGATTCATGTTCAACCTGGTATCCGAGGACGAGAACAACCCTGCTAAGGTGTCGTTCAAGGCAAATGAAGAAGGTTCTAAGCCCAAAGTAGCATTCTGCGTTGGTGGAGGTCTGGGTCTTAAATTCATCGACTTTGATTGTACAAATTTGGATGGTGCCTTCATCTCCATGTCGAAGAAACCCGTAGAGACTCCAGTCAAGGTAAATGCATGGAATACAGACTACAATTTCTATCTGATTAGCGAGCCTATTTCTGTTATTAGCTGTAATATCGACAATTTGAACTCGTTCTTCCTGACAGATGTTAAAGTAGAAAACAATGGAGTATGGTTCCCAACTACCGTTCTGGTTGACGACTGCGTGGTTCACCTTACAACAGCTACTAATAATACAGGCTATGCATATTTCAATACCAATAACGGTGGTGGATTCATCAAGGAGATGACCGTTAAGAACTCTACGTTCTACAATACGACAGAGTTCGGTTATCGCTATTTCGTTCGCTACGGTGGCTTCGGCATTGATCAGGCGAAGCAAGCCTTTGGATGGGAAACAACTACGTTGACCTATGAGAACTGTACATTCTGGAATGTTTGTCAAAATGACGGCCAGTGGGGTAACTATAATGGTATCTTTGGTAAGGCCACCTCTTACTGGAACATGAAGAATTGTATTTTCTGGAACTGCTCAACCAGTGGTAGCGTTCCCCGTCGTTTCCTGCAAGGTAAGGCTAACCAGCCTACTGCAACCTTCCTGAACAACACCTATATGAAAGCTGACGGAACCTTCCAAGATCCTCAGGATTACGATACAACTGGTACGAACATCGAGGAAGATCCACACTTTGCTAATCCTGCCAATGGCGACTTCCACATCAGTGGCTCTAAGCAGGCTACGCTTGGTACTGGTGACCCACGTTGGCTTCCCTAAGTATAATCTACAACAAAAGCGCATATTATTATGAATAAGACTATAAAATCTTTTCTGTTGGGCATAGCAATGCTGTGTGCACTGCCTATGATGGCCCAGAACAAGGTGGTAACGGGTACGGTCATTGACGAACTGGGTGAGCCTGTTATCGGTGCTACAGTACGCGTAGAAGGCACTAAAACCGCTACCGTTACTGACTTTGACGGTAACTATAAATTGGAAGTTCCTCAAAATGGTAAAGTCGTAATTTCCTATATCGGTTATAAAGATACACCAACCACTGGTGGTAAGGTACAGCTGGAAACTAATAACACTGACTTGCAGGAAGTGGTAGTCGTTGGTTATGGTGTACAGAAGAAGGCCCACTTGACAGGTTCTGTAGGTACAGTCGATATGAATGACGTTCAGGACCTTGCAGGAGGTAGTCTTGGTTCAACGCTGAGCGGACTGGTTAATGGTCTGTCAGTAGCCGGTGGTGATTCTCGTCCTGGTGAGCGTGCCGAACTGTACGTTCGTGATGCCCGTTCGCTGGCCTCTCTGAGTGGTAATGTTGACACCAACACATCTCCGGAGCCTTTGTATGTTATCGATGGATATATCTATCCGAACGACGTGAAGATGGGTAACATCCGTCAGAATCCTGGTGCTGAGGCTTTCAGCAATTTGGACCCCTCAGAAGTTGAGAGCATCTCTGTATTGAAGGATGCTGCTGCTGCGGTTTATGGTGCCCGTGCTGCTAACGGTGTTATCCTGGTTACCACGAAGAAAGGTAAGCAGGGTGCTCCCCGTATTTCTTATAGTGGTAGCTTCGGTATTGCTGACGAGATTTCCCGTCCTTCTATGTTGAGTGCTTATGACTTTGGCCGACTGGTGAATATCGTAACAGCCAGAAATCCCAAGAATGCCTCTTTGGACAACTTGACTCAACTCTTCCAGAACGATGAGTTGGAAGCAATGAAGGGTCTGAATTATGACCTGTTGGACAAGTATTGGAAGACCGGTTATACCCAGAAGCACAATGTCAATGTAAGTGGTGCTACGGATAATGTGAACTACTTTGCTTCTGTAGGTTACTTCAAGCAGGATGGTAATATGGGTAATCTCGACTATGACCGTTGGAACTATCGTGCAGGTGTTGACGTGAAAATCAGCAAGTGGCTGTCTGCCAACCTGAATGTAAGCGGTGACTATGGTAAGAAGAATTCTCCTTATGTATCAGTAGGTGGTTCTGGAACGGAAGACTATCAGCGCCTGCTGACCCGTCCATACTACTTGCCAGAGTATGTTGATGGACATGCCTTGCTTCCATACGGTATCAGCAATACTTCTGATGGCAATAACCTGAGAACATACCATTATGATATTCTTCAGAATCATGGTGACTACACCAGAAATATGGATTCTAACTCTACCATCAATGGCCGTATCTCTTACGATTTTGGGTGGAGCAAAATCCTGAAGGGCTTAAAGGTTAGCTTCTCTTATGCTAAGAGCATCAACACCAGCAAGACCAACCAGTTTGGTTCGAAATATGACCTTTATGAAATGACACACCGCTATGGTAGCGGAATGCACCTTTATACCCCAGCAAGTGGTGATGATCCTACTTACGAATATCTGGCAGAGTCTAATTTCAACCAGCGCACCCAGAACAACGGTGACTTCCTGAGCCGTCAGATGATTCGCACGGACAACTATCAGCTCAACCTCACGTTCCAGTATAACCGTAAGTTTGGTTTGCATGATGTCAGTGCCCTGTTCTCTATCGAGAAGTCTGAGACAGAGAGTGAGTTCAACTTCTCTAAGGCTACTTCTCCATATGAATTTACCAACTACCAGTATTCTGGTGTTAACAAGGACGAGTCGGAGGTTTCTGTTAACTTCAGCCGTTCAGAAGGTGGTATGCTCTCTTACATTTGGCGTGCCAACTATGCTTATAGTGACAAGTATCTCGTTGAGTTCTTGCTTCGTTCGGATGCTTCCACCAAGTTCGCTCCTAAGAACTACTGGGGAACCTTCCCAACATTCAGCTTGGGTTGGGTAATGAGTGAGGAACCATTCTTCAAGAATACGAAATGGCTCACATGGATTGACTTCCTGAAGATTCGTGCTTCTTATGGTATCACAGGTCGTGATAACATTGCTCCTTGGCAGTGGCAGGCTACCTATAACCTTGACCCGAATAAGGGTTCCGTGTTTGGTGAGGGAACAGGTAATGCCTCTGGTGGTCGTATCACCATGAACAAGAATTCAGCAACTTATAACGAGGATGTTCATTGGAGTAAGTCTTATAAGACTAACGTTGGTCTTGACTTCCGCTTCTTGAATCAGCGTTTAAGCGTAGGATTTGACTATTACTATGAGCGTAACCGCGATATCCTGTTGAACTATACCAGCCTTATTCCTTCTACTGTTGGTAACCAGAGTGCTCCTTACAACTATGGTAGCATGGACAACTGGGGATGGGAGCTTAGCATTGGATGGCGCGACAAGATTGGCAAGGACTTCAAGTATCATGTTAACTTGAATACAGGTTATAATGACAATAAGGTCAATGAGCAGCAGTGGGCTACTTCTGACTTCTATAAGGCTGTTCGTCCTGGCGACCGTTCCGATAATGGCCTTTGGGGTTACCAGTGTCTGGGCATGTTCCGAACTTACCATGACATCGATCAATACTTTGACACTTATCTGAAGAAGGATGATGGCTCATACGGTAAGTATCTTGGTATGGAGAAGAAGGATGTTCATCCTGGTATGTTGATTTACAAGGATATTCGTGGTGCCTATAATCAGGCAACAGGCGAATATGCTGGTCCTGACCATGAGGTGACTGCAGAGGATGAGGTTCAGTTGAGCAAGCGTAGTAATAATATCTATGGATTCACCATCAATGCTGGTGCAGAGTGGAAGGGTATTCAGCTCACCATGCAGTTCGGTGCCAACTGGGGCTCTTATACAACAGTTCCAAGCAAGGCGCTGACCTATTCCGATGACTTCACCAACATGCCTTCGTTCTGGAATCCTGACGATGTATTCGTTTATGATGATATCTACGATGGACAAGGCAAGATGATTCAGAAGGCTAATCGTAATGCCAGCATGCCTAACCCTGGCTTCAGCATCAACAGTGCTGCATCTTCATTCTGGCGCATCAGTGCTGCCCGAGTTACATTGAATCGTCTGACTGTGGCTTACAACCTGCCCAAGGCTTGGTTCAAGGGTATTGGCATTCAGAGCGCTCGTATCAACGTGACTGGTCAGAACTTGATTAACTTCTACAATGACAATCCTGACAAGTTCTTCAATCCGATGGCAGGAAACTATGGAACATATCCTAACCTGCGCAAGTGGACGATTGGTGTCAACCTGGGATTCTAATCTATTATTCTATCTTAAAAGAAAACAATTATGAAAAATAGTATCAAGTATTTCGGATTCCTGTTGTTGGGAGCTACTGCCCTCACTTCTTGCAGTGACAAGTTCTTGGAAGAGAAACAGAATTACGACGCTACAGGACAGGATGTATATAATTACTACGTAGGTGCTAAGGGTCGTATCAACGACCTCTATGGATGGTGTCTGCCTAATGTTGCAGATATGGACTGGCAGTATCCTTCTGTTGGTAGAGGCGACGAAGCTGGCAAATCAACAGAGGAATATACCGGATTCTCTAAGTTTGTTGATGGAACCGATAACCCCATGCAGTCTTTAACAACTACCAACCAGGTGTTAGACTATTTTGGTGGTGCCAACATGGATAATGTACAGCAGGCTGTTTATGGTGCAATCCGTAACATTAACAATGCTATTGAGGGTATCAATGCAAGTACTTTGACTCAGGAACAGAAAGATGAGCTCTTAGGCCAGGCTTACTTCTTCCGTGCATGGACTTATTATAAACTGGTGAAGTGGTATGGTGGTGTGCCCATCGTAGATAAGGTGCTCGAGCCTAATTCCTCTGCCTTCACACAACGTTCCAGTGCTAAGAAATGTTTCGAATTTATCATTAACGACCTGGAAATTGCCGCAGAAAAACTGGCTCCCTTCACCACAAACGGTGGTTGGGAAAGTTCTGATAACTATGGACGCGTTACCTCTGGTACAGCATTGGCATTGAAAGGACGTGTGCTGACTTTGTGGTGCAGCCCTCTCTTCAATCGTGCCAAGGATCCTGAGCGTTTCAAGGAGGCTTATGAGGAAATGTCAGCTGATCTGCACATTATTGATGCTTGTGGATATGGTCTCTATGGTGAGGGAAATCCTGGAACGAATGCCTCTACCTTTGCTGAAATGTTTGCTAACGTAAACAAGAATCCAGAGGCAGTATTTGTTACATTGTATAATACGCTGGTTGACTTCTCAGGTTATGCTGATAATGTTAAGCACAACCGCTGGGAGCGTGACATCCGTCCAGGTAACACTGGTGGAGGCGGCTATACAGCTTCTCAGATGATGGTGGACCTCTTCCCCATGTCTGACGGTAAGGCTCCTGCCAGCTATACTGCTTACAGCAAATTGCCCAGCTCTTCTATTACCTATGAGCAGCAGTATCCTTTTATGAACCGTGACCCACGTTTCTATCGTACATTTGCATTCCCTGGCGTACGTTGGGCTTACAAGACTGGCGGCTATGGCGATGCAACGGCAATGGACCCTCACAACCCCTCATACAACAAGGGTGCCGACTATGTGTTGTGGAACTACAACTGGTTCTATAATGGAGACATTCTGGACGAGAACAATACGAGCTATCGCGGTGCTGACAACCTCAGTAAGGCAGGTGGTATAATGGTACGCAAGAAGTCTGACGATGCAGATGTAAATGCTGCTGTATATGACTATCGTCCTGACGGACAGGGTGCCAAGAATGGTGGTTATGCTGTTCCTTTCTGCTCTGCTGCTCCGTTAATGGAACTGCGTTATGCGGAGGTGCTGCTGAACTTGGCTGAGGTAGCTTGCTACGCAGGTCATACCGAAGAGTCGTATGCTATCTTGAAGCGTATCCGTCAGCGTGCAGGCTATACAGGCGACTGTGGTCTGACCGTTTCTTCTGATGAGGCAACATGTATCAGTGCCATCCTTTATGAGCGTCAGATAGAGTTTGCTTATGAAGGCAAACGTTTCGACGATATGCGCCGTTATATGCTCTTTGATGGTGGTGCAGAATTGCCTCAGGGTGCGCCAGACTCTTGGAAACCTACTGGTTGGGGCGGTAACACCTGTAATTGGTTAGGCTTCAAGCCATTTAACAACCAGCGTCGTGAGAGCTTCATGTATCAGGTTAACTGGGAGAATACCGATGAGTATAGCATAACGTCTGCTCGTCAGGACTATGACAAAGACCCGTTGTTGGAGTATTTGAATGACAACGAAATTACACGACCTGCCGGTGTTGACCTGCGTAAAGACCTGACTCAACAGCTTGAAGACCTGAAGAAGTTCTACAAGAACTACTTGGTTTATACCCAGCGTCCAGGTGACCCACGTAATCCAGACTATTCGCCGAAGTATATCAACTTCCTGCCGAAGTATTATTTCCTCGGTTTCCAACAAGGTGTATCTGCCCACAATCAGGGATTGTTACAGACTATCGGTTGGGAGGACTATAACAACGGTGGTGCTTTAGGTACCTTCGACCCCTTGGCTGAGTAATTATTATCAAAGATATTTCTTAAAAAGTCCAGCACGCGTTGCTGGGCTTTTTTTTATTGCATTTATCGTCAGAGAGTCCTTTTTGACTACCAGTTGTAGTCCTCTACATACCCATCGAATTTCACTTCGTCTGTCCATCCACTTTTGCGAAACAGGTTGCGGATGTCTTCCTGTAGGGCTGGGGGTATGAGACGCGAACCATTGCGGTATTCGAAGTAGTAGGTGCGGTTGGTAAGGCTGATGATACCTTGACGGACAGCAGGTTCGACACGCTTGGGCATGTCGCTCGTGAAGGTGTGGGTCATGCCTTTGGCAAAGCGTACCTTCTGGTCGTTGCGACACATGGGACACTCTGCAGTTGCCACACCCTCGAAGTTCGGATTGACACATCGGTAGGTACTGGCGGTATTGGGCAGGTACTGTCCTACGAGCCATCGCAGACAGTGGTTGCGCAATGGGCAGCTCTCTACATAACATACGATATAGCCTTCCTGGGCTTGCTTGATTAATAGTTCTTCTTTGATATTCATGTTTTCCATTTTTTTAGTTTCAATTTTTTAAAGAATTCAAAATCTCCCTCCCTTCCTCCCGTTTTTGCTCGGAAGCCCTTTGTACAAAGGGGTTGAGGCGCGGGAGGGAAAACAAATATCCCTCCCGTCTCCCTCCCGTTTTTACTCCCCTACCCTCACGCTGCCTGTATCGGAACGGCTTTGTAGAAAGCCACATGGCTATGTTCTTTGCGCTCGTAGTCGAGACTGACAAGTGCTCGTCCCAGCTCTACTTTCGCCTTTGTCGTAACAGACACGTTGGGGTATGCATTGCGGATAATCTCCAGCATCTCCGTAGTGCTCATCGACTTCACCTTCTCACCCTCCTTGGGCTTGCGAAAGCAGACTTTCACCATCTCTGCAATGTCTTTCTGTTGCATGTAGGCGAGGTTCAGCTGCTGAATACGGATTACCTCCTCGTTGTTGAACCAATAAGGGGCATTCAACTCTTGGATTTCATACAACACCTGGGCATACAACTGCTCGTAGTCAATGTCGCCAGTATTGTCTATCAGCTGACCTTTGGGAATGGAAATGCAGATGTAGCGACGCGAGCCTGTTGCATCTGTTAGCGGATGCGGATTGTTGGTAGTCGAGACAAACGACGCATAGCGGGGACGGTCGTCCTGAGCCTTGCCAAAGATGGGGCGTCCGTTCACCTTATTCTTCGATAAGGTCTGCTTCAGGGCTGCGTGCTGACTGGGGCGGATGGCTTCCAGTTCGTCGAGGTTTACCAGCAGGTTGTTCGTCAGCGCCATCTCCTTGTCGAACTTGTTCGACAGATTCAGGTGATCCAGGTAGTACTCACGAAGCTGAGAGGGTAGCAGTCGGCGCAAGAAGGTGGTCTTGCCACAACCTTGAGCACCAATCAGCACAGGAACCACCTCATTGCCGTGCATGGTGTCCATCTGTAACCAATGAGCCACCGTAGATCGTAGCCAGACGGCTAGGAAGGCGAGTTGCTCCGTGCTGAGGCCTGGCAGACGCGAGAAGAGCTTGGCTACGTGGTTCTGTCCGTCCCATTGGGGCAGGTCGTTCAGGAAAGCCAAAACGGGGTTGTACATGCGCACCTCCTCAGAGTTGACATACATGGTGATGTCAGCCTTGGGGTTGCACTCCTCGTCCAGTCCTTCGCGAAGGGCTCGGATAATGATGCTGTTCAGGGCCTCCTGTGTCAGCGGACGATAGTCGGCTGTTACCTCGGCCCTCATCTTGAATTCGACCTTTCCGCTCAGCATGTTGCGTCGCAGACGATAGTTGTCGTTAAGGAATTGCTCAATGATAAGCACACTCTCTTTTTGAACATTTTGGGGCTGTTCAACCACCACTAAGGATTTTTCTTCCATAGTTTCTTTTCTTTTTTTAATGGTTTATAAATTCGTTATTGGCTGGTTTTTCATGGTGTTTTTCTTGTGTTTTCCATGATTGCCATTATCCCAATTTGCATTCTTTCGAAATGCATTGCAAAGATACAAAAAAAATTGGCGGTTTGCAAATAATTTGCCTAAAAAAGCACGTTTATTCACGGTATTATCGTGCAAATTCTGCTATTAATAAATAAGGTGAGTGACACCACCAAAAAAGGGAGGGAGACGGGAGTGAGAACCGAGTATCCCTCCCGTGACTTAACCTCTTTGTATAAAGGGCTTCCGAGCAAAAACGGGAGGAAGGGAGGGACATTTTGAAATCCTTGGTTCTGATGCGAATAAGGCACGTTTATCAATTAATAAGGAACGCTTAATGGAAAATAACCCAAGGTTATTATGGAACAACTTTGGGTTATGATAGTAGCCACCAGTCCGAAGGCTTCGGAATCGCAGTCCGACCCGAGCGGACTGGCAGTCCGTAGGGAAGGACTAAAAATCAAAGATGTTTCTTAATATTTGGCAACACTTCCTATATATATTGAAAGGAAAAATAAAAATCCTCCCCGCATTTCACAACACAGGGAGGAATTACTTTTTTTATGTGCTATCTAAAAATTAAGCCCGTAGGTCATTGAACTATAATTTTCTTACCATTCTTTATATATAGCCCTCGCTGGGGGTTGCCGTTCAGGCGACGACCCTGCAGGTCGTAGTAGATTTCCTGGTCGTTAGCCTTCAGGCTCCTGACCTCGTCAATTCCCGAAGGATTGTTGACATCGACGATGGTGAGGTAGGCAGGAGGATTCTCTACACCCTCGGCCAACTGCAGGTATTGCGTGAATGGCTTGAGCTCGCAACTCTGTTTCAGCACGAGGCGATTGCCTTCGACAACATAGACATTCTCCTTGGTCTGTCGGCAGTAGTTGTTGAATAGGCCTATATTGGGCGTGAAGACTCCTTGAGCCAATCCGGAGTTGATGGTGCCTTCGGTGAACTGTACCGTCTTGCCTGCCAACGAGGGATCGACGCGCAACAGGCAGAAGCCTTGGTGCCCATCGTCTGCCTTGACTTGTATCTGACCTTGAGACCATCCATAATCAGAGAGTTCGTCAGATGCTTTATAGAACTTGATTTTGCTCGCCACATTCTCGCCAGTAGCCACATCCTTTATATCATCGCCAATCAGGTTGTCATACGGCAATGCCATAGAGAGCCAGCAGTTGGTCTCTTCAGCGGTAAAGGTGTGCTGCAAACCAGCATCTGCCGTCATCCTGGGAATAACGTCTGTAGTGAACAGCGCATCGAAGGCGGTATTGAATATCAAAGTCTTACTGGACCTTCCTTCCCCATCAACTACCAGGGAGTTGTCGAGGCCCTCTGGCAGCGGTTTGCTGGTAAAATAGATGGTGTTGGGGTTCTGATTGGGCTTTACCTGCTTCACATTCGTATTCTGGAGCATGACGAGTGTGACATTCTCTGGAGTCTCGAAGACCTCACAGTCTTCATGTCGCTGTTCCTTACCATCCTTCGTAAAAGAATAGATGACAGGCTGGACGGTATAGACATCAGAATAGATTTCGCCCATGAAATTTCCGCCTGTTCGGTAGCGGAAGCTAAACACCACTTTTTTCCAATTTGAGCTGAGGGTCTTCTTACCCTCACCGGCATAGGTCTTTCCTGCGCCAATCTCCGGCGTATTAGACAGGAGCATCATTTCGTCATAGAGGCTGTCGGCATTCAGAATCAGGAATTCGCAAAACTTATTGTAATCAGCTGCTGACTGGTTGGTGACGCTGACGGATGCTTCCAGCTGGTTGCCCTTGATGATTTTCTTCTCGTGGTCAATATATGGACTAGTAATCGTGAGATTGCCGAAGGCGTACTGCTGGAGATTGACTTTCTTGCCATAGAGCCAGTTGGCAAACGAGCGGTCGGCATAGACGCTGAAATCAGCATTGGGCAACAACGTGGTGTACAACTTGGATGTCTTTCCCTTCGAAGTCACGGTGAAGTCGCGCGTCTCACCAGGATAGAGGCGTATGCGTTCATAGCTCCAGAGTATCTGCGACTCAGGGATATACAGATTGATATAGCCTCTATATTCCTCCTGCCCCGTGTTCTTGACAGTAAAGGTGACAGTACGCACCGACCCGTCGTCCTCATGGAATGTCTTGCGCGGATTGCTCACCTCCAAGTGTGCCTCAGGATGGCTCTTCAGTGTCAGTTTGGTACCCTCTATCTTGACACCGATGTAATTATACTGAGAACCTGCGACGACATCCTTGATGGTAGGTTCCTTACCCGTTTCGTGCATCGGCACCATGCGATATTCTCCGTCAGACAGCGTATCGGGCAGTACCACGCTGAAATTGGCTATCGAGATCAAGTCGTAGCTATTGAGATCTATCTTATTCCTGCCACCCCAGAGCATGCAGTGGATGCGGTTGCCCTTCAACAGCGCATAACGGTAAGCCCACTGGTTGATATAAGCATTGGTAGCGCTGCAGACATAGAAGTGGGTCCAGATACGAGGGAAGGCCTCTTTGGTCGAGTTTCGTGTCAGTTCTGTGGGGCCAAAGACATAGAACCCCTCGTTGGTCTCCGTAGAGGGAGGATAGTCGATAGCAGCATCGTCAGTAGGTTTCTGAATGCCTATGGTAGCATCGTTCAGGTCTGACCAGCTGAGATTGACCGTGCTGCCGCCCACACCCGAGAAGGAGGGATTGAGCACACGGATCTCGAAAAAGCCATCAGCCTTGCCACCCCATCCCCAATTGAAGTGGAACTTGCCATCCTTGTAGCCATCGCAGACGAAACAGTGTCCCTCGTGGTTGGAGTTGTAGCCGCTGTAGATGACGGGACGGCGGTTGGCCAGTTCGTTGTAAATGAGTTCTTCCCACTCGTCTAATGAGTAGTTGTTGTAATTCACCCAATGTGTATTCTTGTCATAGCCGAAACACAGGCGTAAAGCCTTCTCGACACGACCTGACACCGCACCAGACATCTCTGCAGTATATTCCATATCGACACTCCAGCCAGCCCATCGCATCAGGTGAGCAACGGCATTGCCCTGAGCATCCGTGTATTTCCCTTCTTCATAGACGGGCAGCATATTATTCCAGTCGAAGGTCGTTGAAGGCACATTCTTCTTACCAATAGTCGTATAGGCTGTCGTAGCCTCTTGTGGCCACTTGTGGAAGTACATCACCTGCGACATCGCGGTCGCCACACAGCCTGAGGCTGACAGCACATCAGCTCTAATATCCTTCGGGCACTCCCAGTTGAAGGGGGCTCGCTGGTTCCATAGGCTCTCGATGAGAGGATTGATATTTTCGCGCTGTACGGGAACTCTGCGTGCAGCCACTTTTGCCTCGCCCCGCTGCAGTCTGCGTATTTGGTCGGCATAGCCCTCCAGCCACGTACGGAGGTTGGCAGGCATCTCGTCAACATTGAGTGCACCATCGGGCGAATAGCCCAGGATAGGTGTTGTAGCGTCGTCACCGCTGACGATGACATAGCCCCCACCCTTGCAGTTGAAAGCGTAGAGTGAATGTAATCCCATTTCCACGGGTTGTACGTTCTCGCTGACACTGCCAAGTGCCTGAGCTCTCCGGCCTTGCAGGTGTTGCATAAAGACACAAGCCTTTTCCTTTGCCTGCTGCTGGCTGATCTCCTCACCCATCGTCATCAATGGCAGGCAGAGTAGCAAAAACAAATTCAATATTCTTCGCATAAGTTTTAGTAATTAATATATCGTTTTCTTTGATTGTTATTTCCAAAGAGGTTTAAAAATTGTTGAAGGCAAAGGTACGAACTTAATTAATTATTACCAAAACATTCTACAAGAATCTTCTCTATTATTTTTCTTTATACAAATTTCAGAAACTCAGGGAGGTTCCGGCGGAATCAACCTTCAGGCGAACCCTGCAACCTTCTATCAAGGGATAGTTATAGGTGCTGTGATGACCCACAGGGAAATCGTAGCAGACGGGGATAGACAGCTGCTGCAGATACTCATGGAGCATCTCGTACATATCGGCAAAATCGTTCTCTGGACTCTTGTATTTGGAGAAATGTCCGATGATGATTCCCTTGAGCTTGGAGAGGATGCCCCGAATTTCCAACTGATGGAGCATCCGGTCAACCTTGGTCATCGACTCGCCGGTATCTTCTATGAAAAGTATCAGTCCTTCGTCAGCACGGTTCAGAAAATCATAGTCCGACCCTGCCAAGCCACAAAACACGGAGAAGTTGCCGCCCACCAGGATGCCTTCCGCTTCGCCTTGCTGGTTGAGCGGATGGGCTGGCACTTGATAACTAGGCAGTTCGCCTAACAACAAGTGATGCAGAATGGTATTCACGGAATCGCGCCTATCCAGGGCTGATATGCCGTCGCACATGGTGCTGTGAATGCTCATCACACCTGCCGACACCACTGCGCTATGCAGGGCGGTGGCATCGCTGAAACCCATCACCCACTTGGGATGACGGCGGAACTCGCTGAGGGGGATGCGCTTTATTACTTGTACGGCACCATCGCCCCCACGACTGCACATAACAGCCTTCACGGTAGAATCGCGTAATGCCCAAAGCAGGTCGCTGGCCCGTTCATCGGCCTTTCCGGCAAAGTTGTGGTAATTGTCCAAGGCGTGGGGTCCGACAATCGGCACGAATCCCCATGCCCTGATGGCGTCGCACCCTTTGGCGACGGTGAGTGAGTCGGGCGTGCTGGAGGGCGATATCACGGCAATGGTATCGCCAGCCTTCAAAAACGGGGGCATGATGATTTCCTGTTGGGCAAAGAGGGCCTCAGCCATACACAGCAACAGGACGATAAAAGCATTTCTCTTCATATTCGCCACTAAATTCTCCTCATACTCGCCAGAAAGATGTCGGCCTCTACATGAATATCAGCCTACCGTTCCTTCCAGCGATACGCTGAGCAGCTTCTGCGCCTCAACGGCAAACTCCATCGGCAACTTCTGGATGACTTCCTTGGCATAGCCGTTGACGATAAGGCCCACGGCCTGCTCCGTCGGGATGCCGCGCTGGTTGCAATAGAACAGCTGGTCTTCGGAAATCTTAGACGTCGTGGCCTCGTGCTCGAAGATGGCGGTGTCGTTGTGGACGTCCATATAGGGGAAGGTGTGGGCACCGCACTCGGAACCCAGCAGCAGCGAGTCGCACGACGAGTAGTTGCGGGCATTGTCGGCATTCGACGTGGCACGCACCAGTCCGCGGTAGGAGTTCTGCGAATGACCTGCCGAGATGCCTTTCGAGATGATAGTGGAGCGCGTGTTCTTGCCCATGTGAATCATCTTGGTACCGGTGTCGGCCTCCTGATAGTTGTTGGTGACGGCGACGCTGTAGAACTCTGCCTGCGAGTTGTCGCCACGCAGGATGCAGGAGGGATATTTCCACGTGATGGCAGAGCCGGTCTCCACCTGTGTCCACGACAGCTTGGAATCGACACCGCGCAAGTCGCCGCGCTTGGTGACGAGGTTCAGCACACCGCCCTTGCCGTTCTCATCGCCCGGATACCAGTTCTGCACGGTGGAGTATTTCACCTCGGCACGGTCCATCACGATAATCTCGACGATGGCGGCATGCAACTGGTTCTCGTCGCGCATGGGAGCGGTACAGCCTTCGAGGTAGCTGACGTAGGAGTCGTCGTCGGCCACGATGAGTGTGCGCTCGAACTGACCGGTGTTGCGGGCATTGATGCGGAAATAGGAGCTGAGCTCCATCGGGCAGCGCACTCCCTTGGGGATATAGACGAACGAGCCGTCGGAGAACACTGCCGAGTTGAGGGCGGCAAAGAAATTGTCGCGATAGGGTACGACGGTTCCGAGATACTGGCGCACCAGGTCGCCATGCTCCTTGATAGCCTCGCCGATGGAGCAGAAGATGACGCCCTTCTCGCGAAGCTTCTCCTTGAAGGTGGTCTTCACGCTGACGGAGTCCATGATGGCATCGACCGCGGTATTGCCACTCAGTGCCAAGCGTTCCTCCAGTGGAATGCCCAACTTGTCGAAGGTCTTTTCGAGCTCCGGGTCTATCTCGTTACTCCTCCCCTCCTTCTCTCCTTCTCTCCTTCTCTTTGCCATAGGGTCGGCATAATAGCTGATGGCTTGGTAGTCGATGGGCGGCACGTGCACATGTCCCCACTTCGGTTCCTGTTGCTCTTTCCAATAGCGGAAAGCCTTCAGGCGGAAGTCCAGCATCCAGTCGGGCTCTCCTTTCTTAGCAGAGATGAGCCGGACGATGTCCTCGTTCAGCCCTTTCTCTATGATTTCTGTATGTACATCCGTGGTAAAGCCGAACTCATATTTCTGTTCGGCTACCTGACGGACAAATTGGTTCTTACTTTTCACTATTCACTATTCACTTTTCACTCTGTTACATGATAGTTAAAGCTATCGACGTCAACATAGCCTCCAAGGCGCTTGGTGGCATAGTTGAAGATGGCAAACTTGGAGCCCATGAAGAAACGCTGCCAGTCGAAGCGCAACTTGTAGTCGCCACCCAGCTGTGTCCACTGCGCACCGTCGGTGCTATAATAGAACTGTGCCACGTCGCGCCCTACGTTGAAGTCGGCATTGATGCGCAGCCAGAGGACGGGCGAGGTGAGGGGTACGGTGGCTATCACCTGGTCGGCAACGTGCTCCACTTTCTTATCCCTCTCCGACAGCTTCACCGACTGCTCATTCAGCGTGAGCACCAGCTTGCGACCGTTCTTCCTGACCATCAGCACACCGGCATCGCTGTTGAAAGCGGAGAAGCCCGCACAGTCGCCATCCTTCATCCGCGAAAGGTCCAGCTTGACGGAACCGCTACACGTTGGACCTTCCATGCGCTGTGTCAGCGTATTGGGAGCCAGATAGAGGTTGGGCACCACCCGACTGGTCTTCAGTCGGAGCCATCCCGGACGGTCGGTCAGCGACCAGGCATCATCCACGGGGTTGTGGTTCCACTGCCAATGCAGGCCCAGCTTCTCATTGGAGAAGTCGTCGCTGCAGACAATATGTTTCTCGGGCTCGCCGTTGACCAATGCACGGACACGGGTGGGCACCAGGCCTTCCTCGTCGCCCAGCATAGGCCATCCGTCAATCCACCGGCAGGGCATCAGCATCGGCACACGGCCTACGCCCCCACGGTCTTGGAAGATGATGCCGTACCAGTCGCCATACTCACTATCTACGATGGTGCCTTGTCCCACATGGGGGAATCCACCAAAGGGACTCTGCAGGATGACCCGCTTCTCATACGGGCCGCGGATATCGTCGGCACGATAGCACACCTCACGACGGTAACGGCCGGGAACGCCCCACACCTGCGAAATCATCAGCAGGTAGTAGTGACCCTTGTACTTCAGCATCCTGCTGCCTTCCAGGATTCCCGTCTCGTCAGCCTCGCGCTGGAACAACTGATGGTGAGAACCCTCGATGACATCAGACAGGTCGGGCTTCAACTCCATCATCTCGCCGGTGCCGTAGATGACATACACGCGGTTGTCGTCATCGAAGAACAGGGAGCAGTCGTGGAAATGGCGCATGCGCGACAAGAGGGTCCACTTGCCCTCTGCCTTCTCGGCAGTGAAGATATAGGTGTCGCCCATCGCTCCTGCCTCGTTGGGAGCCAGGAGCGCATAGAAACGACCATTGTGATATTTCAGTGAGGTGGCCCACTGGCCGCGACCGTATGCCGTACCTTCCTGCAGGTCGTACTTGGGCGAGTCGGTCAGCTTGTCGAAGATGTAACTGACGGTCTCCCAGTTTTTCAGATCCTTAGAACGCATAACGGGAGCACCGGGCATGAGGTGCATCGTGGTGCTCACCAGATAATAGGTATCACCAACGCGGATGACATCGGGATCGGGCACATCGGCCCATAGCATCGGGTTCTTCACAAAAGTTCCCTCAAAACTGCCAGAGGGCTGCTCAGCAGCCTCAGCAGCCAACAGCCACATTACGAACGACAGTGCTATAATTACAAATCTACGCATTCTTTCTGAAATAAAAGGGTTCTACTATTACAGTTTCTGTTCTACCTCAATCTCGGTGAAGGTCTCAATGATATCGCCTACCTGGATGTCGTTGAAGTTAACCAGTGATACGCCACACTCCAGTCCGGTAGCCACCTCCTTGGCGTCGTCCTTGAAACGCTTCAGGGCATCGATGGCAGCAGTGTGGACCACGATACCGTCGCGAACCACGCGGGCCTTGTCTTTCGCATGCACCTTACCGTCGATAACCAGACCACCGGCAACGGTACCCACCTTCGAAATCTTGAAGACCTGCTTCACCTCAATCTCACCGGTGACTATCTCCTTCTTCACCTTGTCAAGCATACCCTGCATGGTCTGCTTCACATCGTCGATGGCATCGTAGATGATGCTGTAGGTGTTGATCTCGACACCCTCACGCTCGGCAGCGCGACGGGCATCGGCAGAAGGACGAACCTGGAAGCCGATGATGATAGCTTCGGGAGCACTGGCCAGCATGACATCGTTCTCGGAAATCTGACCAACGGCCTTCGAGATAACGTTCACCTGAACCTTCTCGGTAGAAAGCTTGATGAACGAATCGGAGAGAGCCTCGATAGAGCCGTCGGTATCACTCTTCACGATGATGTTCAACTCGTGGAACTCACCCAGAGCAATACGGTGTGACAACTCATCAAGACCGAGCTTGGTGGTTGTGCGCAACGACTGTTCACGCTGCAACTGGATACGCTTGTTGGCAATCTCGCGAGCCTCCTGTTCCGACTCCATCACATGGAAGGAGTCACCGGCAGTAGGTGCACCGTTCAAACCAAGGATGATGGCAGGCTCGGCAGGACCGGCCTTCTCAATGCGCTGATTACGCTCATTGAACATCGCCTTTACCTTACCCCATGCTGTTCCGGCAATCACGATATCACCCACCTTCAGGGTACCGTTAGATACCAATACTGTAGATACATAGCCACGACCCTTGTCCAGCGAGCTCTCGATGATAGAACCTGTGGCCTTGCGGTTAGGATTAGCCTTCAGGTCGAGCATCTCAGCTTCGAGCAGCACCTTTTCGAGCAACTCATAGACACCGATACCCTTCTTGGCAGAAATCTCCTGACACTGGTACTTACCACCCCACTCCTCTACAAGCAGGTTCATATTGGCCAAATCCTCACGAATCTTGTCGGGATTGGCACCCGGCTTATCAATCTTGTTGATGGCAAACACCATCGGAACATTAGCGGCCTGGGCATGGGCGATGGCCTCCTTCGTGGTAGGCATCACGGAGTCATCAGCTGCGATGATGATGATAGCGATATCCGTCACCTGAGCACCACGGGCACGCATGGCGGTGAAGGCCTCGTGACCAGGAGTATCCAGGAACGTGATGCTATGACCGTCCTTCAGCTTCACGTTGTAGGCACCGATATGCTGGGTGATACCACCAGCCTCACCGGCAATCACGTTCGTGTTGCGGATATGGTCAAGCAACGATGTCTTACCGTGGTCAACATGGCCCATCACCGTTACGATAGGAGCGCGAGAGATCAAGTCGTTCTCGTCGTCCTCCTCCTCAGTGATGGCATTCTGCACCTCGGCAGAAACATACTCGGTAGTGAATCCGAATTCCTCTGCCACGATATTGATGGTCTCGGCATCCAGACGCTGGTTGATAGACACCATGATACCTATCGACATACAAGTACCGATAACCTGGTTGACACCAACGTTCATCATCGTTGCCAACTCAGAAACAGTAACAAATTCCGTCAGCTTCAGTACCTTGCTGTCAGCGGCCTCGGCAGCCATTTCCTCGCTCATACGCTCAGCTACGGCGTCACGCTTCTCCTTACGGTATTTGGCACCCTTCTTGTTCTGATTGGTTTTTGAGGTAAGGCGGGCCAGCGTCTCCTTTACCTGGCGTGCTACTGCCTCATCGTCAACCTCCAGAGGTTTTACTGGGCGGTTCTTTTTGTTCTTCTTACCGCCACCCTGCTGGTTCTGCTGCTGACCATTATTATTGTTATTATTGTTCTTGTTCTTCTTGCCACCACCCTGCTGGTTAACCTGTTTGGCAGCTGCTTCGATATCCACCTTGTCGGTACGGATACGCTCACGCTTACGGCGCTCACCGGCGGCCTTCTCCTCACGCTCCTTACGGCGCTCCTCCTTTGTCTTCTTCTTAGGACGAGTGCTCTGATTGAGTGTTGACAGGTCTATCTTTCCCAACACATTCAACTGAGGAGCATTCTGGGCTATCTTGGCATCACCAGGGGTCTTGGCCAACTCCAAGGTCTCTACTTGCTCTTCTTTTTCCTGAGGTTCCTCCTTTTCTACAACAGGCTCTTCAACTTCAGACTCTTTCTCCACTACCGGCTCGGGCTTCACCTCTCTTTGAGACTCTGGCTTAGCCTCAACCTTAGGCTCGGACTTCACTTCTGCCTTCTCCTTTGGCTTAGCCTCAACAACAGGAGCCTCTTTTGGAGTCTCCTTTGGGGCAGGGGCTGCCTTGGTCTTGCCAATTTCATCAAGGTTGATTTTTCCCAACGTCTTCAACTGTGTGCGCTGTTCCATCATTTCCTCGGTCTTCGTCAAAGCCTTCTCTGGCTTCTCAGACTTTTCGGACTTCTCCGCCTTCTTCTCCTTCACCTTCTTGGTGAACATCATGTCGGCCTGCGTCTTCACAGCCTTATCGCCATTGAACTCGCTGACCAGTGCCTGATATTGCTCATCGGAAATCTTGGTGTTAGGCGTCATTTCGTCCTTCACCTCACCAAGCTCCTTCTTGTTTTTCAGGAAATCAACAGCTGTCTGAAGTCCAATGTTGAGTTCTGATAATACTTTATTTAATCTTACTCCCATATATTAATTCATAATTATTAATGCATAATTCATAATGATTATCGAATTATACATTTTTTTATTCAAACTCTGCTTTGAGCACTTCCAGTACATGGTCAACAGTCTCTTCCTCCAAGTCTGCCTTCTCAATTAGCATCTCACGGGGAGCATTGAGAACTTGCTTGGCTGTGTCCAGACCAATAGCCTTGATAGAGTCGATAATCCACTGGTCAATCTCGTCAGCAAACTCGTCGAGGTAGATATCCTCATCAGCATCAGCTTCGTTAACCACGCGGAATACGTCGATAGTATATTCTGTCAGCATGGAGGCCAGCTTGATGTTCAGACCACCCTTACCGATGGCGAGTGAAACCTCCTCTGGCTGCAGATAGACCTCAGCCTTATGTTCCTCAGGGTTCAGCGTAATACTGGTCACCTTGGCAGGTGCGAGGGCACGTTGGATGAAGAGCTGGGTATTGCTTGAATAGTTGATGACGTCAATGTTCTCATTGCAGAGCTCACGAACAATACCATGTACACGGCTACCTTTCACACCCACACAGGCTCCCACTGGATCAATGCGGTCGTCATAACTCTCAACGGCAACCTTAGCACGCTCACCCGGCATACGGGCAATACGACGGATAGTAATCAGACCGTCGTTAATCTCGGGAACTTCTGCCTCCAGCATACGTTCCAGGAATAACGGACTGGTACGCGACAGGATGATACGGGGATTGTTGTTCTCATTCTGTACCTCTTTCACGATGGCACGAAGGGTCTCGCCCTTACGATAGCTGTCCGAAGGAATCTGCTCAACCTTGGGCAAATGCAGTTCATTACCCTCGTCGTCAATAAGCAGCACCTCGCGCTTCCACATCTGATAAACCTCGCCACTGACAATCTGTCCCACCTTATCCTTGTATTTCTGATACAGAGAGTCGTGCTCTAGCTCCAGAATTTTTGAAGCCAGTGTCTGACGCAGGTTCAGAATGGCACGACGGCCAAATTTCTGGAAATCTACTTCCTCAGAAACCTCTTCGCCTACCTCATAGTCGGGCTCTATCTTCTGTGCCTCAGTCAGGCTAATTTCCTTGTTTTCGTCCTTTACCTCACCGTCAGCAACCACAATACGGTTGCGGTGAATCTCGAAGTCACCCTTGTCGGGGTTTACAATCACATCGTAGTTCTCATCAGAACCGAACATCTTGGCGATAACGTTACGGAAGCTTTCCTCCAGTACGCTCACCAGTGTGGTGCGGTCAATGTTCTTTGTCTCTTTAAACTCCTGAAAGGTCTCTATCATAGAAGGGCCTTTCTCTTTCTTTGTTGCCATAATATATTTTTGTTTTTTGATTTTTGACTTATTTAAAGTTCAACAGGTATTTGCAAGACTTTATTGCGCTGATGGCAAAAGTCTTATCAACCTCCACCAGCTGGGGACGCTTCTTGCCCTCCACCTGTTGCTTCTCCTTGGTAGTCACGACGAACTGATTACCATCTTCGCTCACCGCTTTCAAGAGGCCCTGTACTTTTTGGCCGTTCTGCTGTAAGACTTCTACCTCCTTACCAACGTGGTTGCGATACTGCTGCACCACCTTAAAAGGCTGACCGATACCTGCAGAGCCTACTTCCAGCTCATAATCGCCCAGTTCCTCACCCAGCTTCTCCTGGAGGAAACGGCTCAGGTCAGCACAATCTTCAATCCATACTCCATCAGCATGGTCAATCTCAATTACAATACGATCATCGGGAGTCATCTCGACATCTACTAGGTAGTAGTCGCCTTTCTCCAACCATTCTTCAACTGCTGTCTTAATGATGTTCTTGTCTATCATAAAATGTTTGTTAGTTAAAACAAGAATGAGAGGCTCCGTAAAGCCCCTCATTCCTCTGAACGCTGCAAAATTACGCATTTTCCATGAATCCTGCAAATATTTTGCATGATTTTCACATTTTTTCCGCGTTTATCCTACAAATATCCTGTCTAACAATATCACGCAAGCCATTATTTGCGGATATGGATGGTTAAAGAGTCTTTGTCAAAGACGATGCCGTCGTGCTCTATAAACCGGCTTAGCACACCCTCCGCAGCCAACTCAGCAGGCGTACCTACACTCAACTGTTCCGGTTCCATCAGCCATATCTTGTCAGCCAACTGCAACGACAGTTCCACGTCGTGCGTAGAGAGGAAAATAGTTTTCTGCTCCTCGGCAGCCAGCTTGCGCAACAGCTGCATGGTCTCCACCTTGCTGGGGAAGTCCAGAAAGGCTGTCGGCTCGTCTAAGTAAATGATAGGTGTCTGTTGTGCCAAGGCTTTGGCTATCATAACTTTTTGCCGTTCACCGTCACTGAGCGTATGAACCATGCGTCCCTGCAGGTTTTCTATACCCACCAACCGGATGGCTTCACACACGATCTCTTCATCTTCAGCGTCTAATGTGCCCCAGAAACCAGTGTAAGGCGAACGGCCCATACCCACCAGTTCCTCGATGGTCATATTCTGCACATCAGGTTTTTCCGTCAGCACAATACCGATGGTACGGCTCAACTGCTTGTCGGATAAAGAGGTGAGGGGTGAGGGATGAGGGATGAGGGATGAGGGATGAACGATGATGTCACCGTCCAGAGCCGGTTGGAAAGCAGAAAGGGTACGCAACAGGGTCGATTTACCAATGCCGTTACGACCTAGCAGACAGGTCAGTTCACCACTGTTGATAGTGGCATTCAAGCCCGTAGCAACCACTTTCCGGCTGTCTTTCGTGAGATATCCTATACTCAGGTTTTGCAGTACAACACTTTCCATGGCGGCAAAGTTACGAATTTTAAACGGAATATCGCTGCATAAGCTCCTGGAAAATGGCATTCCGGCATAATACATCCCGATTTCCGGTCATCAGCAGCTGCTTGCGAGCCCTCGTCATCGCCACATTCAGCTTACGATCTATCACCCTGCCGTCCTCTTCAAAACAGTTGGAGGTGAGGAAGTCGAGGTCGGTGGCATTCTGTACACCCAGCGAATAGATGATGACGTCGCGCTGTGAACCCTGATAGCGCTCCACCGTGTCAATGCTGATGTCCAGCAGTTCAGGAATGTCAAGCTTCATCATCTCACGGCGTATCAGGGCTATCTGGTAGCGATAGGTCACTATCACGCCGACGGAACGGTCGGCATCAAAGCGGGCGGCTCCTATCTGTCTGTAGATGCGGCGTAGCAGGTCGGCCACCAGTACAGCCTCATCGGTTGACGGGAGGAACAGCACCCGATGTTGCTTCAGCTGATGGTCCAGCGTGTCCTGCGAGGGTGCCTGGTAGTCCAGCTTCTCTTCCAGCTGGTGAGGACAGGGCACCGACTGCAACCGCTCCCGACGATAGAAGTGCTCATTGGGGAAGGCGGCAATCTCCGGGTGCATCCGTCCCTGATGGTCCAGAACGCCCGTGAACGCCTCCCTGCCCGCCTCTTGCTCCTGGCGCAGCAAACGTTCGAAGAGCGACAGCCGGCAGGAGTGCAGCCGAGGCTCGTCGTCAGCCTGTTGCACCACGGCAGGCAACTGCTTATGGTCGCCAATGAGGATAAAGCGGTCTATGCTGTCCGAACTGAGCAGACCTATGATGTTAGGCTCCAGAATCTGCGACGCCTCATCGACAATACACAGCGAGAAGTGCTTCAGGGTGAGCAGGAAGGGGCGTCCTTGCAGCGCCGATGTGGTACTCACCAGGATGGGCACGTCCTTCAGCCGCTGGCGGATGTCGCTCAGCTTAGTACTGTCGGTAAAGGCGGCACTCAGCAGCCGGTGGGCATAACGCGGGTCGCATGATGCCTCATTGCCCAGCCTCAGATAGTCTTTTCCGCTATCCTCCAGCATGCCGCATATCTCGTCAACGGCACGATTGGTATAGGCGGTCAATAGAAGCGAGCTTCGCTCTAGTGAATAGTGAAGAGTAGATAGTGAAGAGTTTAGTTCTTCTTCCACCAGGAAGCGGAGGGCCATCGATGTCTTGCCCGTTCCCGGAGGACCTTGCAACAGGAAATAGTCGCGGGCCTGCTTGGCACGCAACAGGATGTCATCATAGAAGGGATGATAGTTGCGGGAGAGCGTCATCGTCGTGTCCCTTCGTGGTGCCCGCCGCCCCATCAGCAGGTCGCGCTTCTCCTGCGGGGCATTACAAAAAGCCATCAGGCTGCGCAGCGACGTGGTGGTGCTCATGTCAGATGTTGCATGCTCAATGGCAAAGATTCCTTCCTGGAAAATGCCGGGATGGTGCTGCGGGTCGTTGAGCCGCACCGTTATCGCGTCGTCGGTCAGACGGGTAATCACACCTTTATATAATATATTGGCACAGACATCGGGCCGGTCCTTATAGCGATACAGATAGACGGGGTCTCCGCGACGGAAGTCTATCTCGCCCCAGTCGCGCTCCTCCAAGGGCGGACATTTCAAGACCACCACCTCCCCGTGGCCCGCTGCCGACGCCTCTGGCGTAAGCCCCGTCAGTATGGGCAGTTCGCCGCTCAGCGAATAGGCTGCTGCCTGCTCACGATAGACGAAGGTGACCATCCGCTCCACATAGTCGCGCTCCTGGGGCGACAGCGCATACAGCGGGTCCAGCACACGCGCTATGTCAGGACGGACAAAACGGTGATAGAAGTCCGACTTCTGCTCATTCTCCAGTAGCACGTCGGGATGCAACAAGGGTAGCACACTGCCAAAGCCCTCGTGTGCTATCTTCATTTCCAACGCTACGATACGGTTGCGCAGTCGGATGGCCTCGCGGAACAGCTCGTCGTTATTATGCACATCCAGCAGACCCAGTGCTGCCGGGTATTTCGAATAGAGCAAGCGCACGTCAACACCCTCGGCCTCATGCTGGAAATTATAGCGCAGCACCCCATAGTACAGCAGCACCTGCACATAATGCGCCTCCCGATAGCTCACCCATTTCTTGCCCGACTTCTGCTCCACCAACAGCCGCAGGTCGTCAGTCATCAGGTCAACGCGCCCCTTCAGTCCCAGCTGCTTGCAGACGAACGAAGGCTCCAGCAGTGCCCGGTTGCGGTCATAGTCCTTGAAGAGGATTTCCACCGACTCACGGATATGCTCCACCTGCTGGCGGGCATCGCGCTTGAACTGCTCACCGCTGAACCCCTCGCAGGTACAGAACTGCAGGGCCTGCTCGCAGAACGATGTCTGCAGCATATCGCGGAACTCGGCAGCAGGGTTGTGAATAAGGTCGTCGAGGGCGGTTCCGGCGAAGTTACCCAGCAGGATGGGCTGTGTGTTAACCGCCTGCTTCAGCCGGTTAATGACATACGCCAGGGGATGGTGGCCATAGTCCTGAAAACAGGCTGCCAGCGACGAGATATCTACGAGCACGTCGGGTTCCACTACCTCCAAACCGTCCTCCAACTGTATGACCTTCAACCCTTCGAACATTGATTCACTAATTATTACTACAAAGGATTATACGGATTATTTATTCTGAACCACAGATTATTTATATTCCGTGTCCATCCGTGCCTAAATAAAATATTCCGTGTTAATCAATAGTTCGCCCTCACCCACTCGATAATTCTGAGGAAGAAGGTAATCGCCGATGCCTCGTGGTTGCTGATGCCCGCCTCCTTGGTCGCCTCCGAACTGTACTCACCCACGAACTCCTGCGTCTTGATGCCGTGATCCTTGAGGAACTGGCTCATGGCATAGAAGTTCTCCACGGGCACTACGTCGTCCTTCGTATCATGGAATAGCATCACGTCGAAGTCGCTGCGCGGAGTCCATCCGCTGGTAAGCGCATCAGTGGTGAAGGCGCCCTTGAACCGGCGCGACAGGGCACTGCCGGTATCGAGGACGGCGTCCGTACAGATTTCGCCCGTCTTTTTGGTCTTGATAAGCTCTTCGTCAAGAGCCTTACGCTTGTATTGCTTGCTGAGGAACCACTCATCGAAGTGCTCTGCCACGGGGTCCTTCAGATAGTCGTGGATGTCATAACCCAGACGGAAGAAGTGGTTGAAGGCATAGAGCACGTTGCAGACTGTGCTGGGCATCTCGGTGGTGCCCTTGGTAATGGCATCATACATCGAGTTGATATCGTAGGGGCCATCACCGGCGAAGGCTCGTTTCACCTTGATCTCAGAATGGCGTTCAGAAATTTCGCGCAAAACGCTCATCGTGGTCTGTCCACCCTCCGAATAGCCAGCGATAACGAAGTCGTCACCTTTCTTCACCTTCAGGTCTTCTATCAACCGCTTGGCAGCGAGGTAGGCATCGAGCGAGGCGCGTCCGTTGGCTCGTGAGATACAGTAGGCCTGCGGCTCTTTCTCGGTGATGCCGAATCCGTAGTAGTCGGGGGCTACAACGATAAAGTTCGTGAAAGCAGCTCCCGTTGGGAACTCGACGGCTCCACGCGAAGGTGCCTGCGTGGTGGCGTAGATGGTGAAGTGGTTATAAAGCAGAATGCCATTGTATGGCTTATCGTCTTTTATCAGTGACTTATCGACTGTGATGGTACCGCTGAGCGTGCAAGGATTACCGAAAGGATCGACCGACGGGTAATTAAACACATAGTTCATATAGTCGGGGAAAATCTCCACCGGGATACTGTCGGTGATGCAGGGCCGCGGGAGGGTTGATTTTGCCATCCAGTCCTGAATTAAACCGCTCTGATCGGTAGCCTTGGTGAGCGAGCCCTCATGGGCGGTATTGCTATAAGCGATATTACCCGACGCAGTGCGGTTCATCTCTATCTGACCGATATCCACGAAGTTGTTGTGGTTCCCCTCACTGCTTCTGCGCGATGCCAGCAGCGCGGAGCCTGTATTCGGGTCGGTCAGCAGAATTTTACCTTCGCTTGTCACCTGCCATGTGAACGGTGCATCCTTTGGACCACCGTAAACCTCGAGCGGCTCGTTGAACACGTCGTCAAACACGGCCAGGGCCACATAGCCCGTATGGTCTGCCTTGGTCTCCACCACTATCATAGCGCGGTTGAAGGGTTTCCCCTTCTCCGTCACGTCCTGATAGTCGAACTCCTCATGCCACAGGCCAACCAGACTCTCTTCCATTTCCTGTTGGCTGGGCATAGCGGGATTGCTCTCTTTGTCACTGCATGAAGTGACCACTGTTGTCATGCCACAAATAAGGATGGCGGCAATCATCCACTTTTTCATTGTCATCGTCATCATATTATTAATATATAGCAAATTATCGGTGCAAAGATACGATAATTTTAGGAAAATCCAAACAATAACCACGAATATCAGCCCCGTGTCATATTGTGACAGGGGGGGACCCTGCGAGCTAGTTAGCGATAAAACGACCCTGAAGGGGACCCCCTGCGAGGTAGTTAGCGATTAAAAAACCTCGAAGGGGGTGGCAAGTGAGCTAGTTAACGATGAACCGTGCAAGCCCCCCACGAGGCTGTGCTGGAAATGGAGAGCACCCTGCAGCTGTCGTGCACTGTTCTCGATTTGCACTATCTCTGACCTTCGGTCAAAGATGCTCACGTTCGAAAAAACACAAGAAAGTCTTGGTTCTTTCCTCACTTATTCGTATCTTTGCAGCCATAAAACAGGACTATGAAAAAGATTTTAATCATAACACTGGCCGCTATGTTCTTAGGAACTGCTGGCTATGCAAAGAGTAAGGTAACCGAGGACAACTCGAGGTCTGAAGACATTGTAGAGGCTGTTGACTTGGGACTTAGTGTGAGGTGGGCCAATATGAATGTGGGTGCTACGAAGATTTCCGGCTATGGCACGTACTTCGCATGGGGCGAGACAGCACCAAAGGACTATTATTCATGGAACACCTATGCATGGAGCAAGGGCGATTCGCAGTTCCTGACTAAATACTCGACTACCGACCGAAGGACTCAGCTGGCTCCCGTGGACGATGCTGCCCAGGCCAATTGGGGCGGTAAATGGCGTATGCCTACGGTGGAAGAGTTTGAGGAGCTGATGGACCCGGCAAAATGCAAATGGGAATGGACCTCGAGGGATGGTGTGAACGGCTATAAGGTTACAGGAAAGAAGACGGGCAACTCCATCTTCCTGCCTATCACGGGGTGCCGCTTCTATGGCGAGACTCAGTTCCGAGGTATCAAGGGCATCTACTGGTCATCGACTCTCTACACTACCAATGTCAACAAGGCGTGGTGTCTTGAGTTCAATTTCCAGGATGTCAATGTACACTACGGCGACCTCTCCAGCAACCGTTTCAGCGGACGTTGCATCCGTGCCGTAAGATAAGTGCTGAACGAACCTGTCAGATGAAAGTTATAGTTTCTAACGAGATAGAACAGGTTTGTCCTGAGTTTGTTGGTGCTTGCGTAGAAGCAGAGGTTGTCAATTCGCCTTATTGCGAAGAATTGTGGGAAGAGATAAAAGCAATGGGTGAACGGTTTTCCAAGGAACTGACTACGGAATCGCTCAAGGAAATAACGAGCATTGCGGCTACACGACGCATCTATAAGGCGTGCGGCAAGGATCCTTCGAGGTATCGCCCTGCATCGGAGGCACTGATTCGTCGTATTTTACAAGGGAAAGAGCTGTACCAGCGCGACACATTGGTTGACTTGGTGAATCTGGCCTCTATTGCATTTGGTTATAGCATTGGTGGTTTTGATGCAGACAAGTTCGTTGGCGACACGCTGACCTTAGGCATTGGCAGAGAGGGTGAGCCTTACGAGGGAATAGGTCGTGGGGTGATTAACATTCATGGACTGCCTGTATATCGTGATGCCCAAGGTGGAGTGGGAACACCCACCAGCGACAACGAACGCACGAAGATGACGATAGACACTACTCATCTGTTGGTACTCATTAACGGCTACGACGGTAATGAGCAACGAGTGCGCGAAAATGCCGAGTACATCCAGACCCTGCTTCGCAAATATTGCCAAAGTGATGGTGGTACCTATTATATATATAGGTAGCGTTTATTCCACCTTCGACTCCATCGGGTTGCGCAATCCCTTGAAACCAGTAAGGTAGGCTTTCGCAGAACCGAACGACAGGAACATGTCGAGGCGGACGGGCAGGTGGTTCTTGTCGTCAGTGACGTAGAATCGAATCAACTCGTGGTTCTCACCGTTTTCACGCTCTATGAAGGAGAATACCAGACAACGGTATTTGTCGTTGGAGTTCTTCATCTTCAGGGTAGTAGCACCACCGAACTTCAGCCACGAATTGGATATTTTGCTGGCATCGGCAATGGGAAGGGGTATCTTGTCGCCTTCCTTGAGCTTGGAAGCGTCGAAGTTGCGGGCGCGCAGATAGATAGTCATCATATCGTAGATACAATCCTTATACTCTGACTCCTTCCAGTAGTGCTCACCACTGCTGGCTATGGCATGCTGCTTGAGGTGACAGTTGCCCTTGGGATAGCTGTACCATAACTCATCGACATAGTAACGGCTGCCTTCGCGGGCTCCCTTTCGGAAATAGAGGGGAGCAATGTCCATATCGGTATAGCAGAGCAGGGTGTCGCGCATCACAAAGACATTGTCCAGCTTGTCATTACCACGCGTGATAAGACTGCTACGGTATGCCGGCTCACCATGATAGCGTGACTTGACGGTGGACATAGAAGCGGTGCCTACCTTCACCCATACGAACTTCCAGTTGAAATACAGGTCGTATGCCAGAAACTCGCCCGACTTGAACGCCGTGTTCTCAATGCCACACTGCGCAGCTGCACTGCTAGTGAAAAGTGAACAGTGGAAAGTGAACAGTAAGGCTACCATCCACATACGACCATTCATTATCTTGATATTTATCATACTATTTTTTTTCATATCTTATCATTATTCGTTATTCATTGGTTCACAGAACGCTTCATGTACTCTATTCCCAACTGACGGGCACGCTCAGCATTACGGTTCTTCTTGCGTTTCTTCTCCTTGTCGGGCTGTTGTTTGATAATCTTGCCCGGCTTCTGCTGGTTAAGCTTTCGCTCCGTCAGGTTCCATTGCAAAGTCATATCGAACTTCTCCTTTGCTTCTATGTCACGCGGATAGTAATAGACCTCCTCGGGCTGGAGATTATCATCATAATTACCCGTATCCCATAGTCCGTTGCCATTACGGTCCACAAAGGCTCGCATATAGTATGTCCCTGGGTTGATGTAATAGAACTGGGCAGAGCCGTCGTCCTCCACAGGAGCTTCTTGCACCACCTGGTCATTACCGTTGAGCAACTGTGCTATCATTTGCTTCACGTCAAGACCAGTCAGTTGCATTTGCAAGGTGGAATACTGGTCGAGTGATTTCACCTTTATACCTGACTTGTAAGGCTTGGAGGCCAGACCATAGATGTCAACGAAGGCTGCAGAGTCTATCTCCAGGCTATATTCCGTATCGGGATGCCAATCGACCACTAACTCATAACGCCGCAGCATAGAGTCGCAACGGTGGAACTCGAAGGGAGCCCGATACCACAACGTGTCTATCTGGGAATAGAGATGAATGGCTGCTGTATCCAGACTTGCCAGCGGAGTAGGTGCTTCGATGAATACGCTACGGTTGGGGTCCATCGCTTGCGCCACCTCATATTTTATCTCTAGGGGTTTAGCGGGGAAGATGCTATCGTAGGGCTCCTCGCGCTTCTTTTTCTTGTCCTGCTCCTTCTGCCAGTCCTCTATCTCCTTTTGCTTCGCTTTGAGCCGTTTGGCATAAGGCGTCTTAGCCACCAGCTCCAACGTGTCTAGCTGAGTAACCAGTTGTCCCAAGGAATCCGTTATCAGATATTCCATAGACATTTCCAGCGTGTCCTTGTTGACCAGCATTGTATCGCGCAACCAGTAGGTCAGCGTGTCCTGCTTGGGAGTAGATTCTATGATAAAGGCGGAGTCGGCATCAAAGTTCAATCCACGAAGAATGGGTAGTTGGGGATTGCCGTAACTGAAATAGATACCAATCCGGTCCGGCTCCTTGCGTTCTGTCTTCAAAAGGTAACGGTCTGTCTCTACCTCCTGGAAAGCCAGCATCACGATATCGTCGGGATAGAAGTGGGTATAAGGAACTTGCAGAATGTTGTCGATGCGCAGCGAGTCGCGCCAGATAGTATCCTGACGAATATCAGGACCTGCTGTCGGCGTATAGGTCTGGTGAGAAAAGGCTATCATCTCGCTCTTCTGACTGAACCTATAATTCGCATCAGCATCCTGCAGGGCATAGATACGGTATTCGCCTGGTGCTACGCCACGAATGCAGAAACGTCCGCTGCCATCCGTGCGGGCTATACGCAACAAGGGTTTGGTGCGGAAGGCAGAGTCGGCCAAATCGTCATAAAGCCCCACGCTGATACCCTTAACGGGTTCCAGGTTAGAGGCATCCAAGACATAACCGGAAACCTCGAAGGTATCAATCTTCTCGCCTGTCGAGAAGGTATAGGTATAGTTGCCCAACGGGTTGTCCTCGTTGTTGTCAGTAATGGCATCGCTGAAGTCTATGGTATAAGTGGTATTGTCCTTCAGCGTATCCTGCAGTTCTATCACGATTTTCTTACCTGCAGCCTTGATTTCCGGCATCTCCAGCTGAGGGGGCGATACAATCACATTCTGAGAAGGGTCTGCCAACTTGATAAACTCGTCGAAGTAGATAGTCATCTTCTTCGCGGTCACATTAGTAGCCTGCTCTGCTGGAATGCTGTAAAGCACGCGTGGCGGATCGTCATCATACCATCCTCCATCGGGAGAACCCATACGGGCACAGCTCGAAATGAGTAATGAGAAATGAGAAATGAGAAATGCAATACACAGCATCTTCATTAATGTTCTCATTGTCATCAACCTTTTTCTCAGGCTTATCAATTTCTCATTCTTCATTTTCATTTCTAATTTCTCATTACTCATTTCTCATTTAGTTTGAGAAGTTGTTCGATATGTTCACGCGTATTGCTCAGTCGGGGCACCTTATGCTGACCACCCAACTTGCCTCGCTGTTTCAGCCAGTCGTTGAACAGTCCCGTCTTGGCCTTGACAATCTCCAAAGGCTGCAAGGTGATGTCCTTGTATCGCTTGGCCTCGTAGTCGCTGTTCAGCTCCTGCAGTTTCTGGTCCAGCAGACGAGCGAAACGCTGTAAGTCCTCTGGAGCACGCGAGAACTCAATGAGCCACTGGTGACGGCACTTGGCATTGGCATCCATAAATACTGGAGCAGCGGTATATTCCAACACCTCGGCACCCGTCTGATCGCAAGCGTATGCCAATCCCTGCTCTGCATTGTCAACGATCAGTTCCTCGCCAAAGGCATTGATAAAGCTCTTGGTGCGTCCGCTGATGACGAACTTATAAGGATTGGTGGAGGTGAAGCGAACGGTGTCGCCTATCTTATAGCGCCATAGTCCGCACGATGTGCTGATAATCATGGCATAGTTCTTATCCTTCTCGACACCCCACAACGGAACGATATCGCCACCATCCATGGGCTCGAACTCATAAAAGACGCCATAATCGAGCATCAGTAGCATCGCCTTGTCTGCGGGGTCGTCCTGCAAACCGAAGAATCCCTCGGAGGCATTATAGGTCTCCATATAATGCATGTTAGGCGAGGTAATCAGTTGCTCATACTGCTTACGGTAAGGCGTAAAGGCCACTCCGCCGTGGAAGAATACTTCCAGATTGGGCCATACCTCCTCCAAGTGCGTCTTTCCCGTGATTTCCATCATGCAGTTCAGAACGGAGAGCATCCACGAAGGCACACCGCTGATGTTGGTGACATTCTTGTTCATAGCCTCACGGGCTATGCGCTCTCGCTTGATTTCAAAATCGGCAAGGAGGGCCGTTTCCTTCTTAGGTACACGGACCAGGTTTGCCAACGGATTGATATTCTCTATCAGGATGGCACTGAGGTCGCCTACCAGAGAACCGGGCAGGTTGTAGTTGGGCGAATGACTGCCACCCAGTATCAGAGCGCGTCCGTCGAACAGGCGACTATGGGGATTGTTGCGAAGATAGAGGGCTACGGAGTCGAAACCACCCGCATAATGAATCTTCTGCAGGCCTTCCTGACTGACAGGAATGAACTTCGACTTGTCATTCGTGGTGCCACTCGACTTGGCATACCACTTCACACGACCAGGCCACAGCACATTCTTCTCACCTTGTCGCATACGGTCTATCTGTACCTTCAGCTCCTCATAGGTGTTGACAGGATTGTATCTCACGAAATCCTCGTAACCCTTGATGGTGGCAAAAGCATGCTCACGTCCATATTCTGTATCCTTGGCAGAATGAATCAAATGTTCCAGCACTGCCCGTTGCAATGCCTCTCCCCCACTCTGGTGCTTCTCCAAAGCCTTCTGACGGGGCTCAAAAACCTTTCTTATAATCTGAGTAAAACTCATGTCGTTGCGAAATTTTGCTTGCAAAATTACACAAAACCATCGTAACGGATGAAGAAATTACATTTTTTTATATAATAAGTCTATCAGAAGGTTTGCATAATTACCCTTCTGTCCTCCTATCACTTGCCAGAAAGGGGCATAAGTTAGTACCAAGCCCCCTCTAATTTTTGACTAAATTGTCAGGTAGATCAGAGAACCCCTGATCTATCTAGGTTTTCCGTCCCTTGAATTATCATTCATATTGAATGTCGTCCCATATCTCGTATTCCACTATGCCATTGACTGAATAGATACAAGTATGGTCAATGGCATTAAAGCGAAGGTCGGTAAGTCTCAAAGTCATATACGATATGTCGCCGACCTTACTGGTGCCAACAACTGTGATTTTTCCGCTTAATGCCGTTGTTTGCCTCAATATAGCTTCCCCCCAAGTTGGAGTATATGCAGCGGCAGCATGGAATTGGCTACTGTCAAAAGTATCTCCTGCTTTCAGATTACTGAAACTCATCGGCTTATTGCTTTCAAAGCTGATGTTAAGCATGTAGAAAACATCGGAACCTTTGATGTTGGCTCCAAAGCCCATATGATAGACTGTGAGTTCATTACCTCCGTTATACCTGATTTCCTTGCCTAAGTAGCAATGAGGGGGATTATACGTCTCGCCGCTTTTGTACATCGTACCCGTGCTGGTCTTGCCGTTGTCTGACTGGATAAGCAGGACATTGACTTCACCAACAACAGGGTCTATAACGTTATCATCATCGCTGCTGCATCCACATAGACAGAATGCAATGGCTACGAAGATGGACAAAAACGTTGTATTCTTCATTGTTCTCTCATTTTATACGCTTAAACACAAATGTTGCAGGAATATGGTCGCAGGTATAGAAACCATAGTAATGGAGTTTCAGCCTATTTCCTTCGATGGCATAGCCGAACGGAACTTCGCCAATGTTCAAGACTGGCAATGTGGAGGCATATATTACCTGATCTTCAGGGATAGAATAGTCAAGGGTTTCAACTTTCCCGTCCTCATAGTTGAAGACGATCTTTCCGTTCTCTTTGATTTCGATAATGACTGTGCCGGACGGATATTGATTGGTATAGCCTTCCTTACAGTACCCTGCAGGGCCGTCCAGAACTTCCACCAAATCCCATCTCCCTGTCAGTCCTGTGCCGAAGATTTCACCATCGTCGCTGTTAATGTTGCTATCGTCGTTGCTGCAGGCCGTAAACAGGCTAACAGCCAGCATTATAAAGAGGATTCCTTTTATTTGTTTCATACTCAAAACTGTTAAACACTTCTACAAATATAAACACTGATGATTAGAAATCTTGCATGATAATCGAAATATTTAACGATTATTATACAAAAGGTTATCATTGACAACTATTCAACGAAATATCACTTGCCAGAAAGGTGCAGACGGAGACCAAATTCGATAGAAGGCGCCAAGGGGTGTTCTTTATAATAATGTTCGAAAGTGGTGCCATCGTGAAAATAATAGCCCAACGAGGGTTGCAGGTAAAGACCCAACAGGGGCGTAATGGCATACTCCGCACCTGCGGAGGCATTGACAGACCATTGCCAGGGCTTTTCGTTCAGACACTTCTGAAGCATGGCAGAGCCTGAGAGGTAGAAGCTGAAACCACTCGTTTTCCAGAACAGCCACGAAAGACCCACAGGGATTCCTAGATAGTGCAACTTCTGTTCTCTATAGACGTTTGGATAGAGGGGTTTGCTGAACTCTGAATAAAGATAGGTATAGTTGACACCTGTCAGCAATGCCAAGCAGGCATTCAACTGATAATGCACACTAAGTCCCAAGGTGACAGGCATACGATGTTTTGCCTCAACATCGTATGTCGTAGAGGAGGGAATTGGCGGAGTAGTGCTACTCACACCAGAATCATAATTTTCATAATCATACACATAACTGTGCCCCATACTGCTTTTACCAGTAGAAGCCAACAATCCACCCGAGGCGTTCAGTCCGACAGACCATTGGTTGCGAGACTTAGGGGCTGAGAGTTGTTTGGTTGGATGATGGGCTGTATAATGATGTTCTTCTGAAGGCTGTTGACGATGGGTCACTACAGAAGTCTGCTGGGATGTTTCTTCGGCAACTTGTTGCGCTGCTGTTTCCTCTGTATCCTGTGGAGATGATGTTTTCTCCGTATTTTGATGAGATGATGTTTCCTCTGCATCCTGTGGAGTTGTTTCTTCTGCTATCTTCGGGGAAACCTGGGTGTGGTTACGTTGAGGACTGTCAGCAAGTGCCAATGGTTGGTTATCACCACTTTCTGTTTTCATCATAGGAGTCTCTTGCTCCTGAAGCGTTTGAGCAACCTGAGGGAACGATTCGTCCTGAGGAAACTGATAAAGGGCAAAGAATCCTACGAGGGCTAAGAGCATAGCAGCAACTACCCAATGCCAACGCCTGATGGCAACAGTTTTAGGGGCTGGATTCTCCTGAAGACCCATCTCGCTGCTGATGCCCTCCCACAGTCCGGCAGGCGGAGTCATTTTGTGACCCTCCAGCTTTTGCTTCATATCGGTTGTCCAGTTTTCTTTCATTGCCTGTACTTAGTTAAATCCTTGATTCTCTTTGCCAATAGCTTCTTTGCGTAATAGAGTTGAGAGGCTGAGGTACTCTCCTTGATGCCTAACAGGCTGGCTATCTGCCGATGGGAGTAGTTCTCAAACACGTAGAGGTTTAACACCATTCTATATCCGTCGGGCAGTTCGCTGATAAGCTGGTGTAGCTCGTCGGGTGAAATCCGCTCTGTATCAGGGCTTGCACTTTCCTCATCTGCCTCGTCAGCTGTCTGGTTCTGTTCTACAAACAGCAACTTCTTTCTGTTTCTCAAAAACGCAAGTGCCTCGTTGGCTACTACCTGTTTCATCCACGCCTTAAAGGCACTCTCATTTCTGTATTCGAAGGTTGGTATCGACGTGAATATTTTCACGAAACTGTTCTGTAGCACGTCCTTCGCATCGTCCTCTGAAGGCACATATCGGTAGCAGACCGATGAGAGCTCTTCAACGTATAGCTGATAGAGCTGGCTCATCGCCCTTTGGTCTTTCTGCCGTATGCGCTCAACGAGTTGACTGACCATTTCCTTTTTTTTGGCGTTCTACTTTAATAATTCAAAAATACGCAAATCTTGTATGGTTTCACTTATTTTTTATATTCTTTAACGCATTATCATACAAGATTATGATTACCTTTGCATTCTAAAGACAGAAACAAAATAGAAACGAATATGAAAAAAAGTCTTTTATCTGCATTTATCTTAATGGCAACAAGCAGCTTCATGCTGTCGTGCTCCTCATCGTCAGCTACTGAAGAGGAGGATTTGGGAGAATCCAAGAAAATTGTCAACATGCTGTCAGAGCCACAACCCATCCAGTTGACGGCAGAGCAGAGAGTGTTTGCCAATGACAACAACCAGTTCACGCTGAACTTCCTGAAGACGGTGAACGAGGTGGACCAGAGTGGCAAGAGCTTTATCTACTCACCACTCAGCATCACCTATGTGTTAGGAATGGTGAACGATGCTGCCATAGGAGATACTGAGAAGGAACTGGAGCAGACCTTAGGCTTCCACAAAGGTGGCATCCAGGCAGTGAACGACTATTGTAAGAAACTGATAGAGGGACTGCCAAAAGTAGATAATAAGGTGACGCTGGATATTGCCAATGCCATCTTCCTGAATAAGGACTATAGCCTGAAACAGCAGTTCCAGCAGGATATGCAGAACTATTACGATGCGAAGGCTGAAGCACTCGACTTCTCATCGCCACAAACGCTTGAGCACATCAACGGATGGTGTAACGACAAGACAAAGGGCATGATTCCAAAGATTCTGGATGAGGTAAATCCTTATATGGTATCGTATCTGCTGAATGCCATCTACTTCAAGGCTGACTGGGCTTCGAAGTTCGACCCAAAGAATACGAAGGAAGAAACCTTTACCACAGAGAAAGGCAGCACCACACTCCCCATGATGCACCAGAATGTGCTGATTAGCTATCTGAAAACCAACACCTACTCTGCCGTTATCCTACCCTATGGCTCTGGTCTTTGGAATATGACGGTAATGTTGCCGGAAGAGGGGGCAACTACTGACGACCTCATTAAAGAAGTGGCACAAAGCAGCGTACTGAATAACCCAGGTTGGTGTGAAACAGGAGGCAACGTCTTCCAAGGCTATGAGGTAGATCTGAAGCTGCCACGCTTCGAGACGGCATCAGATACGGACGAACTAGACGTTAAGAATGGACTTGTAGGACTGATGCAGAAGATGGGCATCAAGCTGGCCTTCGACTCAGACTTTGCAGAAATACCCAACATGTGTGAAGATAGAAACCTCTATATCTCGATGATGCGGCAAAAGGCAAAGATTAAGGTTAACGAGGAGGGTTCGGAAGCCGCTGCGGTCACTGTGGCTGGCATGGATTTATTAGCTGTAGGCCCACAAGAATACCCTAAGGCTACTTTCCACGCCAACCGTCCCTTCGTCTATGTTATCAGCGAAGCATCCTCCGGCGTTATCCTCTTTGTAGGAAAGTTTACCGGCATCTGAATAGTTCCTGAATTTAGTATTAAGGAAAACAGGGGAAAAGAGCCGAGAGAACAAGGAAAGCATAACGTAGTAGCAGGGAAAAACATAGGATGCAACCTGATTCGGTCGCCCGCCCACATTAATTAGGGCGGGCGCCCTTATTTCTTGGAGCACCCGCCCTTATATATTTGAGCGGTCGGCCGTAACCGAATTTCTATCCTTCCAGACCTTTTTTCCTGCTATCAAGCCTCTGCAAAGGCAGCAGCCTCCGCCTCTGCAATGATTTCCTCGCGGGTTTTTTCTCGTGGCTTAGCGCTGATGTCGTCGAGGGTGAACTCATCGTGCAAGGCTTGATACTGGGCAGCATCAGACTGGATGACGATTTCCTTAATTACCTCTTTTTTCTTGCCCTTCACCTCTTCCTCACTATTTGCCTCTATGATGAAGTCCTGCTGTTCTTTTTCCGGATCAGGAACACACATCACGGGTTCTTCTTCCATCTTGGTACGGTCACCCTTTGCCGCAAAGACGGCATCGATGAACTGAGGTTCACGGCGCAGGCGTTGAAGGGTATCCTTAGAGGCATTCTGCTGACTCTCTTTCTTGGAATAGCCTGTTCCTACACAACCCTCCAGGCCTTCGATGAACACCTGAGTGGTAAACACAGGACTCTTGTTCTCGTCGCGCTCCTGCTTGATGTCGCGGAATTCCATCTTCACACGGTTCTTCTGGCTCCACTCCAACAGCTTCGACTTGAAGTTGACCTCCTTGTAAGCCATCTTGTCTAAATTAATAAGGTGAGCCAGGATGCGCTTCTCCATGAATCGCATGCAGGCATCATAGCCTCGATCCAAATAGATAGCACCCACCAAAGCCTCGAAAGCATTGCCGTTCATATAGCTGTTATGCGATGTGTTATGACCTGCAAACTTAATCAGGTCGGAAATACCCATTTCCTTTGCCAGCTTGCCCAGCGTGTCACGACTGACAAGCTTGGAACGCGTGTTAGTCAGGAAACCTTCGCGCTTGCCCTCAAAATGACGGAACACGATATCACCCACTACAGCATCCAAGATAGCATCTCCCAGAAACTCTAGTCGTTCGTTGTTGACAGGATGACCTTTCTCGTTGCGCTTGGAAGCACTCTTATGGAGTAGTGCTTGCTTGTAGAGGTTGATATTGCGGGGATAGAAACCCAGAATGCCGTAAAGGGCAGAAAAAAGCTCCTTCTCCTGACGGAAAGGGAGCTTTATTCTATCAATGATGTCGTTAGCCCACATACTTTGCAAAAACTACGCAGGCATTGTGACCACCAAATCCGAAGGTATTGCTGAGACCGGCACGAACCTCGCGCTTCTGAGCCTTGTTGAAGGTGAAGTTGAGGTTATAGTCAATCTCCTCATCCTTGTCATCCTCTTCGTGGTTGATGGTGGGAGGAACGATATCATTCTGAACAGCCAGAATGGTAGCCATTGCCTCAACAGCACCAGCAGCACCCAGCAGGTGACCAGTCATTGACTTGGTTGACGAAATGTTCAGCTTGTAGGCTGCATCACCGAAGACGTCCTTGATGGCCTTGGCCTCTGAGATATCACCAACATGGGTAGAAGTACCATGAACATTGATGTAGTCAATATCCTCAGGCTTCATGCCGGCATCCTCGAGTGCATTCTGCATCACGAGCTTGGCACCTAAGCCCTCGGGGTGAGAGGCTGTGATGTGGTGAGCATCGGCACTCATACCGGCACCAACCATCTCTGCATAAATCTTGGCACCACGGGCCTTGGCGTGCTCCAACTCCTCAAGAATCAGACAGCCGGCACCCTCACCCATGATGAAACCATCACGGCTGGCGCTGAACGGACGGCTGGCCTTCTCTGGCTCGTCGTTACGGGTAGAAAGGGCCTTCATGGCATTGAAACCACCCACACCCGTTTCGCAGATAGCGGCCTCAGCACCACCAGCTACGATGGCATTAGCCTTACCCAAACGAATCAGGTTAAAAGCATCAGCCAATGCATTTGAAGACGAAGCACAAGCAGAAGCTGTGATATAGTTGGGACCATGAAAACCATACATGATGGAAATCTGGCCTGCTGCAATATCTGCTATCATCTTGGGGATGAAGAAGGGATTGAACTTAGGTCCATCCTCACGATGGGCACCATAATAGGTTACCTCTTCCTCAAAAGTCTTGATACCACCAATACCTACACCGTAAACAACACCGATGCGGTTCTTATCCTCTGCCTCCAAGTCCATACCACAGTCCTCAACAGCCTGCTGGGCAGCAATGATAGCCAGCTGGGTATAGCGGTCCATCTTGCGAGCTTCCTTACGGTCAATGTATGCATTGACATCAAGGTTCTTTACCTCACAGGCAAACTGGGTCTTGAACTTAGATGCATCGAAAAGTGTAATAGGTGCAGCTCCGCTCTTACCAGCCAGCATAGCCTCCCAAGTATCCTTAGGAGTATTGCCTAGTGGAGTAACGGCACCCATACCTGTTACTACTACTCTTTTTAATTCCATATCTTAAGGGTATAATGAAAAAGGAAAAGTGAAAAATTTGCTACCGCACTTCCAATTTGGTGAAGTTAAGGCGGCAGCAAATTCTTCACTCTTCACTTTTACCTTTTTACTTTATTTTGCGTTCTCCTCG
>ODAI013263440.1_pt1 | contig 60320 bp, 45 predicted proteins | sample 1539321 | NCBI WGS metagenome assembly ODAI01 (sample SAMN02144231, study PRJEB22623) | gut metagenome | biome: sheep rumen | host: Ovis aries | place: New Zealand | reverse complement strand
CTGCTGTTCTATAACAGCGATACCGGCAGCAACAATATCATTGACCTGCTGCTGGACTATATCCGCTTTACCCTGCATCTGGACCTGCTCAAATTCACCTATATGCTGCGGGATGTCCGGGGCCGGCAGGCTCAGGTGGACCGTCTGATCACCATCCTGGGGCGCCTGGACGCGGCGGTCTCCATTGCCTCCTGGCGCAGGAGCCTGCCTTATTACTGCAGGCCCGTCTTTGAAGCAGGGGCCGCGGGACCGGAAGCGGAAGAAATTTATCATCCCCTGCTGGCAGAGCCGGTGGCCAACAGCCTGCGGACCGACAGGCCCGTTCTGCTGACCGGGTCCAATGCTTCCGGCAAGTCCACCTTCCTCAAGGCCATGGCCCTGGGAGCCCTGCTGGGACAGACCCTGCGGACGGTGCCGGCCGCTGCCTACAAAGCGGACATGTATCAGATCTATTCCTCCATGGCGCTGCGGGATGACCTGCAGGGCGGGGAGAGTTATTTCATCGTGGAGATCCGCTCCCTGAAACGGATCCTGGACGCGTCCGGAGCCGGCGGGGGCCGTCCGGTCCTCTGCTTTATCGACGAGGTCCTGCGGGGCACCAACACAGTGGAAAGGATCGCGGCTTCCGCGGAGATCCTGGGCTGCTTCGCCGACCGGGGCGTGACCTGCTTCGCGGCCACCCACGATATAGAGCTGACCGGACTTTTACAGGACCGGTTTGAAAATTATCATTTCCAGGAGGACATTGAGGACGGCAGGGTCGTATTCCATTACCGCCTGCTGCCGGGTCCTTCCGATACCAGGAACGCCATCCGCCTGCTGGAGACCCTGGGCTATGACGCCGCCCTGACGGAGTCGGCGGAAGCCAGGGCACAGCGTTTCCTGCGGACCGGCACCTGGACCTGAAGAAAGTGAACGGATCATGCAGAAAGTGATTTTATATTCCGACGGTTCCGCCAGAGGCAACCCGGACGGTCCCGGCGGTTACGGGACCATCCTCCAGTATGTGGATTCCAAAGGGCAGCTCCATGAGAAGGAACTGTCCCGGGGGTATCCGAAGACCACCAACAACCGGATGGAACTGATGGGCGTCATTGCCGGCCTGGAATGCCTGCGCCGCCCCTGTCAGGTGGAGGTATATTCGGATTCCCAGTATGTGGTCAACGCCTTTAATAAGAACTGGATCGACGCCTGGCAGAAGAACGGCTGGAAGACAGCCGGCAAAGCACCGGTCAAGAACCAGGAGCTCTGGCTGCGCCTGCTGGAGGCGGCAAAGCCCCATGAGATTACCTTCCACTGGGTCAAAGGCCACGCCGGCCATCCCGAGAATGAGCGCTGCGACCATCTGGCCACAGCGGCCGCCGACGCCTGCAAGGGCTGAAAACAGCTCTTATAACAATACAGAAGGAAACAGAACCTATGTCAGAGACCATCAGGATCCGCTATCTCAGCGACAAAATTGAAAAGCTCCGGGCCATCGACGGCAAGTCCGACTGGATCGACCTGCGGGCGGCCGAGGATGTGGTCATGAAAAAGGGGGATTTTTATCTGATCCCGCTGGGCGTGGCCATGCAGCTGCCCGAAGGCTATGAGGCCCATATCGTGCCCCGCAGCTCTACCTTTAAGAATTTCGGGATCATCCAGACCAATCACCAGGGGGTCATTGACAATTCCTACAGCGGAGACAATGACGAATGGAAAATGGCGGCCCTGGCCATGCGGGACACCGAGATCCATGTCAATGACAGGATCTGCCAGTTCCGGATCATGAAGCAGCAGCCGCCCATCGTCTTTGAGGAGACGGACAGCCTGGGCGGGCCCGACCGGGGCGGCTTCGGCAGCACCGGCAGGGCCTGATTCCCTGCTTCGCGGTGGCATTTCCCCGTTTCCGGTGCTATAATGAGCCACGGTAAGAATGACTGTCCGGGAGACCGGACAGAGGAATGGAGTAAAATATATGAAAATCAGAACCAGATATGCCCCCAGCCCCACAGGGCGTATGCATGTAGGCAACCTTCGTACAGCCCTGTACGCCTATCTGATCGCCAAACATGAAGGCGGCGATTATATCCTCCGCATCGAGGATACGGACCAGGTCCGTGAGATGGAGGGCGCCGTCGATATCATCAACCGTACCCTGGCCGATACAGGCCTGATCCCGGACGAAAGCCCCGAAAAGGACGGCGGCGTGGGTCCCTATGTCCAGAGCGAGCGCGTCAAAGCCGGTATTTATGACAAATACGCCAAAGAGCTGATCGACCGGGGCGAAGCCTATTACTGCTTCTGCACGCCTGAGCGCCTGGCCACCCTGACGCAGAATGTGGGCGGCAAGGAGATCAGCGTTTATGACAAGCACTGCCTGCATCTGTCCAAAGAGGAAGTGGAAGAGAAGCTGGCCGCGGGCATGCCCCATGTCGTCCGCCAGAACACCCCTTCCGAAGGCACGACCTCCTTCCACGACGAGCTCTACGGCGATATCAGCGTGGACAACGCCGAGCTGGATGATATGATCCTGATCAAATCCGACGGCTATCCCACCTATAACTTTGCCAACGTGGTCGACGATCACCTGATGGGCATTACCCATGTAGTGCGCGGCAATGAATATATTTCCTCCACGCCCAAGTACAACCGCCTCTATGAGGCTTTCGGCTGGGAGATCCCCAAATATATCCACTGCCCTCTGATCACCGACGAAGACCATAAGAAGCTGTCCAAGAGAAGCGGCCATTCCTCCTATGAGGACCTGATCGAGCAGGGCTTCCTGTCCGAAGCCGTGGTCAACTTCATCGCCCTGCTGGGCTGGTCGCCCGACAGCAACGAGGAGTTCTTCAGCCTGGAAGAGCTGGTCCGGGAATTTGATTATAAGCGGATCGGCACCTCCCCCGCCGTGTTCGACTTTACCAAGCTGCGCTGGATGAACGGGGAATATCTCAAGAAGATGGATCCCGACAGATTCTATCAGGAGGCCCTGCCTTATCTGCGCGAGGCCATTACGAAGGATCTGGACCTGCGCCATATCGCGGAGCTGGTCCGGACCAGGATCGAAGTCTACCCGGACATCCCCGACATGGTCAGCTTCTTTGAAGCGGTCCCGGCGTATGACACTGCCATGTATACCAACAAAAAGAGCAAGACCAATCCCGAGGTCGCGCTGAAGATCCTGGAGGAAGTGCTGGACATCCTGTCGGCACAGGACGATTTCTCCAACGACGCCCTCTTTGAGACCCTGAAAGCCTACGGCAAGGACAAAGGCTATAAGGTCGGCACCGTCATGTGGCCCATCCGCACTGCCGTTTCCGGCAGGCAGACGACCCCTGCGGGCGCTACCGAGATCATGGAGATCCTGGGCAAAGAGGAATCCCTGGCCAGGATCCGGGCCGGGATCGAAAAGCTCGCCAATGCCTGAGCGCAGTCAAATGACACAGATGGCCTCCCGTTCCCAGCGGGAGGCCATTACGCATACCCGCGGCCCCTGTCTGGTCATCGCGGGACCCGGCAGCGGCAAGACCTTCGTCCTGGTCGAACATATCGTTTTTCTGATTGAATCCCTTCATATCCCCCCTTCCAAAATCCTTGTCCTGACCTTTTCCAGGGCCGCTGCCGGCCAGATGCGGGACAGGTTCCTGCGGCGGATCCGCGCCGCCTCCACTTCCGTTACCTTCGGAACACTCCACTCTGTTTTCTATCATATCCTGCGGGAGACTTCCGGCAGGCCCTGGCCTGTCATGGAGGAAGCGCAGCGGCGGCGTTTTGCGGCCATGCTGACCGTAAATCTCTGGCCCGAAAAAAACCTCCGTCCCTCGCCCGACCAGCTCCTGTCTGATATTTCCCGTTACAAATCCTGCGGCGGCAGGGATTTTGCCCCGTCCGCGGCCGTGGGAGATCCCCGTCTCTTCGCCCGTGCCCTGGCTTCCTATGGGGCCTTTCTGAAAGAATCCTCCTGTATTGATATGGATGATATGATCACGGAATGCCGCCTGCTTCTGCAGCGGGACCGGAAAGCCCGCGCCTGTTGGATGTCCCGCTTCCCTTTTCTACTGGTGGACGAATACCAGGACATCAACCGGGACCAGTATGCACTGCTGCGTCTTCTGGCCGGAGACCGGGCCAATCTCTTTGCCGTGGGGGATGACGACCAGTCCATCTATGGTTTCCGGGGATCCGATCCGCGGATCATGACCGGCTTTGAAAGGGATTTTCCGGACTGCCGCCGGATTTTTCTGGAGACCAATTACCGCTGCGGCAGGCCCATCGTCAGGAAAGCCGCTCTGGTCATCGGGGAGAACCGGGACCGGATCCCCAAGAAGATCCGGGCCGCTTCCCCGGCAGGGGATCCGGTGGTCCTGCGGGGCTGGGCGGATGAACGGGAGGAATTCAGCCGCCTGGCCGATGAACTCCAGGCCCTGGACAGGAGAGAGCTGGACGGGACCGCGGTCATCTTCCGCAGTCACGCCGGCGAAGCCCTCCTGGCCGGGATCCTGGACCGGCGGCAGATTCCTTTCCGTTGTCAGACCGGCAGCGTCGACCATCTGCGTCTGGAAATCCTCCGGGACCTGCTGGCCTGTTACCGGTGCGCGGCGGGGCTTGCGGCAGGACAGGCGGACAGAGCGGACTTTTTCCGGATCATGAACCGGCCGGACCGGGGCCTGGACCGGGAACAGTTCGGTACCGGCCGGATCGACAGCCGCCAGCTGGTCCGGATGGCCCGGGGCGGGGACCGTGCGGCGGCCGGCCTGGCAGATCTTCTGGACCTGCTGCGTTTTCTGGCATCGGCAGCCCCCGCAGCTTCCATGGACCGCCTTTGCCGGGACGGCGGCTGTAGGGAAGCGGTCACGGAAGGCCGTTCTGCCGGAGCGGCCGTCCGGGCCGCTGCGGTCCTGGCGGAAATGGCCGGAAAAGCCGCTGCATGTGCCGGCATGGAAGACTGGATCCGCCTGCTGGAGGACGAGTGCCGGCAGGCGGAGCAGCCCAGGCAGGTTCAGGAGCAGCCGGGAGCAGGGGCCGGGGTCCGCCTGATGACCATGCATGGGGCCAAGGGACTGGAGTTCGACCGGGTCTACCTGCCCGAACTCAATGAGGATGTGATCCCCGGCAGACGGGCGGTGACCCGGCAGCAGGTCGAAGAGGAGCGCAGGCTCCTCTATGTGGGCATGACCCGTGCCAGAAAGCATCTGGAACTCTGGTACCTGAGCGGGACCCGGCAGAGCCCCCGCAGGCCTTCCCGCTTTCTGAGGGTCCTGGGCGTCCGTTCCCCGTTCCCGGGACGCAATCTGTCATAAACTGCCGGGTCTGTATTGTCTTTTCCTCCATTTCTGGTTTATTATATAAAAGGAAAATAATGGGTACGTGTTCCTACGGACCAGTCAACAGGACAGAACAATATGAAGGCATTTATCAGCTACAATACCAGGGACTATGGAATGGCTTCCCTGCTGCGGGATGAACTGAATAAAAAGTCGGTCGAGTGCTGGATGGCACCGGAATCGATCCCCGGAGGAGATAACTATGCCCAGAGGATCCCCTGGGCCATTCGGAATTCCGATGTATTTATCGTATTAGTGTCAGCCTATTCCATGGAGTCCTACTGGGTCCAGAACGAGATCGGCTACGCGGTCAAATGCAGAAAGACTCTGGTCCCGATCCATCTGGACAAATCAACGCTGACAGACGCGTTTACATTCATGCTGCTTTCCTGCCAGCTTATAGAGACAGGGGGCAGGATCACGGAAGCGCTGCCGGAAATTCTGAAGGCGCTGACCGCTGCCGTAAATGAGAATCAGACAAAGGTCCTTAGCGGGGGCGGTACCCGGAGGATCCGCCCTGTTGACAAACCCGGTAAAAAGGAAAAGGGCGTAAATGAGGATCAGCAGAAGCGGGCGGAGGAGATGGTCCTGGAAGCCGAGCGCTGCTATGACCGGAGGCTGTATGAGCAGGCCTTTTCCCTGTTCAGCCAGGCGGCCCGGGACGGCAATGCCGAAGCCCGGCTCCATCTGGGCAAATGCCTGCAGCGGGGCCGGGGGACCGCGCCCGATCTGTCCCAGGGCGCTTCCTGGATTCTGAAAGCGGCGGAGCAGGGCCTGCAGCAGGCCCAGATGTACGCCGGATTCCTGTATCTGAAGGGTCTTGGCGTGCCGGTGGATCCGGTCCTGGCGGACAGGTTCTTTGAGGAGGCGGACAGAGCCGGGTCTGCGGAAACAGAACTGCAGATCGGACACTTATGCCATTCCGCGGGCCACTATCAGCGGGAAAAGCACTGGTATGGAAAGGCGGCTGAGCGGGACAGCGCAGACGCTTATTATTTCCTGGGCATCCTGTACCAGAACGGGCAGGGCGTGGAAAGAGATATGAAAAAAGCCCTGGATCAGTTCCTGCGGGCTTCGGAACGGGGATCTACGGGCGCCGATGAAAGGATCGGCTGGTTCTTCCATAAAGGTTATGTCGTGGCCCAGTCCAACGCGGACGCCCTGATCTGGTTCCGGCGGGCCGCCAACCGCAATCATAAACTGGGTGAATATGATATGGGCCTGTGTTATGAATACGGCTGGGGCGTGGAACGGGATCTGCGGGAAGCGGCCAACTGGTATGAAAGGTCCTTCCATCACGGCTACCGGAAAGCCGGGGAAGCCCTGCGGCGTGTCAGCAGGCGCTGACATGGCCGGAACGGGGACCCTGTTTCCGGCAGTCTCAAAAAACAGTAATATACCGGTTTCAAAAGATCTGATCCCGGTCTCCGCCGCCGCAGGGCCGCGGATGCCGGGATTTTAAAGAGCAGGCAGCACAGTCTGGCAGGCAGAGAGGAGAGGTATGAGCGGAACTGCATTGAAACTGACACCGGCCCATGGCGTGCGGCCGGATCTGACAACAGGTAAAGATCACGCTGTCTGCAGCGCGGCCTTCCCCGGCTGTACGGACTGCGGCCTGATTCTGTATCATCTTCCCGACGGAACAAAAACAGTCCTTCCCTTTACGGAGAATTTCCGCCGCGGCAGTCTTTATACCGCGAAAATATCTCCTCTGGATCCCGCAGAATGGGCCTATCTCTATTACAGGGACGGACGGACCATGATCGACCCCTGTGCCCGGGAGCTGGCGCTTCTGGAAACGGCAGAGGGTCCGGTCACTGTCTGTAAATTTGTACCGGAAGATGACAGGATCGCGGCACTGAACAGGCCGGAAGGGGATCTGCCATGGGCAGACCGTCTCATTTACTGCCTCCATGTAAAGGGGTTTACGGCCGGAAAAGAAGCCGGCACAGAGCATCCCGGCACCTTCCAGGGACTGACCGGTCAGATTCCCTACCTGAAATCCCTGGGCGTGACAGATGTAGAGCTGCTGCCGGTCTATGAGCTGTATCCGCCGGAATCCCGGGCTTCCGCTGTTTCGGCCATGCAGGAGCGCCATCCGTCCGACCGCAGGTCCAGACCCGGACGGACGATCGCGGAAGCCGCTGCCGCCTATCCGACGGACGCCTTCGGCATGCCCCTGCGCAGGAATCCCGACAGCGCGGACTCCAATTACTGGGGCTACGGCAGGGGTCGGTATATGGCGCCCCGGCGGGAGCTGGCCGCTTCCGACAGTCCGGCCCGGGAATTTGCCCGGCTGGTCGACGCCCTGCATCAGGCGGGGATCGGCGTCATCCTGCAGCTCTGCTTCACGGAGACGGTCTCCGTCCAGACCCAGCTGCAGGCCGCCCGCTTCTATGTGACCCGCTATCATGTGGACGGGCTCCGGCTTAAGGGACACATTCCCTCCGTCGCGGCCTTTGCCGCCGATCCGGTCCTGTCCGGAACGGCCATCCTTTACCACGGCTTCCCTTATTATGAGATCAGCCGCACCGACGCGGATGAAGACGGGACCGGCGGTCCCGGTACCGCAGGCCTGGCCGAATACAATGACGATTACCGGAATCTGCTCCGCCGCTTTGTCAAGAGCGACGACCATGTGATGCGGGATTTCATCAACGCTTTCCTGCATGTGGAACCGGAACACGGGCAGATCCGTTATGTGACCGGCTATGAGGGCTTCACCCTGGCCGACCTGGTCACCTATAACGAAAAACACAACGACGACAACGGAGAGGGCGGCCGCGACGGGGCCGCGGAGAACTTCAGCTGGAACTGCGGCTATGAGGGCCATACGACCCGGCGGGATGTCCGCATGCTGCGCCTGCAGCAGATCCGTAATTTCCTGACCCTGCTCTTCCTGTCCCAGGGCACGCCCCTTCTGTGTGAAGGCGACGAGGTCCTCAACTCCAGGGACGGCAACAACAATCCCTGGTGCCAGGACAATCCCATGGGCTGGGTCACCTGGAATACCGACGATGACGCGCAGGCCATTCTGGCCTTTGCCAGAGCCATCTCCCGCTTCCGCAGGGAGCATCCGGTCTTCCGCATGCGGACGCCTTTCCGCTTCCAGGATTATAAGGGACTGGGCTTCCCGGATATTTCCTTCCACGGGACAGAAGCCTGGAAACCGGATCTTGGCGGCTACTCCCATTCCCTGGGCATCATGTTCTGCGAGAACTATGCCCGGCCTTCGGACCGTCTGGAGCTTCTGTATCTGGCCGTCAATACTTACTGGGAGAAGGTTTCCCTGGGCCTGCCCAGGCTCCCGGCCGGCTATCAGTGGGGGCGGGTGACCGATACCTCCCTGGCCAGCGCTTTTCCGGACTTCCGGCAGCTCCTGGGGGATCAGCGCAGCGTGGCGGTCCGTCCCAGATCGATCCAGATCCTGCAGGCTGTCTGGGTCGGGATTCCCGGCCAGGTGCCGGAGCGTGTCCCTCTGCGGGGCCTGAAGCTCCCCTGGGGCGGAAAGCAGCTCTATACGAAGACATCCGCGGATGCCGGGACCAGAAGAAGGTACCTGAGCCCGTCCAACAAAAACAGGATCTTCCGGTACGCGGCACGGCGCTGACAGACTGGGGACACAGGATACAGAAATGAAAGTAAAAAGAAAGAAACAGCCGGCTCCCACCCTGACCAACGCGGCCGGTCATCTCAAAACGGTGGTCACCCATAAGTATCTGGTGGCCAGAGGGTGCTTCGCGGTAGGTCTCTACCGTCAGGGGATCCTGCATGATCTGTCCAAGTTCTCGCCGACAGAGTTCATGGTCGGCGCCAGATACTGGCAGGGCAACCGCAGCCCCAATAACGCGGAGCGGGAGACCATCGGCTATTCCAGCTCCTGGCTCCACCATAAGGGCCGCAACCGCCACCATTATGAGTACTGGGTGGACTACAACCTGCGGGGCGAGATCGACGGACAGGTCCTGATCCCGGTCAAGATGCCCGGCCGCTATGTGGTCGAGATGCTGATGGACCGGATCGCGGCCAGTAAGGTCTATAAGGGAGACGCCTATACGGACGCCTCCGCCCTGGAGTATTACCGGGGCGGCAGGCCGGAACTGCTGATGCACCCGGAGACCGCCGCCCTGCTGGAAAAGCTGCTGACCATGCTGGCGGAGAAGGGCGAGAAGGAGACCTTTGCCTACGTCCGGGCCCATCTGCGTAAGGGCGGCCTGTTCGACCGGTAAAGGCGGAGGAGACCGCGGGGGAAGACTGTCTGAAAGCCTCCCCAGCGGAAATGCGTTTGATCAGTGTTTGATTTATGACAAAAAGGAAAAAAAGAAGAGAATTCCCGCCCCTGACAGATCCGGACAAGCTGGAGCGCTTTGCCCGGGCCAGGGACAGGATCATTGTATTTGAAGAACGGGAACGGCACGGAATCGGCATGCAGATGGAAAAGACTCTGCATGCCGTTTTGAAGTGCTATAAAGATCCCGATCCGGACCATCATGAGATCCCGGTGGAGGGCTATATCGCCGATATTTATTCGGAGGAGGGCATCATCGAGATCCAGACCGCCCACCTGGGAAACCTGCGGGCCAAGCTGGATACCTTCCTGCCCCTGTTCCCGGTGCGGGTCGTCTATCCCATTGCCCACCGCAAAAGGGTCATCTGGATCGATCCCGATACCGGGGAACAGGCGGAGAACAACCTGTCCACCCATATAGGTACCTACTATACCGCCTTCCGGGAGCTTTACCGGATCCGGCCGTATCTGACAAGGCCGGGCCTGACCCTGGAGCTTCTGCTGATCGATCTGGAGGAGTACCGGATCAAAGACGGCTGGAGCCGGGACCGTAAGCGGGGCTCCCACCGCTTTGATACGATTCCGGTATCGCTGCAGGGGGAACTCATCCTGGAGCGGCCCGAGGATTATATGCAGCTGGTCCCGGAGAACCTGCCGGAGCCCTTTACGGCGGCAGACTTTGCCGCCGCGGCCGGCATCCCGCGGGCGCTGGCCTCCACGGTCATGCTGCTGCTGACGGAAACAGGGCCCGTCCTGCGCGTCGGCAGACAGGGCCGCGCCTGGCTCTACCGCCTGGCGGAGTTCTGATGAACCGGGCGTGATGAACCGGGCGTCAGACTTCCCGGTTCAAAAATGAACCAGGCGTCAGACTTCCCGGTTCACAACACAGCCCGAATCTGTTATAATGAAAGACTGATTTTTAAGACAAGACGAATTCCAGATTTTGAAGGAGAAAGAATTTGACTGAAATTCCGGTAAAAAAGAAGCTGCTCTCATTTGAGGAGATCCTGGAGGACAGGATCTCGTCCGCGGATCTGACCATGGACCCGCCGGAAAATGAGGAGGCGAGACAATATTATTTCATTAAAAAGGCAAGGCTGCTGGCAGACCAGCTGCAGGCGGAGCTGGGCCGTCCCCTGACCTTCCATATCAATACCTTCGGCTGTCAGATGAACGCCAGGGATTCGGAAAAGCTGGCGGGCATCCTGCGGGCGGCCGGCTATCAGGAGATTGAGAGCGAGGACGCGGATTTTGTCCTCTTCAACACCTGTACGGTCCGGGACAACGCGGACCAGCGGGTCTTCGGCCGCCTGGGCCGGATCTCCCATTATAAAAAGCTAAATCCCATGATGAAGATCGGCATCTGCGGCTGCATGATGCAGGAGGCCTCCAATGTGGAGAAGATCAACCGGTCCTATCCTTTCGTGGACCTGATCTTCGGCACCCACAATCTGTTCCGCTTCCCGGAATATCTCTGTAATACCCTGGAGAGCGACCGCCGCTATGTGGATGTCTGGGATAAGACGGAAAGCATCGTAGAAGACCTGCCTAATGACCGCAAATATCCCTATAAGGCCGGCGTCAATATCATGTACGGCTGCAATAAGTTCTGCACTTACTGTATCGTGCCCTATGTCCGGGGACGGGAGCGGAGCCGGCAGAAGGAAGAGATCCTGGACGAATGCCGCAGGCTGGTCCGGGACGGCGTAAAGGAGATCATGCTGCTGGGCCAGAATGTCAATTCCTACGGCAGGGACCTGAAGGACGGCTCCAATTTCGCGGACCTGCTGGAAGCGGCCGCGGAGATCGAAGGGCTGCGCCGTCTGCGCTTTATGACCCCTTATCCCAGTGATTTTTCCGAGGACGTCATCCAGGTCATCAAACGCCATCCCAATATTTCCCGCCACCTGCATATGCCCCTGCAGTCCGGGTCTACCGCGGTCCTGAAAAAGATGAACCGCCGCTATACCAAAGAGGAATTCCTGACTTTGGCGGAGCATATCCGTGCGGAGATCCCCGACGCGGCCCTGACCACGGATATCATTGTGGGATTTCCTTTCGAGACCCCGGCGGATGTGGATGATACCATCGACGTGATCCGCAGGGTGGGATTTGAGAACGCCTTTACCTTTATTTATTCCATCCGCAGGGGAACGCCTGCCGCCAAATGGGAGCAGGTGCCCGAAGAGGAGAAAAAGGTCCAGTTCGCCCGTGTCCTGTCTGTGGTCCAGGAGACTGCCAGGCAGCAGGCGGCCAAACTGCAGGGCCGGGTCATGGAAGGCCTGATCGAGGAGATCAACGCCAAAGATCCCGGCAAAGTGACCGCCCGCCTGTCCAACAACATGCTGGTCCATGTACCCGGCGACGCGTCCATGATCGGGCGGTTCTATCAGATCCGCCTGGACGAGTGCTGCGGTTTCTATTATTTCGGAGAGGCCCTGGAAGAGTGCTGATCCAGCAGACTGCATTTGACGTATTGAATGACTTACATAAAGCAGCTTATATAAAGTTATAAAGTGACTTACGAAACGCGACTTACAGAATAGGAGAGGTATGGCTGAATTATCTCCCATGATGCAGCATTATCTGCAGACCAAAGAAGAATATCCGGACTGTATTCTGTTCTACAGGCTGGGAGACTTTTATGAGATGTTCTTTGAGGACGCCAAACTGGTCTCCCGGGAGCTGGAACTGACCCTGACCGGCAAGCAGTGCGGCCTGCCGGAACGGGCGCCCATGTGCGGCGTGCCCTATCACGCGGTGGATTCCTACCTGACCCGGCTGGTGGCCAACGGCCATAAAGTGGCCATCTGCGAGCAGATCGAGGATCCGAAGACCGCCAGGGGCATGGTCAAACGGGCCGTTGTCCGGGTGGTCACCCCCGGTACCAACCTGGATATGGAATCCCTGGAAGAGGGCAGGAATAATTATATTTTCTGCATCCATTACGACGGCGGCAGTGCCGGCATCGCGGCGGCGGATATCAGTACCGGCGAGTTCCTGACCACGGAGCTGTCCTCGGACCAGAAGATCTGGGACGAGATCATCCGTTATGCCCCTTCCGAGATCATCTGCAATGAGGCTTTTCTGATGAGCGGCCTGGATCTGGCGGAGCTGCGGAACCGTCAGCATATCGCCATTAATCCGCTGGACGCCCATTATTTTGACGACGCTTCGGCCGCGAAGCTCCTGCTGCGGCATTTCAGGGTATCCTCCCTGATCGCCCTGGGCATTGATGACAGGAAGAAGGCAGCCCTGGCCTCCGGCGCCCTGCTGCAGTATCTCTATGATACCCAGAAGAATTCCCTTTCCAATGTGACCGGCCTGACCGTTTATTCGGCCGGCCGCTATATGCTGCTGGATTCGGCCACCCGCCGCAACCTGGAGCTGACCGAGACCCTGCGGGAGAAGCAAAAGCGCGGTTCCCTTCTCTGGGTCCTGGACCGGACCCGGACGGCCATGGGAGCCAGGCTCCTTCACCGCTTCCTGGAACAGCCCCTGATCGAGCGGGCGGCCATCGAGCGCCGCTTTGACGCGGTCCAGGAGCTGTGTGAGAACAGCGTGGACCGGGATGAAATGCGGGAATACATGGGCCCTATTTATGACCTGGAACGGCTGATGACCCGGATCTCCTACCTGTCCGCCAATCCCAGAGACCTGATCGCCATGCGCAATTCCCTGCGCATGCTGGGCCCCATCCGCCAGACCCTGGCCATGTGGGAGCAGGGAGACCTGCGGGACATCCATGAGGATCTGGATGAATTCAAGGACCTGCTGGATCTGCTGGACCGGTCCATCGAGGAGGAACCGCCCATCACGGTCCGGGAGGGCGGTATCATTAAAACAGGCTTCGATGAAAATATAGACCATCTGCGGGAAGCCCGGACCAAGGGAAAGCAGTGGCTGATGGACCTGGAGGCGGAGGACCGGGAACGGACCGGAATCAAGAACCTCAGGATCAAATACAACAAGGTCTTCGGCTATTATTTTGAAGTCACCAATTCTTTTAAGGACCTGGTGCCTGAAGACTATATGCGCAAGCAGACCCTGGTCGGGTCCGAGCGTTATACCACAGTCCGGCTGAAAGAGCTGGAGGATACCATCCTCAACGCTGAGGACAAGCTCAATACCCTGGAATATGACCGTTTCTGCGAGGTCCGGGACCGGATCGGCGCCCAGATCGAGCGGATCCAGAAGGCGGCCAGGGCCATTGCCCTGCTGGACGTCTATTGTTCCCTGTCCCTGGTGGCCGAGCGTTACCGCTATGTGAGGCCCCGCCTGAACGAGAGGGGCGTCATTAAGATCAAGGACGGCCGGCATCCGGTCGTGGAACGCATGCTGTCCGGGGATTTTATTTCCAACGACACCCTGCTGGACAATAAGAAGAACTGCATCGCGGTCATCACCGGTCCCAATATGGCCGGCAAATCCACCTATATGCGGCAGGTGGCCCTGATCTGCCTGATGAGCCAGATCGGTTCCTTTGTGCCGGCGGCTTCGGCCAATCTGTGTGTGGTAGACCGGATCTTTACCAGAGTCGGCGCCTCCGACGATCTGGGCAGCGGCCAGTCCACCTTCATGGTGGAGATGAATGAGGTCGCCAATATCCTGCGTAACGCCACCTCCAGAAGCCTGCTGATCCTGGACGAGATCGGCCGGGGGACTTCCACCTTTGATGGACTGTCCATTGCGTGGGCGGTGATCGAACATATCAGCAACCGGAAATTTCTGGGCGCCAAGACTCTGTTCGCCACCCATTATCACGAGCTGACCGAGCTGGAGGGCAAGATCAGCAATGTGACCAACTACTGCGTGGCGGTGAAGGAAAAGGGAGAGGACATCGTTTTCCTGCGCAAGATCGTCCGGGGCGGGGCCGACAAGAGCTACGGCATCCAGGTGGCCAGACTGGCCGGCCTGCCGGAAATGGTCATTGACCGGGCCATGGAGCTGGTCAATCAGCTTTCCGATAATGATATTACGGAGAAAATCGCCGGTATCGAAGCCAAAGCCAGCGGCGGTTCCCGCAAAAAGGTGCCCCACTATGATGAGGTGGATCTGGCCCAGATTTCCCTCTTCGAGACGACGAAAGATGAAGATGTGATCAAAGAACTGGAGAGCGTGGATATTTCCAATATGACCCCTCTGGACGCGCTCAATACCCTCTACCGGCTGCAGAGCATGCTGAAGAACCGGTGGACGGGAGAATGAAGGAACGAACATGCCCATTCAAGTATTAAGTGAAGAGACCATCAACAGGATCGCGGCGGGCGAAGTCGTGGAGAGACCCCTCAACGTGGCCAAGGAACTGATCGAGAACGCCATTGACGCCGGCGCCACGGCCATCAGTATCGAGATCCGGGACGGGGGCATCTCCCTGATCCGGGTCACGGACAACGGGTCGGGGATCTCGGCGGACCAGATCCCCGCGGCCTTTACCCGGCACGCCACCAGCAAGATCCGGACGGAAAGCGACCTGCACAGCCTGACGACACTGGGCTTCCGGGGCGAGGCCCTGTCCTCGATCGCGGCTGTCTCTCAGGTGGAGATGATCACCAAGACCCGGGACAGCCTGACAGGCGTACGGGCCGCCACGCTGCCGGGCACGGAGACCGGCGGGGAGGACAGGATCCCTCTGGATCTGGAGGAGATCGGCGCTCCGGACGGGACGACCGTGATCGTCCGCAATCTCTTCTATAACGTGCCGGTCCGCAGGAAGTTCCTGCGCCAGCCCCAGACCGAGGCAGGCTATATCACCGACCTGGTCGAGCGGCAGGCCCTGTCCCATCCCCGTATTTCCTTTCATTATAAGATCGGCGGCCAGGAAAAGCTGCATACCACCGGCAACGGGAAACTGAAGGAACTGATCTACCGGATCTACGGCCGGGAGATCGCCGCCCGCCTGATCCCCATCAGCACGGATCTGGAGGAATACCATCTGGAAGGGTTCCTGGGCAGGCCGGAGGTCAGCCGGGCCAGCCGCAATTTCGAGATCTGTTTTGTCAACGGCCGGATGCTGCGGTCTGATCTGCTGTCCAGGGCCCTGGAAGAGGGCTACCGGACCGACCTGATGCAGCACCGTTTTCCCTTTGCCGTCCTGCACCTGGAACTGCCGCCGGAGCAGATCGATGTCAATGTGCACCCGGGCAAGATGGAGATCCATTTTTCCGACCGCCAGCGGGTCTTTGATTTCATCAACGAAGCGGTCCACAGCTGCCTGCATAAAGTGGAGCTGATGCCGGACGCCACGGTCATGACGGCCCGGGAGCAGCAGGCGGAGCGGAAACGCCTGCAGGAGGAAGAGCAGAAACGGGAACAGGCAGCCCCCCATCCGGAACCCTTTGAAGCCAGACGTCTGGACCGGGTCAACCGGGACAGGAGCCTGGAAGCGGACCGCCTGGCCGGGCTGACGCTGCGGGAAGAGACTGCCGCTTATGCCCCCGCAGATTCTCCTTCCCCGGACGACGGGGAGACCCTGCCCCGCGGCGGGCAGCAGAATCAGCAGAATCAGCAGGGCCGGCAGGAGGCCCCGGCAGGTCCCGGCCGGCAGGAAGCGGTCTTTACGCCGGCTGCCGGCGAAGCCCTGATCGAGGAAGAGGATTTTGTTTTTGAGGACAGGAGGATCGGAGCGGCCGGCGCCGGCTCCCGCCGGGCAGACAGCCCGGCCCTGCCGGAAGGGCAGAAGGCGGGACAGTATGTCCAGGGCAGCCTGTTCGAGCAGGTGGATCCCTCCATGCCGGAGGATGTCCATATCCTGTCGGAAGAAAACGTCCCCCGTTTCCGGATCATCGGCCAGGTCTTCGAGACCTACTGGCTGATCGAATATGAAGACAAGCTGATGATGATCGACCAGCACGCCGCCCATGAGAAGGTCAACTATGAGCGGCTGATGGGCTATTTTACCGATAACAGTCAGGAGGCGGCGCCCTCCCAGATGGTCATGCCCCCCATGGTGGTGACCCTGACCGGACGGGAAGAGGCCATGTACCTGCAGTATCAGGACGTGTTCCGCCGGATGGGTTATGAGATCGAAGCCTTCGGCGGCGGCTCCTATACAGTCCGGGCCGTTCCCCTGGCCCTTTACGGCAGCAGGCCGGATGACCTTCTCCACGAGACCCTGGAGGAAATGATGGAGGAGAAGATGAGCGGGACGCCCCGGGCCATCCTGTCCAGGATCGCCACCATGTCCTGCAAGGCTTCCGTCAAGGGCAATACCATCATGAGCCGGACGGAGGCAGAGGTCCTGATCGAACGGCTGCTGCAGCTGGACAATCCCTATCACTGTCCCCACGGCCGTCCCACCATAGTAGCTTTGTCCAAACGGGATATGGACAGAAAATTCAAGCGGATCGTCTGAAACGGCGCCGCGCCAGGAAGAAGGAGACAGAGATTGACGCAGCAGATCCATACAGACAGGCGGCCGCCCCTGGTCATTGTGGCCGGACCGACCGCTTCGGGAAAAAGCGATACTGCCGTGGAACTGGCCCTCCGTCTGGGGGGATCCGTCATATCCGCGGATTCCATGCAGGTCTACCGGGGGATGGACATAGGCTCTGCCAAGATCACGGAAGCGGAAAAGCGGGGCGTGCCCCACTATCTGATCGACTGTATCGATCCCGAAGAGGAATGGAACGTGGTGACCTTCCAGGAACAGGCCCGGCAGGCCATACGGCAGATCCTTGACCAGGGCCGCCTGCCCATTCTGTGCGGCGGGACCGGCTTTTATATCCAGTCGGTCCTCTATGATATTGATTTTACCGAAATGGATTCCCAGCCGGATTACCGGCTGGCCCTGGAGCGGGAAGCCGGGGAGAAAGGACCGCAGGTCCTTTACGACAGGCTGGTCCTGGCGGATCCGGAAGCGGCCCGGGCCATCCATCCCAACAATGTAAAACGGGTCATCCGGGCCCTGGAGTTCCACCGTAAGAGCGGCGGACAGAAAATCTCCCGCCATAATGAGGAGCAGCGGGCCAGGCAGGCCGCTTACAACTGTGTCTTTTATGTCCTGACCATGGACCGGGCCCGCCTCTATGAACGGATCGACCGGCGGGTGGACATTATGATGGAGAAGGGACTGGTACAGGAGGTCCTCAGATTACGGGAACGGGGACTGACGCCGGCGGACGTATCCATGCAGGGCATTGGCTATAAACAGATCCTGGAATCCATGGAAGGCCTGTATGATCTGGAGGAAGCTGTCTACCGGATCAAACGGGACAGCCGCCACTTCGCCAAGCGCCAGCTGACCTGGTTCCGGCGGGAACGGGGTGTGACCTGGGTCGATCTGGACAGCTTCCCCGACCGGGAAGCGGCGGTCGGTTTTATGGAGCAGGGAATCCGGCAGCAGCTGGACATCCGGTAAGGGAATCCGGCAGCAGCCGGACATCCGGTAAGGCGGCCCCGGCACGGAAGGACCGGGACCCGGCGGACCGGCTCCGCAGTATTTTGAGATAAATGAATTTGGAAAGGACAGACAGATATACATGAGCAATGAGGTCAACAGGGAATCATTTACAGAGCTGTACGGGGATTTTGGCATCTCCCCGGAAGTGCTGGATTTCGCGGCGCCCATCCTGGCGGGACTGAAAGAACGTTTCGACCGGATCGACGATACAGCGGAGTATAATCAGCTGCGGGTCATCCGGGCCATGCAGGAAGCCCATATCGGGGAAGCCAATCTGAAAGGGACCACCGGGTACGGGTATGATGATATCGGCAGGGACGGCCTGGAAAAGGTCTACGCCTCCTATTTCCATACAGAGGACGCCCTGGTCCGGCCCCAGATCACCTGCGGGACCCATGCCCTGGCCCTGGCCCTGATGTCCAATCTGCGGCCCGGCGATACCCTGCTGTCCGCAGCCGGCAAGCCTTATGATACCCTGGAGGAGGTCATCGGCATCCGTCCTTCCAGAGGCTCTCTGGCCGAATACGGCATTTCCTACCGGCAGGGGGACCTGCTGCCCGACAGCAGCTTTGACCTGGCGGGCATCGCGGCCGCTCTGGAGGATCCCTCCATCCGGCTGGTCACGATCCAGCGGTCCAAGGGCTATCAGACCCGGAAGACCCTGTCTGTCACGGAGATCGGCCGGGCCATTGCCGCCGTCAAGGCGCAGCGGCCGGACGTGATCTGCATGGTCGACAACTGCTATGGCGAATTTACGGAACGGATCGAACCCTCCGATGTGGGCGCGGATATGATCGTGGGATCCCTGATCAAGAATCCCGGCGGCGGCCTGGCCCCGATCGGCGGCTATATCGCGGGTACGGCCGAATGTGTGGAGAACGCGGCCGTCCGTCTGACCAGTCCCGGACTGGGCAAGGAGGTCGGCGCTTCCCTGGAAGTCCTGCCTTCCTTCTATCAGGGCTTTTTCCTGGCCCCGGTCGTTACGGCCGCGGCCCTGAAGGGAGCCATATTTGCAGCCAGCTGCTATGAAAAGCTGGGATTTGATGTCCTTCCTGACGGCAGTGAGGAACGCCATGATATCATCCAGGCGGTCACCTTCGGCCATCCGGAAGGGGTGATCGCCTTCTGTCAGGGCATCCAGGCAGCGTCCCCGGTGGATTCCTTTGTGACGGCCCAGCCCTCCGATATGCCCGGCTATGACAGCCAGGTCATTATGGCGGCCGGCGCCTTTGTGTCCGGTTCCTCCATTGAGCTGTCCGCGGACGGGCCCATCAAGCCTCCCTACAGTGTCTATTTCCAGGGCGGCATGACATGGCCCCACGCCAAACTGGGCATTCTGCGCACCCTGCAGAATATGCTTGACCGTCATCTGATACAACTGTAAAATTGTTATAAACGGGGCACTGGGCTCTTTTGCCCGATGTCCCGGAATATGTTCGTTTTTACAGCCGTCCGGAGAGAACAGCCGCGGAAAGGATGTAAAATGAACAGACAGGAAATGCCATATGAGCGGTTTATGGCCAGTGGACCGGCAAGCCTGACCAATGCGGAACTGATCGCCGTGATCCTGCGGACCGGAACCAGCGGTGCCAGCGCCGTGGACCTGGCCAGAAAGGTCCTGGAGATCCGCTCGCCCGGCCGGGAAGCCTTATCGGTCCTCTACGACCTGACGCTGGAGGATCTGGTCTCCATCCGGGGGATCGGACAGGTCAAGGCCGTCAAGCTCCTGTGCCTGGCGGAACTGTCCAGGCGCCTGTACAGGGAGGGGGCCCGGCCGTCTCTGGTCTTTACTTCACCGGATACGGTGGCCCGTTACTATATGGAGCAGCTGCGCCATGAGAAACAGGAGACAGCCCTTCTGCTGCTGCTTGACAACGCCATGGCCCTGATCCGGGAGGAGACCCTTTCCATCGGAACTGTCAATGCCGCCCTTGTATCGCCCCGGGAGATCTTTATCCGGGCCGTGCGGGCCGGCGCTGTCCATATTATATTGCTGCACAATCATCCCAGCGGCGATCCGACTCCCAGCCGGGAGGACATCCGGGTCACCAGGAAGATCCTTGAAGCCGGCGAGATGCTGGAGATCCGCCTGGCCGACCATCTGGTGATCGGGGACCGCTGCTATACCAGTATGAAAGAAGCAGGCTATCTGGAAAGCTATGAGCGAGAATAACAGGAAAGAACAGAATTTGAAGGCACGCAGACGCAGGAAAAAACGGGACAGGGACAACAACAGCAAGCCTGCCGTTGCCGCAGCCGTGATCTGCGCCATAGCCGTCCTGCTGATCGGCAGGCTCTTCAGCCTCCAGGTCATCCATGGCCGGGAATATCTGACAGAATTCCAGGACAGCATCCAGCGTAAAATAACGGAACCCGGTATCCGGGGCAATATCTACGACCGCAGCGGCAACCTGCTTGCCCATAATGAGGAGATCCGGAATATTGTCCTGCGGGATGAGACCAGCAAGGACCAGAACAGCAATGAGGTCCTGAACAATACCATCCGCAATGTCATTATCACAGTGGAAAAGCACGGAGGCAGCATGACCTCCGATTTCGGCGTGAGCGTAGGCAGCAGCGGAGAATTTGAGTTCACCGGAGAAGGCGCGGCCAGGACCCGCTTCCTGGCGGATGTCTACGGATACGCGGATCCCGCCAATATGACGGCCGAGGAGGCCGGCAAGTCGGCGGAGGACGTTGTCAATGATCTGGTGGCAGCGTACGGCATTGACGTTTCCAATGAGGATTACTCTTCCAGCGTGGCCGGCAGGAAACGGCTGCTGGAGACCGTGATCTGCCGCTATCAGCTGCACCTGAACAATTATCAGAAATATGTAGGTTCGACCATAGCCTCCGATGTGGATGACAAGACGGTGGAAGAGATCAACCGTATCCAGGAGGAAGATCCGGATGCCATGAGCGGCATCACCATTGAGACGGACTACAAGCGGGTCTATGATTATCCCGAATATTTCGCGGGCATCCTGGGCTATACCGGAGAGATCTCCTCCGACGAACTGGCCGCCAGACAGGAAGAAGACGCCAATACCGACTACAGGTCCGGCGATATCATCGGCAAGCTCGGCATTGAGTCCTCCATGGAGCAGTATCTGCACGGGGCCAGCGGTTATACCCAGATCTATGTAGACAACATGGGCCGCCCCCTGGACGATATGGCTGTGGACCGCAAGGAAGCCACCACAGGTCAGGACGTTTATCTGACCATCGACAAAGACCTGCAGATCGCCGCCTATAAGATCATTGAGAAGGATCTGTCCCTGATCATCCTGGACAGAATGACGGAAGATAAGGGAGAATTTACCATTACAGAGGAGACCTCCAGCTCGGAGATCATCATTCCTTCCAGCGAAGTTTACGCGGCCTGCCTGAATAATGTCCTGGACGTTACCCATTTTGATGACGCCGACGCTACGGAAACGGAGCAGAGGGTCAACGCCCTGTTCGAGCATTATCTGTCCAGCGTCGTTACGGGCCTGCAGAACGAACTGAGCTTCTCCAGGACCCCGTACGCCGACCTGTCCTCTGAATACAGGACTTATGAGACCTGGCTGGTCTCCCGCATGTATACCACCGGAATCCTGACGATCCTGGAAGAGGATCTGAGCGATCCCGTTTATAAGGCCTGGACCGAAGATGAGACGATCTCTCTGGACACTTTCCTGACCCACGCGGTCAGTATGGGCTGGATCAGCACCGAGGCGCTGGATACCGACGCGGATACGGACAGCAGTATCTACACCGCCCTCAAGGCCTGGATGATCGAGCAGGCCAGGACCAGCAGCCAGTTCGCCAGAAGAGTTTATAAATACATGTGCATCAACGAGGCCATCAGCGGTGAGGATGTCTGCCAGCTGCTGCTGGACCAGGGGATCGTGGAAGTCTCGGAGGATGAGCAGGAGAGCCTGCAGTCGGGATCGGAATCCCCTTATGAATTTATGCGCAGGCGGATCGCCCGCCTGGAGATCACGCCGGCCATGCTGGCCCTGGATCCCTACTGCGGATCCTGCGTCATCACCGATGTCAATACCGGCGATGTGCTGGCCCTGGTATCCTATCCCGGCTATGACAACAACAAGCTGAGCAACGGCGCGGATGCGGATTATTACGCCAAACTGCAGAATGACGCTTCCAACCCCATGCTCAATTACGCCACCCAGCAGAGGACCGCGCCCGGTTCCACCTTCAAGATGGTCAGTGCCACAGCCTCCCTGCTGGAAGGGGTCGTAACCACAGGGGAGACCTATCGATGCAATGTCATATTTGACAAGATCGATCCTCCCGCCAGCTGCTGGAGCAGCAGCGGCCACGGATCCCTGCGGCTGTCCGGCGCCATAACCCATTCCTGCAACGTCTTCTTCTATGAAATGGGATGGCGTCTGGGACATATGAACAGCGCGGGCGTCTATGATCCTTCTGTCCGCTACAGCAGCGATACGGGCGTTGCCAAGCTGCAGCAGTACGCCTCCCTGTACGGACTGGATGAAAAGTCCGGCGTGGAGATTGACGAGACCGCTCCGCATATAGCCACCGGGGATTCGGTCAGGGCGGCCATCGGCCAGGCGGACAATGCCTATACCACAGCCCAGCTGTCCAGATACGTATCGACCGTGGCCAATTCCGGAATCTGCAATGAACTGACCCTGGTCGATCATATCGAAGGATCCGAAGGCACACAGAAACTGGAAAAGGACAGCGTGCCGGACAGGATCGATATGCAGCAGGAATACTGGGACGCCATCCACAGCGGTATGCGCGGCGTCGTCCAGAGCTATTCCTTCTTCGGCAGGGTCGGCGCTTCTGTGGCCGGCAAGACCGGTACGGCCCAGCAGGCCAAGAACCGTCCCGACCATGCCCTGTTCGTCGGCTACGCTCCGTATGATGATCCGGAGATTTCCATCGTGACGAGGATTCCCTTCGGCTATACATCCTCTTACGCGGTCCAGGTCTCTGCCCATATTCTGGGGCGCTATGACTTTGAGAACGGCGGTTCTGTGGATTCCGATCTGCAGGATACGCTGGACAACCTTTCCATCTCCAGCAACGTATCGACAGGTGACTGATGCGTTACCGGGCGGAGAAACGGAAACGACTGCCTCTGAAAGGAGTTAGGGATCTTTATGTTCCAGGGTTTTTCAATCAGAAAATATGACTTTTTACTGGTAATACTGGTCACCAGCCTGTCCATTTTCGGCGTCGTCGCGGTCACCAGTGCCGATCCGGGACTGACAGCCCGTCAGATCTATGGCCTGGCCATCGGCCTGGTCGTGATGCTGGTCGTGTCGGTGGTGGATTACCGCAAGGTCCTCAGACTGTACTGGGCGGCCTACGCGGCCTGTATCTTCCTGCTGGTCCTGGTCTGGCGTTTCGGCGTGTCGGGAGGCGGCGCCCGCCGCTGGATCAATATCGCGGGGCTGACTTTCCAGCCTTCGGAAGCCGGTAAAATATTATTGATTTTATTTTTTGCCAAGTTCATAATGGAATACAGGGACAGATGGAGTTCTGTGTTCCTGTTCCCGATCTGCTGTGTCCTGGTCCTTCTGCCGGTGGGACTGATCGTGGTAGAGCCCGATCTGTCCACCAGCCTGATGGTCATGATCATCTTCTGTGTGCTGATGTTCGTCGGCGTTCTGAGCTATCAGTTCGTGGCCGGCGTTCTGGCAGTCCTGATTCCCGTGACAGGCCTGTTCTTCTTTATGGTCCTCAACGGAATGGTCCTGAGCGGCTACCAGCAGCAGAGAATCCTGGCATGGCTGCATCCGGAGAACTACGCGACGACGACGGCTTATCAGACCATGCAGTCCATCACTGCCATCGGTTCAGGCGGACTTCTGGGCAAAGGGAGCCTGGAATCCTCTGTATCGCTGCTGGAGACGGGCTTCATCTCTGAATCACAGACGGACTTTATCTTTACTGTCATCGGTGAGGAATTCGGTTTTGTCGGAACCTGTACCATTGTCCTTCTGGTCGCAGCCATCGCGGTACGCTGTTTTCAGATCGCGCAGAAAGCGGACGACCTGGCAGGCAGGCTGATCGCTTCCGGCATGGGGGCATGGATCGGTTTCCAGGGATTTATGAATATTGGCGTTGCGACAGGACTCCTGCCCAACACAGGTATACCGCTTCCCTTTGTCAGCTATGGCCTGACCAGTCTGGTCTCACTGTTCGCGGGAATCGGGTTTACCATTAATGTAAGAATGCAGAGCCGCTCCGCCGGCATCATGCTGCCGATTGGGGGATCGGCCGATGAAAAGGAAGCGGAAGCGGATGAATAAATAAGATGACAGCTGGTTTAGTCAGAATAACGGGGTATAGAAATGAACATAGCATTAATCGCGCATGACGCCAAAAAGAAACTGATGCAGAACTTCTGCATCGCCTACAGGGGGATACTCAGCAAACACAATCTGTACGCGACCGGAACCACCGGCAGGCTGATCGAAGAGGTGACCAACCTTAATGTACATAAGCTGCTGGCGGGCCACCTGGGCGGTATGCAGCAGATCGGGGCTTCCATTGAGCAGGACGAGATCGATCTGGTCATTTTCCTGCGTGATCCCTTAAATCCCAAGGTCCATGAACCGGATGTCAACAAGGTCATCCGGCTCTGCGACATGCATAATATCCCGCTGGCCTCCAATCTGGCCACCGCGGAACTCCTGATCAAGTCCCTGGACCGGGGAGATTTTGAATGGAGAGAGATGTATAAATAAGAAAGCAAAGGGCCGGTACCGCGCCTGTTGAACGTATGTTCCGGGAACCCGGGGAAACGGGATTGATGTTGTATTTTGGCCCTGAATCATCTATAATGAGTAAAAGTACCGCGACTGCGGTTCAAATAAACAAATACCAGTAAGGTAGGAGGGTACGTCCAATGGTTCAGTTGATCATAGGCAACAAAGGTAAAGGAAAAACCAAATGCTTATTGGATAAAGTCAATGCTGAAGTCAAAACAGCGATGGGCAGCATCTGTTATGTAGACAGAAGCACCCAGCACATGTATGAGCTCAACAACCGGATCAGGCTGATCAATATCAGCGACTATATGATTGAGAATACAGACCAGTTCCTTGGTTTTATCAGTGGTATGGTTGCGCAGGATCATGATCTGGAGCAGGTCTATTTCGACGGTTTCCTGGATATGGCATGTCTGCAGGGCCAGGATATCACTCCCGCGATCCGCAAGATCCAGAAAATCAGTGATGCGTTTGATGTCAACTTTATCGTATCTGCTTCTCTTGACGAGCACGAGGTGCCCGAGGAGCTTAAAGAGCTGATCGCCGTTGCTTTATAATTACTAAATACTGAATATTGTCAGGGCCCCGGGAATCCTTGATTCCCGGGGTTCCTGTATCACCTGCGGCATCTGCCGCCTGCACAATGGTTTAGACAGAGGTATCTGAGTTGCCTTATACAAATAATCAAATACAGGGTTCCCGGAGGGAACGCTTTTCCAATTTGAATATTGGCCTGGTCATTTTTTTTGTGATCCTGATCTATCTGGTGACGACCATCATTCTTTTTCTGACTTCCCGGAAAACGGATGTTTACGAGGTGCGGATGGGAGCCCTTTCCGACCGCACCATTTACCGGGGGATCGCCCTGCGTCAGGAAAAAGTGGAGACCAGCAGCTATACGGGATATATCAATTTCTATAATAAAGAGACAGACAGGATCGGTGCCCAGACACTGGCCTATACCATCGATGAGGACGGCCGGCTGGCAGATGATCTGGACGCGGACAAGCAGGCGGACCAGCGTTTTACCGCCAGTGACTATGCCGCCTTCCGACGGGAGGTCATTTCCTTTACCGGAGATTTTCGTAAAGAGAATTTCCAGACTTTATATGATTTCCGGAATTCCATCATGAGCGCTTCCCAGAAGGTCTCCAACCGCAGTATCCTGGGCAGTATTAAGGATCTGGAATCCAATTCCATCCACATGTGCTACGCCCACGGCAGCGGCGATGTGGTCTATTCGGTGGACGGACTGGAGAAGATGACCTTTGACAAGCTGACGCCGGATACATTCAACGAGAACAAATATAAGCGCACCGTCATTACCAACAACCAGCAGGTCAAAGAAGGAGATCCGGTCTTCAAGCTGATCTCCAGCGAGCGCTGGTCCGTTGCGATCCAGGTCCCTTCGGAGGAAACGGCACAAAAGCTGGTCAGCCAGAAATATGTCAGAGTCCGCTTTCTGCAGAACTCCCTGGAGTCCTGGGCCCATGTGACGGACCGGGAGGGAGAGGATGGCAGCTGGTATGTCAATCTGGAATTCACCAATTCCATGGTCACCTTCTGTACGGAACGGTTTCTGGATCTGGAAATCTATACCAGTCAGGAGACCGGACTCAAGGTGCCGGTCACTTCGATCACCAAGGGGGAATTCTACCTGGTTCCCAAGGAGTTCCTGACCACCGGCGCCGGCGGGGAAAGGGGTGTCCTGCTGGAAGTCTATTCCGAGGACGGCGGCAAATCCACCCAGTTCGTGGCGTCTACTCCCTACAGTGAAACAGAGGATTACTATTATCTGGACAGTTCGGGCCTGAGCAGCGGTGAGATCATTGATATGCCGGATTCGACCAGACAGTATACGATCGGAGAAAGTGACGAACTGGTCGGCGTTTATTATATCAATAAGGGATATGCGGATTTCCGTCAGATCCGTATCATTTATCAGAATGAGGACTACGCCATCGTTGAACCGAACTCGGCTTATGGACTGATGGAATATGATTATATTGTCCTGCACGCGGATACGATCAATCCGGATGAATTCGTGACGGATACCCATTGACCGGGACGCGGCGGAAAACCGGGACGTACCGGAAAAACGGACCGCTCCGGCTGGATGCGGACCCGGAAGATAACATGGAAAGGAAGGAGCACTTTTGGTCAGAGAAAACCTTATAGCAGTAGAAGAAAAGATCCGGGAGGCCTGCGCCCGCGCGGGCAGGAACCGGGAGGATGTGACCCTGATCTGCGTGACCAAGACCAAGCCGGTGGAAATGCTGGAAGAGGCTTACGCGGCAGGACAGAGGAATTTCGGTGAGAACAAGGTCCAGGAAATCTGTCTGAAAGCGCCGCAGCTGCCGGAGGATATCCGCTGGCATATGATCGGTCATCTGCAGCGCAACAAGGTAAAACAGGTCATGGATAAAGCGGTCATGATCCACAGTGTGGACAATCTGCGGCTGGCGGAAACGATCAGCCGGGAGGCTGTCAAACGGAACATGGTCATGCCCATCCTGATCGAAGTCAACGCGGCCGGAGAAGAGAGCAAGTTCGGCATTGCCCTGGAGGAAACGGAGCAGCTGGTCAGACAGGCGGCAGCCCTGCCGGGACTTCAGATCGCGGGCCTGATGACCATCGCCCCCTATACAGAAGATCCCGAAAGCAACCGCCTTTATTTCAGACAGCTCAGGGAATTATCTGTTGACATCAAAAGTAAATGCATTGATAATGTGACTATGGACCATCTTTCCATGGGGATGACCGGAGATTATCAGGTCGCCATTGAAGAGGGTGCCACGCTGATCCGGGTCGGTACCGGTATATTCGGCGAGAGAAATTATGTCTGATCAATGATTTAAAAGGGCGGGAGGATCACTTCCACAGCCCGGCCTGATACAGACACCTTGAAAGGATCTTTGTAAAAGATATCTTTGGAAAGGCCGTCCTATCAGGGATATATAAGTAAAAGGAGTAGCCGGCATGAGTGTAATGGATAAGCTGATCAACGCGATGAAAATCAATGATGATCCCTACGATGATGAGCCTGATGATGATTACTACGAAGACGAAGAAGAGGATATAGAAGAAGAAGACAGCCGTGAAGAGGAGGCAGAGGAAGCGCCTGCTCCCCGCCAGGTACGGAGGAGAGCGCCTGCGATCGAGAAAGAACCGGCTCCCGCCAGGACTGTCCGCAGATCCATGGGGGATTCCGGAATGGAAGTATGCGTACTGAAACCGCAGAATGTCAATGACGCCAGAGATATTACAGATACACTGCTGATGGGCAGCACGGTCGTACTGAACCTGGAAGGCCTGGATGTGGAGATTGCCCAGAGAATCATTGACTTTACGTCCGGCTCCTGCTACGCGATCAAGGGAAATGTCATGAAGATTTCCCATTATATTTTTGTGATCACGCCTGCCAATGTAGATATTTCAGGTGATATCAGCGCAGCTTCCTCCATGAAGGACGCTTCGATGAACCTGACATCCCCGTTCGCAGCCAAGACAAACCCCTTCGGCCCGGGTACCCAGGGCTGAGCGCAGGAAACAGTTTGACCAGCCTCTCCTCTGGGCTTGCCCGGCGGAGAGGCTTTTCCGGTTATAAAGAAGTTTGGATCCAGAGGAGAATATCATCAGAGGAGCCCGGTTTCAGAGGAGCTCAGATTCAGAAGAGAATGGATTCAGCAGAGATTAATAGAGATTAATTCAGAGGAGATTAATTCAGAGGAGATTAATTCAGAGGAGATTAATTCAGAGGAGATTCGATTCATATGGAAACAGCGAACAATGAAGGCAGGAGACTGACCGTGCATCAGGACGGCGTCCCCTGCTATGATATCGTTTACAGGTCTTCCTTTGAGGATCTGGGCAGGGAACTGACGGCCCTGGGATATGCGGGGCGGCAGTTCTGTATCGTTACAGACAATCATGCAGGCCCCCTTTACGCGGAACAGGTCTGCAAAGCCCTTGCGGAGATCTGCCCGGAAGTCCCGGTCTGCACCATAGAGGCCGGCCGGGACCGGAAAGACACGGATCCCGTGGAAACTATTATCAGGTTCCTTACAGAGGAACAGATTGACCGGAATGGTCTGCTGATTGCCCTGGGCGGCACCCGTGTGGCGGACGCGGCAGAATCTGCCGCTGCCGGTTTTCAGGGGGGCACCGGATATATCCGGATTCCCACCAGTCTGACTGCCCAGACGGAATTGTCTTTCGGAGACAGGGCCGGCGGGGATGCCGGCGCCGGGAATAATATGTCTGTACCGGCCTGTATGCCCCTCCTGGTCTACATCAATGTCTCTGTTCTGGAGACGCTGGATGACAGCTGCTATTGCAGCGGCTTTGCCGGGGTCATGCAGCTTGGCCTGATCCGGGATGAGGCTTTTTACGTATGGCTGCTGGAGAATATGTATGAAATCCTGAGCAGAGAAGCGGAAACCATGCAGATTATGCTGCGGCGCAGCAATGAGATCAGAAATGAGATCCTGAACCGGGGCGCCGGGATAGAAGAAGGCCGGATGCTGCTCCGGTTAGGCCATACCATCGGCCGCGCGGTCGGAAAATACAGCGGTTCCCGCCGTACCAGCGGGGAATGTCTGGCCCTGGGCTGTGTGGCGGCCGCTTATATTTCCTGGAAAAAGGAAATGATTTCAATGGATGAATATTATGAGATCCGGGATATGTTTGTTCCTTTCGGGCTGCCGATCAGTGAGGACCGGCTGGACGAAAAGGAGATTCTGAAATTGACCGGGACAGACAACGAAGACGAGAGCGGCAGGCCCCGCTTTGTGCTCCTGCGGGGAATCGGGCAGGCAGTTCCGGATGAGACGGTAACGAAGGAGGAGATCCTGGCTGCCATTCATGAGATTCATTATGTGGAGGATGGAGAATGAGCCGGGAAACAGCTGACAATCATAAAAAAAGCGCGGAGCAGGGGCGTGGAGACCGGGTGCGGGACGCTTTCCGTCTGACGCTGATCGCGGAGACGGTCCTGACGTTCCTGCTGGTCCTTCTGGACCAGGTCACCAAAGTGGCGGCGGTCTCGGCCCTGAAAGACCGGGATCCCTTTATCCTGATCCCCGGGGTCTTCCAGCTGCAGTATCTGGAGAACCGGGGCGCGGCCTTCGGCCTGCTGCAGAACGCCAGGATTTTCTTTCTGGCCGTCACCCTGGCCGCCCTGGCGGCGGTCCTGTATGTCCTGCTGCGGCTTCCATTAAGACGTAAATACATTGTTATGCGCTTTCTGATGGTATTTATAGCGGCGGGAGCAGTCGGCAATATGATCGACAGGGTCTTTCTGGGCTATGTCAGGGATTTTCTCTATTTCTCCCTGATCGATTTCCCGATTTTCAACGTGGCGGATATCTATGTGACCTGCGCGACCATCCTGCTGATCCTGCTCCTTCTGTTCTATTATAAGGAGGAAGAGGATTTCGCGTTCCTGTCCCCCGGCGGGAAGAAGGGAAAGTCAGATGACTGAGAACCGTTTCTGTCTGACAGAAGAATATGAAGGGGAAAGGATCGACAAGGTCCTGGTCCGCCTGCTGGAGGATACTTCCAGGAACTACCTGAAAAAACTGTTTGCCGACGGCAGTGTGCAGCTCAACGGAAAGGCCGTCAAGCCTTCCGCCCGGGTCAAAGAGGGAGACGAGGTATGGATCGCCATCCCGGACCGTGTCGTACCGGATATTCTGGCGGAAGATATCCCTCTGGAGGTCCTCTATGAAGATGAGGATGTCCTGGTGGTCAACAAGCCCAAGGATATGGTGGTCCATCCGGCCGCCGGCCATTACAGCGGAACCCTGGTCAACGCGGTCATGTACCGCTGCCGGGACCAGCTGTCCGGGATCAACGGGGTCCTGCGGCCCGGTATCGTCCACCGGATCGATAAAGATACGACCGGGTCCATCATTGTCTGTAAGAATGACGCATCTCATAACAGCATCGCGGCCCAGCTCAAGGATCATACCATTGTCAGGAAATATTACGCCATTGTGTACGGCTGTCTGAAAGAGGATGAGATGGTCATCGACCGGCCCATCGGCAGAGATCCCAAAGACAGGAAGAAGATGGCGGTCCGGCCGGACGGCAAACGGGCCGTGACCCATGTCCGGGTCCTGGAACGGTTCCGGAATTATACCTATGTGGAATGCCGTCTGGAGACAGGAAGAACCCATCAGATCCGGGTCCATATGGCCTTTGCCGGACATCCCCTTCTGGGAGATACCGTTTATCAGGGCAGTCGTAAGTGCCCTTTCCAGACCCGGGGACAGTGTCTGCATGCCGGGATCCTTGGCTTTGTCCATCCCAGGACCGGGGCTTATATAGAGACCAGCGCCCCCCTGCCGGATTATTTCACGGCGATTCTGGATACGCTGCGGTCCCGGGAAGGGAACGGCGGCTGATATGGCCGGAAGCGTCCGCCCGGAATCAGTACCTGTAAGATGACTGTACAAGCTGCACAATCTGACAGGAAACAGATTGATAGTTTCGGACAACTTTGCTATAATAAGGACATATAAAGCAGGGCGCATTGCATAGATTGTACAGGCAGACCGGCATTGCTTTTTTTACGGCCCCTTGTGTCCGGGCAGCCTGGCACCGGCTGAAATGCCTTTGTTAACAGGAAGGTCCACTATGAATACGATCATTACAATCGGCAGACAGTATGGTTCCGGCGGCAGATTCGTCGGGAAACTGATCGCGGAGCATTACGGAATCAAGTTCTGGGATAATGAACTGCTGGACCGGGTAGCGGCGGAGAGCGGCTACGCCAGGGAGATCCTGGAGAAGCAGGATGAGAAGCCTACCAATTCCTTCCTCTTCAGTCTGGCCATGGATTCCTATTCCTTTGGCTATCATACGCCCGGGCTGCTGGAAATGCCTCTGTCCCAGAAGATCTTTCTGGCCCAGTATAATGTCATCCGGGATATTGCCAAAGAAGGACCGGCCGTCTTTGTAGGACGCTGCACGGACGTGGCGCTGGAGGATTTCCCCAATGTCCTCAATATCTTTATCCATGCCAGTGATGATTTCAAATACCAGAGGATTTCCACGCTGGACGCCTATCCGGATATCAAAAACCGGGACAAGGCCCTGGAACTGTGTATGAAAAAGGATAAGCAGCGGCAGAGCTACTATAATTACTATTCCTCCAAAAAGTGGGGACGGGCGGACAGCTATCATCTGACAGTGGACACCTCCGTGCTCGGGATTGAAGGAACGGCCAGTATGCTGATCGCTGCGATCGACGCCTTTGAAGCTGTCAGGGACAGCGGAACGGAATGAGCTGACGCGGACAGGACGGCCCGAAAGGGAGGTCCGAAGGAAGAGAAATGTATCAAGACCTTGGGGGAGGTTCACATATTATCCACGAACGGCCGTCCGGCGGGAGCCGGCAGGCGGCCATTTCTTCCGGTCCGTTTTCATTATCAGTTGGGAGACCTGTACAGTTCATCGTACAGGTCTCTTTTTGTTTTCTGTTTGCCGGTTTTGCTTTATAATGAGAATGAACAGCAGTTTGAAAACCCTTTGGATGAGATTGAGGAAGGATACAGAGCGAAGATGAAAGAAGCAACACAAAAAATAAAAGACGCGTCTGTACAGACGGAAACGAAGACTGCGGCAGGGAAAGATGGAGCCGCCGGTCACATCCGAAAAGCAATGCCTGCAAAGAAAAATCCCAGGCCGGTCTTTGTCATCGGCCATAAGAATCCGGATACGGATTCAATCTGCTCCGCCATTTCCTACGCCTGGCTGAAGAACCAGATCACCGATACAGAGCACCTGCCGAAAAGAGCCGGTAATATCAGCCGGGAGACGCAGTTCGTCCTGGATCATTTCGGCGTGGAGGCACCGGAACTGCTGACGGACGTCAGGCCCCAGATCCGGGATATAGATATCCGGAAAGCGCCCGGTTTCGACGGGCATATGAGCATGCGGGAAGCATGGGAATATATGAGGGATAATGTCCTGGATACCCTCTGCGTAACGAAGGAAGACGGCAGTCTGGAAGGTCTGATCGCGGTCAAGGATATAGCGGACGCCTATCTGGACCTGTTCGATACGGCCATTCTGGGTAAAGCCCATACCAGCTATCAGAACCTGCTTAATACGCTGGAAGGCAAAATGCTGGTCGGCGATCCCATGGGCCATATCCAACGGGGACGGGTCCATGTCGGAACGAGTCCCGAGACCATGATCAGCCTGATCAGCGAAGGGGATATCGTCCTGGTCACCAACCGCTACGAGGCCCAGATGATCGCCATCGACCTGGGCGCCTCCTGTATGATCGTCTGTGTCGACTCCGAGGTCCCGGAGAGGATTCTGGAAAAGGCCAGGCAGAGTAACTGTGCGGTCATTACCACCCCTTATGATACTTTCGCGGCCTCCCGTATCGTCAGTATGGCCGCGCCGGTCAAGCACTTTATGAAGAAGGACAGGCTGCTGACCTTTGATCTGGATCTGCCCCTGGACGAAGCCATGAAAGTCATGGCCTCTGTCAGACACCGCTATTTCCCTGTTCTGGATGAAAACGGCCAGTATGTGGGCGTCATCAGCCGAAGGAATCTGCTGGGCATGCACCGCAAGAAGCTGATCCTGGTGGACCATAATGAGAAATCCCAGGCGGTCGACGGCTTCCAGGAAGCCAGGATCCTGGAGATCATCGATCACCACCGTGTCGGTTCCCTGGAGACTTCAGGTCCTGTCTATTTCAGGAATGAGCCCCTGGGGTGCACAGCCTCCATTCTTTACAAGATGTATAAGGAAAATGATGTGGAGATCCCCAGGCATATCGCCGGCCTGCTGATGTCGGCCATCCTGTCGGATACCCTTCTGTTCCGCTCCCCCACCTGTACTCCTTTTGATACGAAGGCCTGCAAAGAGCTGGCCGGGATCGCCGGGGAGGATGTCAATGAGTACGCGGAGAAGATGTTCTCTGCCAGCGATGACCTGACGGGACGGACCGCGGATGACCTGCTCTTTACGGATTTCAAGATCTTTGAGTTCGGTGATAAGCGTCTGGGCGCTGCCCAGGGCCTGTTCATGTCCAGAGCCTCCTGCAGACAGGTGGAGGAGATGGTCAGCGGGTGTCTGGATGAAGCCCGGGAAAAGAAGGGCCTGAACATGTTCATCTACATGCTGACCAATATGCGGGACCAGTCCACAAGACTGCTTTATGCCGGCGACGGTCTGGATGAAGTGATCGGGGAAGCCTATCACGTGGAAGCGAGAGACGGAAAAGCGGATGTTTCCGGCATGGTCAGCCGTAAGAAACAGCTGATCCCGCCCCTGCAGCAGCTGATCGGATAAGGAACCTGGCGCCGGCGGAAAAGAACAGCCGGACTTTGTAAAAGGGACCGGTACCTGCGGAATTACTGTTATAACATGAGCCAGTATTTCCGCGGGTGCCGGTCTTTTTGCGGACTGACAGACCCTTTTTTACGGGCTGACAGACCAGGCGCTTTGCTGTCATGCATTTTGGTATGCATTTTGGTTACAAAATTATTACATTTTTGTTCAGATTTCATTACATCTGTATTATAATGAATCTAACTGTTGTCTCACAGGGGATAGGAGATGAAAGATGAAACGATGGAAGAGATTTTCCGCGCTCCTGCTTTGTATCCTGCTGGTCCTGGGGCTGGCGGCCGGATGCGGCGGGACCGGCAGCGCGACGGAAACGGCCGGGGAAGAGATTCCATTGACCGTACAGGATAATAACCCCGGCGGCGGGGAGGCCGCAGAAGCGGAGGATCCGCCGGAAGAGGAGGAAGAGAAGGCGCTGCTCCCGGACGGACAGGCGCAGGACGGACCGGAAGAAGCGGCTCCGGAAACGCCGGACACAGTCGTTGACCGGAATGGTTCATATACGTCGAAAGAGGATGTCGCCCTGTATCTGCATACCTACGGGGAACTGCCCTCCAATTTTATCACCAAAAAGGAGGCCAGGAAACTGGGCTGGGACGGTGGTTCGCTGGAGCCCTACGCGCCCGGCATGTGCATTGGCGGGGATCATTTCGGCAACTACGAGGGCGTCCTGCCGGACGGGGATTACCGCGAATGTGATATCGATACCCTGGGGGCTTCCAGAAGGGGCGCCAAACGGATCATATACGCGGAGGACGGCCGGATCTACTATACCGGCGATCATTATAAGAGCTTTGAGCTTCTGTACGGAGAGGAATAACTATGGATTACAGAATCGATCTGACAGGGATCGGGAGCCGGTCCGAGCTGCATGACAGGCTGCAGGAGGCGCTGCCGCTTCCCGCCTGGTATGGCAGGAATCTGGATGCTTTCTATGACTGTCTGACGGAACAGACAGAAGAATGGAACCTGATTTTCTGCGGGACTCCGGACGCGGATGCAGTTCCGCCTGCCTATATGGATGCCCTGCGCAGGCTCTGCAGGGCCGCGCAGGCCGAAAACGACCGCCTGCATATTTTCTTTGAAGAATAAGGATTTATAACATTTGCTTGGAATTCAAGCGGAGGTATTTGCGTGAGTGAACGAATCGTAATCATTACAGATCTTCACGGATGCTATGATGAATGCGTCAGCCTCCTGGAAAAACTGCGTTTTGATAAAGCCCGTGACACGCTGGTCAATCTGGGGGATACCATTGACCGGGGACCGAAGATCTATGAGGTCTTTGAGTTCCTGCGGGGACTCAAGGAGGAAATGGGAGACAGATGTATCCTGCTGCGGGGCAACCATGAACAGATGATGCTGGATGCCACGGGTCCGGAAAGGACTTCCAGGGAAAAGAAACACTGGTATATCAACAGCGGGGAAAAGACAGTATATGCCTTTATCAATCATAAGCACAGGATCCAGGAGTTCCGGGAATGGTATCTGGATATGCCTTTTTACTGGGAGGATCCCCGTTTTACCTGTGTCCACGCCAGTCTGACCGACGAGGACCCGGCCAAAAATACCATTGAGACCATGATCTGGGGCAGGACCACCGAATATCAGGGAAAGCTGATCATGACAGGCCACACGCCTTATAAAACGGCCCTGTATATCAGGGGGGACGGGTCTTTCGGCTATCTGGAGGACGACCACCGTTATAATCTTGAGCCGACAGGTATGATGGCCCTGGATACCGGATGTGTATTCGGCAACCGGCTGACAGGCATCGTGGTCGAAGAGGATACTTTTTATGTAGCAAGCGTTCCGTCGACGGTCGTCCGGTCCTGAGGACAGCCGGCGGGGGAAACAGGATAGAAATAACAAAAGACGCAGCAGTTCATGCTGTACATACGGGAGGGTGAATGAGAAAACAACTGTTAATCGTGTTACTTGGTGTTGTGATGACCGTCAGCGGTGTACTGTCCGGTCCGGCTTACACGGCGCTTGCCGCGGAAGAGAGCGGGACCGGAGAACAGACAGAAGCGGCAGTGGAACCGGCGGCAGAAGCGGAAACGCCTGCGGAGGACCCGCAGGGAACGGCGCCCGCGGAGAATGCTGAGCCTGTGGAAACAGCCGCCCCTGCGGAGGCAGAAGAGACCGGAGCAGAAAGCAGCGGGGACGCAGTCACCATGGAACCGGCCCTGCAGGTGGCGGAAGCGGATCCTGCGGCAGAAGCGGTGCCGGCAGCAGACGGGAATGCGGAACTGACCGCGGACGCACTGCAGACTTATGAGTCGGCAGCGGACATGATCGCGGAGGAGGAGCTGGCCGAGGACGGTACAGAACAGCTGATGGCTGCGAAACAGGGACTGGTGACGACCGGCAGCAGGACAGTCTATTATAAGGCCGGCGGAAAAATGGCGGCCAGCGAGTTCATCACTGTCAGCGGGAAACTCTATTATTTCGACAAGTCAGGCGCCAGCGTCAAGGGGAAATGGATCACGGTCAAAGGCAAGTGGTATCATTTCGACAAAAACGGGGCCGCCCTGAAAGGATGGACGACCAATAAGAACGGTACCTATTATTTCGCGGATAATTATGCGATGGTGACCGGCTTCCGCTATATCGGCAGCAAGCAGTATTATTTCGGCAGCAACGGCAAGATGGCTGTCGGCTGGCAGACCATCAACGGGTTCCGCTACTACATGGACAGTAAGGGCGTCATTGCCAAAGGCTTCAGGACGATCAAAGGCAGGACGTATTATTTTTATCCTAAGACCAGCGGCAAAAAATATGCCGGCACCATGGCAAAGGGCTGGCTGAATCTGAACGGCAAGACCTACTACATGGACAATGACGGCAGTCAGACCACCGGCTGGAAAACGGTCAGCGGCAAAAAGTATTATTTCAATAAAAAGGGAGAGATGGTCAGGGGCTGGCAGACGATCGGCGGCAAGACCTGTTATTTCAATAAACAGGGCCGTTTTGTCGTATCCTGCAAAAAGACAGCGGCTTCCGTGGCCAGAATCAACTTCATCGAGTCCGTAGCCCAGTACTGCTCGAAATACGGCCCGAAATACGGTATCAAGTGTTATTCGGCCGTGATCGCCCAGGCCATTCTGGAATCCGGCTGGGGCAAGTCCAGACTGTCGGCCAAATACCACAATTATTTCGGTCTCAAATGCGGCTCCAAATGGAAAGGCAAAGCAGTCAGCATGCGGACCGGTGAGGAGTATGACGGCAGGAGAGTAACGGTTTCCGCTTATTTCCGCGTTTTCCCCAACCGGGAGCAGGGAATCAAGGGATATTTTGATTTTATCAATACCGCCCGCTATTCCAACCTCAAGGGCGTGACCTCCCCCAAGACCTATCTGAGCAGGATCAAGGCGGACGGTTATGCTACCAGCAGTGATTATGTGTCCTCAAATATGAGCCTTGTTAATTCTTACGGTCTGAAGGCGTATGATCCCTATTGAAATTGTCGTAAAAAAAGTGTATCTTTATATGAATGCAATTATATGACTGCAAAATAGGAATCCGATAATTGGAATCCCATAACAGGATTCCGGTTTTCGGCTATCAATACAGACAAAATACGGATGGTATTCTATGGCTAGTAAGAAAAAGAAACTTAAGAAAAGCACAAAGATCCTGCTGATCAAGAATATATTATTTATATTTCAGATCGTGATCTCGATCCTGCTGGTGGGTGCGGTCCTTCTGAGCGGTATGGTACCGGCCAGATATGTCGTTGCCCTGGCGGTCTTCCTGATCCTTCTGATTCTTGTTACCTATACACTTTTGAACCGGAAAAAGAAGATCTGGATGGCAGGAGCGGCCTTTGCCGCACTGGTCAGCATGATCTGCTGTGTAGCCTTCGGGTATCTGAACCAGATGACGGGCCTGCTCAACGGCTCCAGAGAAAAGTACAAGGTCGATGAGATGGTCGTTGTTGTCCGGGCGGATGACCCGGCCCAAACGCTGGCAGACGCAGCGGATTATGTGTTCGGCATCCAGACAGGCGTAGACCAGGTCAATACCCAGTCCATGATCCAGGACGTCCAGAAGAATCTGGGAAAGGATATCGAGCTCCGGGAGTATGAGACCCCCCGGGATGAGGCCTCGGCCCTGCTCGACGGCGAGATCGGCGCGGCGATCTATAATAATTCCTATTCCTCCATGCTGGATGATCTGATCGAGGGGTATACGGATCAGGTCCGGATCATTTACAACTACGGGATCGAACAGGATCTGGAGGCGGAGAGTGTTGAGGCAGGCGAACCCTTCAACGTACTGATCAGCGGTATCGATGTCAGGGAAAATGTCCTGGAGAACAGCCGGAGCGATGTCAATATTATCGTCACCGTCAATCCCAAGACCAAGAAGATCATCCTGACATCCACCCCCAGAGACTTCTACGTGCCGATTTCCGGCGTTTCAGGCCAGCAGAGGGATAAACTGACCCATGCCGGCATTTACGGCGTAGACGCCTCCATGAGGACGCTGGAGGATCTTTACGGCATAGATATCACCTATTATGTACGAGTCAACTTCAATACGCTGGTCCAGGTCGTCAATGCCCTGGACGGTGTGGATGTCTATATCGAAGAGGGCTTCCAGCCCTTTACGGACAGTGAGATCTACATTGAGAGCGGCTGGCAGACCCTGGACGGCCGTGAAGCCCTGGCCTACTGCCGGGAACGATACAGCTTTGCGGATGGCGACAACCAGCGTGGACGGAACCAGGAAACGGTTCTGCAGGCCATTATCGCCAAGATCTGCTCACCGTCGATCCTGCTCAACGCGGGTGATTTCATGAGCAGCCTGGAAGGCGCTTTCCAGACGGATATCCCCAACGCGAAGATCCAGGAGCTGATCAATCAGCAGCTTTCCGATTCCACCCCCTGGCAGGTCTACAAACAGGCGCCTACTTCTGAGAATTACCAGATGCAGCCCACTTACTCCGGCGGCAGCACGCCTCTGTCGGTCGTCTATCCCGACTATTACATCGTCAAGCAGTGTTCGGCCAGGATCAATATCATCATGGAAGGCAGATAAGTGTCCGGAAGATATTCCTGAAAATCAAATCATAAAAAAGAGATCAAAACGCCGGCTTCGTAAGGAGCCGGCGTTTCTGATCTCTTTATATAATTCTTTGTATTCTGATCTGTATTTTCTGATCTGTATTCTCTGATCTGTATTTTTATGCGTAAACGCGGTCAGCTGTTAAATACGGAGCGGAACGCGCTCTTTTTGCTGCGGCGTCTGTAAAAGGTAAAACCAAAACGGTAAACTGCCATATAGGCAACTGCCATCAGAGCGAAGGCAACCAGTACATCAGAAACAGAATGCTGTTTGATGAACATGGTGGAAAGGATAATGGAGAATCCCAGGCCGTAGGACAGGATCCTGGCGAACTTCCGGTCGAAAGGACGGATCCTGGTATGCGCCGTACCGATCATGATGGCCAGTGAATTATAAACGTGGATGCTGGGCGTCAGATTGGTGGGCGTATCGCTGCTGTAAATGAACTGGACCAGCCTTGTAAATACGTTATCCCGGGGCATCACTTCCGGTCTGAGGAAGTGGATGTTGGGGAAGACGATCGAAACGGCCAGGAACAGTCCCATGCCAAGCATCAGCAGAGTGGATACTCTCCGGTAACCTTCTTCATCGGCGAACAGTATAAAAATTGTAAATGCCAGTACATACACGAACCAGAGCATATAGGGGATGATGAAAACCTCACAGAAAGGAATGGCGTCATCCAGGGCCATATGAATGACCGTGTAATGCAGGCGGTTCCACTTCTCCACAAGGACGAATATGCCGCCGTAGCCGATCATGAAGAAGATCATGGGGAGCGCTGTCCGCAGCTTCTCAGACAGCAGAAGGGCTAATTCATCCCGGGATGCGAAAGATCCTTTAAGATTCATTGTGTAATCTCCATATTCAGTTGGGGAGTTGTTTTCTTAATCGTTTTATCCGTTTGAGATATTACACTAAAAAAACGGCACTGGCAAGGTCCTTCACATAAATTTCATATTTTGCACATGATTTGGCCGTTTACAGCCGGCTTTTTGGCGGTTTGCAGGCAGCCGGCGGGAAACTTTTGGATTTTAGCTTGCGAAACGGATTGATTATTGCTATACTTTCTAATCGTGACTGCATTAAGTAATTATGCCTGGTGAAATTACGCTGTGATTACATGGTGATCATCCTGTGATTTCACGTGGTGACGTCACAGAATGGTCACCATGGGCGGTTACGCAAAGTGTTTCACACAGACACTGAAGTTATACAGGAGGATAAGAATGTATTCACTGGACGAAGTTAAGAAGATCGATCCCGAAATCGCGAGTGCCATTGAGGATGAAGTACAGCGGCAGAATGATCATATTGAACTGATTGCTTCCGAAAACTGGGTCAGCAAAGCGGTTATGGCAGCTATGGGAAGCCCCCTTACCAACAAGTACGCGGAAGGCTATTCCGGAAAACGCTATTACGGCGGCTGTCAGGTCATTGATATTGTCGAGACGATCGCGATTGAGCGCGCGAAGCAGCTGTTCGGCTGTGAGTATGCCAATGTGCAGCCCCATTCCGGCGCCAACGCCAATTTAGCGGTAGAATTCGCGGTTCTCAAGCCCGGCGACACACTGATGGGCATGAACCTGAATCAGGGCGGTCATCTGACCCATGGAAGCAGCGCTAATATCTCCGGTACATATTATAATATTGTTCCCTACGGCGTAGATGAGAACGGCTTTATTGATTATGACGAGCTTAAGAGGCTGGCCATCGAGACAAAGCCCAAAATGATCATCGCAGGCGCTTCCGCCTATGCCAGAACCATTGATTTTAAGAAATTCCGTGAAGCGGCGGACGCATGCGGTGCCGTCCTGATGGCGGATATCGCCCATATTGCGGGCCTTGTCGCGACCGGTCTGCATCCCAGCCCCTTCCCTTACGCGGATGTTGTTACCACGACCACGCATAAGACACTGCGCGGACCCAGAGGCGGCATGATCCTGGCCAACGCGGAGGCGGCGAAGAAATATAACTTTAACAAGGCTGTTTTCCCCGGCACCCAGGGCGGTCCTCTGGAGCATGTGATCGCGGCCAAGGCAGTATGCTTCAAGGAAGCACTGCAGCCCTCCTTTAAGGAATATCAGCAGCGTGTCGTGGACAATGCCCAGGCACTTTGCAAGGGCCTGCAGGCAAGAGGCATTGATATCGTCTCCGGCGGGACCGACAACCACCTGATGCTGATCGATCTGACCAGGCAGGACGTGACCGGCAAGGCCATCGAAAAGCTGCTTGACGAGGCGCATATTACAGCCAACAAGAATACCATCCCCAACGAGAAGAGATCTCCTTTTGTCACCAGCGGTATCCGTCTGGGCACGCCGGCCGCCACTTCCCGTGGTCTGCAGGCTGAGGATTTTGACAAGGTAGCGGAAGCCATCGCCCTTGTGATCAATCAGAGAGAAGCCGGTATCGAGGCCGCCAGGGCCATCATTGCCGGAATTACAGCCAAATACCCTCTGGTGGACTGATCTTTTCTGCCCCTGCGCAAAACCGGATCAGACCCTGTATTTTTCCCTGGATCCTGTCCGGTCAACTGTCTTTGCATACAGACTGCGGTTTACCCCGGTCTGTATGCATTTTTTTGTATACAGAGCATAATTCATGAATGTGATGAGAAAATATACAATTTTCTTATTCGTCTGAAAATTCCGATAAATATACCTGAAATAAATTAATTGATTGACATTTTACTGCTGCATCTATATAATAAAGACAGATAGAAAACAGAGAGAGCTGATGACGAGAAGTACATCAGGGTTTTCTATAAAAATATCCAAGAAAGGAAGGTACGCTCCTGATTACAATTTCACAATCCAGAGTTTCCGATTCGGGATTTGCTGATCATGGTTGATTACACAAGCGCGGTGAGTTCCACTGGGGTTCTGGCAGTCTTATCCAAACATAAAACGGCCCAGGTTCAGAGAATAAAGAATGATAACAGGATCGGTATATGCAGGAAAGGCAGCCCACATAGTGAACGGGATTTCAGGCTGGACATCGCAGTACAATCAGTACAAAGGAAGACGTGGAAAGAGATGAAAGGCTGACATGACCGGAAAGGAAGAAAGGTACGGAGGTATTATAACCATTGGATAATTTAAATCAGGCAGGGCATTGATTCTGTTCGATGATGAAATCATACGATCGGATCGATGCCCTTACCTATGTCCGGAGGAAAGTCTGTACAGGTCTCCGGACCTGTATGTTCATAAAAAGCCGGTATGAGAAAGGCCCACGGATCAGGGATCCATTCTCATACCGGCTGTTTTTTTGTCCGCCGCAGGGGTATCCTTCTGCCTGCAAAGTACAGGTCAGCGGTCTTTGTGAAGATTCTTTACAGCTGTTGCCAGCATCAGCTTGATCCGGTTGAGCTGGTTGACTTCACTGGCGCCCGGATCATAGTCGATGGCGGCGATATTGGCCGTGGGATAGAGCCTGCGGATATGCTTGATCACGCCTTTGCCGACTATATGGTTGGGCAGGCAGCCGAAGGGCTGTATGCAGACGATATTGGGCACATTCTCTTTGATCAGCTCGATCATTTCACCGGTCAGGAACCAGCCTTCACCGGTCTCGTTGCCGATCGAAACGATGGGTTTGGCGTATTCCACCAGTTCATAGATGCTGGAGGAGGGCGTAAAATGACGGCTCCGGCTGTACTCTTTGTTGATCGGTTTCAGCAGCTGCTCGATCAGGTGGATCCCGGCCGTACAGAGGAGGGCGGTCCGCTTGCTGGTCCCCAGGTTCTCCGCTTTGTAGACCTGGTTATAGAAGCAGTAGAGCATGAAGCCCATCAGGTCCGGTACGACCGCCTCGGCCCCTTCCTGCTCCAGCAGGTCGACCAGGTGGTTGTTGGCCGCGGGGGCGTATTTGACCAGGATCTCGCCGACAATGCCGACCCGGGGCTTTCTGACCTCGGAAATGGGGATATTGTCGAAATCACGGATCATCCTGCGGCAGATCTTATGGACCATGGGAATGTTGAGGCCCACGGTGGTGGTCAGGAATTTTGTGCAGATGCGCAGCCATTTGGCGTGGACGGCTTCCACGCTGCCTTTTTCCAGTTCATAGGGGCGCATGCGGTAGATGCATTTCATCATGACATCGCCCATGACGACGGCCGCGGCCGCTCTGGACAGGGCTTTGAAGCCGATCTTAAAGCCGGGATTCTCCTCCAGACCGGACAGGTTGGCGGAAATGACCGGAATCTGCTCCATACCGGCCTTTTTCAGAGCCCGGCGGATAAAGCCTACATAGTTGGAAGCCCTGCAGCCTCCGCCTGTCTGGGACATGATCACGGCCGTCTTGTTCAGGTCGTATCTGCCTGAATCCAGGGCCTCCATGATCTGGCCGACGACGAACAGGGAAGGATAGCAGGCGTCATTATTGACATATTTGAGGCCGTAATCGACAGCCTTGCGGTTATCGTTGCCCAGTACTACGACATTGTAGCCCACGCTCTTCAGGGCCGGTGCCAGCAGGTCGAAATGGACCGGTGACATCTGGGGGCAGAGGATGGTGTAATCCCTGCGCATGTCCTCGGTGAAAGCCACTTTGTGGATGGCCTCGGAAGTGATCCTCCTGGGTGTTTTCTGCGCGTCGCGGATCCGGATGGCCGCGATCAGGGACCGGACACGGATCCTGGCGGAACCCAGGTTGTTGACTTCGTCGATCTTCAGGCAGGTATAGATCTTGTCGGAGCCCGACAGGATATCACTGACCTGATCGGTGGTAACGGCGTCCAGGCCGCAGCCGAAGGAATTGAGCTGGATCAGATCCAGGTCATCCCGGGTCTTGACATAACTGGCGGCCGCGTACAGCCTGGAATGATACATCCACTGGTCCAGAACGACGATGGGACGCTCCGGGCTGCCCAGATGGGAGATGGAGTCCTCGGACAGGACGGCGATCCCGTAGGAATTGATCATTTCCGGAATGCCGTGGTTGATCTCGGGGTCAATGTGGTAGGGACGTCCGGCCAGGACGATGCCCTTGACATGGTTTTCCTCCATGAAGCGCAGGATCCGTTCGCCTTCGTTTCGGATATCCTGACGGACCTGGTAAAGCTCCTTCCAGCCTGCCGCTGCCGCTTCCCCGATCTCGCGCTCCGGAATGTCCCTGAATTCCCGGGTCAGGGCCTCTGTGACCGTGTTCAGATTGGTAAAGGCCATAAAAGGGTTGCGGAAACGGACCTGGCCGCTGCTGATCTCCTCCACGTTGTTGCGGATGTTTTCCGAATAGGAGGTGACGATGGGGCAGTTGTAATGGTTGTCCGAACCCCTGACCTCCTTCCTCTCATAGAAGAGGGAAGGATAGAAGATAAAGTCCACGCCCCGGTCGATCAGCCACATGACATGACCATGGGCGATCTTGGCCGGATAGCAGGCGGATTCACTGGGGATGGACTCGATGCCCATCTCATAGATCCTGTGGGTGGACAGGGGGGAGAGGACGACCCGGAATCCCAGCCTGGTAAAAAAGGTATACCAGAAAGGATAGTCTTCATACATGTTCAGGACTCTGGGGATGCCCACGGTACCCCTGTAGGCCTCTTCCCTGCGGAGAGGACGGTAGCCGAAGGTCCTCTGCAGCTTATATTTATAAATGTTGGGAATGCCGTTGCTGGTCAGTTCCCTGCCCAGGCCTCTTTCACAGCGGTTGCCGGAAATATATTCACGGCCGCCGGAAAAGTGGTTGACCGTCAGGCGGCAGTTGTTGGTACAGCGGCCGCAGGTCCGCAGGGTGGTATGGAACTCCAGCTTCTCGATTTCGTCAAAGGACAGCATCGTGGTCCTGACTGCGCTGTCATAGCGTTCCCGGGCAATCAGGGCAGCGCCGAAGGCACCCATGATGCCGGCAATGTCAGGCCGGATCACCCGGCCGTCCGCGATGGTCTCCAGGGCCCGCAGGACCGCGTTATTATAGAAGGTGCCGCCCTGTACGACAATATTTCTGCCCAGCTGGGAAGCGTCCGATACTTTGATGACCTTGAACAGGGCGTTCTTGATAACGGAATAGGCCAGGCCGGCGGAGATGTCCGCCACATCGGCGCCCTCCTTCTGGGCCTGTTTGACGCGGGAATTCATAAAGACAGTACATCTTGTTCCCAGGTCGATGGGATGGGCGGCAAAGAGAGCCGCTTTGGCGAAATCCTGGACGGAATAGTCCAGGGATCTGGCGAAGGTTTCAATGAAAGAGCCGCAGCCGGAGGAGCAGGCCTCGTTGAGCAGGACGTTGTCGACAGCCCCGTTGCGGATCCGGATACATTTCATATCCTGACCGCCGATATCCAGGATACAGTCCACGTCGGGATTAAAGAAAGCGGCCGCGTAATAATGGGCAATGGTCTCGACCTCACCGTCATCCAGCATAAAGGCGGCCTTGAGCAGGGCTTCGCCGTAGCCGGTGGAGCAGGAGCGGACGATCCGGGCGTCGGAAGGGATCAGGTCATGGATCTCGTGGATGGCCCGGATGGCAGTCATGATGGGATTGCCGTTGTTATTGCTGTAGAAAGAATAGAGCAGGGTGCCGTCTTCCCCGACCACGGCCAGCTTGGTCGTGGTAGAGCCGGCGTCGATGCCCAGATAACAATTGCCGTGATAGTTCTCCAGGGAGCCTTTGCGGACGGCCGCCTTATTGTGGCGGGCCAGGAAGCTGTCATACTCCTCTTTTGATTCAAAGAGAGGCTCCATGCGGCCGATCTCAAATTCCATTTTGATCTCGGATGACAGGCGTTCTTCCATTTCCCGCAGGCGCAGGAAGGTCTCCTCCTTCGCGTTCATGGCGGAACCCATGGCCGCGAAAAGGGGGGAATTCTCCACATCGATGGTATGGGCTTCATCCAGCTTGAGGGTGCGGATAAAAGCGGCCTTCAGTTCTGTCAGGAAATGCAGGGGGCCGCCCAGGAAAGCGACATGGCCCCGGATGGGTTTGCCGCAGGCCAGTCCGCTGATGGTCTGGTTGACGACCGCCTGGAAAATGGAGGCGGCCAGATCCTCTCTGGTGGCCCCGTCATTGATCAGGGGCTGGATATCGGATTTGGCAAATACGCCGCAGCGGGCCGCGATCGTATAGAGTGAATGATAGTCTTTGGCATATTCGTTGAGGCCGGCCGCGTCTGTCTGCAGGAGGGAGGCCATCTGGTCGATGAAGGACCCGGTACCGCCCGCGCAGATTCCGTTCATGCGCTGCTCGACATTTCCGTTCTCAAAATAGATGATCTTGGCGTCTTCACCGCCCAGTTCGATGGCCACATCGGTCCGGGGAGCGATCTTTTCCAGTGCTGTGGATACAGAAACGACCTCCTGTACAAAGGGGACCTGCAAATGGCGGGCCAGTGTCAGGCCGCCGGATCCTGTGATGACAGGGTGGACAATTATATCCCCCAGCTTTTCCCGGGCTTCCTCTGTCAGCAGACGCAGGGTCCCGCGGATATCCGCGTGGTGACGGCGGTAATCCGCGAACAGCAGGCGCAGGCCGGGATCCAGGACCGCGATTTTGACGGTCGTAGAGCCAATATCGATGCCAAGAGTATAATCTTTCGAAATCACTTATATCTCCTTATGGTTTCCGGAAGACGGACGGGAACAGGAAAGACCCCCTTCCGGTCCGGAATATATTTCATGTAATGAACTGCAATCAAGCAGAACCAGTCCCTTCCGGAACATGAGTCTGCTCTTTCATCCCCGCCCCGGGGGGATGCAACTGTGCAGCGGCCCCGCTGTCCGCTGTAACGCGAAGTACAGACAGCCGCATTAGAAGAAATTATATGACAGGAATCATAAAAAAGCAATGCCGCATGACAGGAACTCCTGAAATGGGAAAACAGGCAGCCGCGGCCGGGCGGGAGGGACTGCGGATACGTGTCTCTGCAAAGTCCTGATTTACATTCAGTTCGGTCGATGTTACAATGTAAATTCGAGAAAAGAGCGGATATAACCGGTTCACAACGGAGGTCTAAATGAGCAGTTTTGAAAAAAAGTTCGGCAGATACGCCATATCCAATTTGTCTCTGATCCTGGTTGCCCTTTACGCAGTGGGCTATGTGATCGAGATGTTCGCCCCGAACCTCGCCTATTATATGACGCTGAATCCCTGGGCTGTCGTGCACGGACAGGTCTGGCGGCTCTTTACATGGCTGCTGATTCCGCCGCCTTCCTCCAATATGCTCTTTACAGTGATCATGCTCTTCTTTTACTACAGCATCGGTACTTCACTGGAGAGAGTCTGGGGGGATTACAAATATAATGTCTTTATTTTCAGGGGCATCCTGATGACACTGGCTTCCTCCCTGTTGTGGATGGTCTTTGTTCTGGCCGTTTACGGCAGGGGCTTTTCGGGTGAAATGCTGAACGGTTATTTCACCAGCTACGCGTTCGGTTTCAGTACTTACTATATTAATATGTCGATCTTCCTGGCCTACGCGCTGACGTTCCCGGAAGCCCAGGTGCTTCTGTTCTTCCTGATTCCGATCAAAGTCAAATGGCTGGGATTCATTGACGCCGCCTATCTGATTTATGAGATGATCGCCGGCAGCGGCAGCTACCGCTTTGCCATCGCGGCTGCCCTGCTCAATGTAGTCATTCTCTGGCTGACCAGGGGAGGCTGGAGCAGGATCAATCCCAGGGAACAGGCCAGGCGCAGGAATTTCCGAAGACAGACCCGGCCGGCCGGACAGCGGACGGCGTCCGGATCGGGGACCGCAGGCGCACGCAGGACCATTCACAAATGCGCCATCTGCGGCCGTACCGAACTGGATGCGCCGGATATGGAATTCCGTTACTGTTCCAAATGTGAGGGCAGTTATGAATACTGCTCGGACCATCTGTTCACGCACATCCATGTACAGAAGGGGGAGCACCCCAGGATGCGCTGACCTGAAGGGACACTGACCGGATGAGTCAAAAAAACAGGCACGGAGCAGAGGATGGTAACCTATGAGTGATATTAAAAAAGAACAATTATTTCTGGCCCGCCTGCAGGAGACCGTAAAAAAGGCCCGCGGGGACGGCGGCAGTATTACGGAACAGGCCCTGCAGGAGCAGTTCCGGGACCTGTCCCTGACAGAAGCCCAGATGGACCAGGTAAGGGCTTATCTGGCCGCCGCTAAGATCGGGGTCGGGCAGGCTCCCGAATCCGGAGATGTCCTGACGGAGGAAGAACATAATTACCTGGAAGATTATCTGGAGATGATCCGGGCCATTCCGGTTCCCTCCGACGGTATGATGGACGCCATCTGTCTTTCGGCCATGGCCGGGGAAAAAGACGCCCAGCGGAATCTGATCGAGGCCATGCTGCCCCGTGTGGTGGACATTGCCAGACTTTACGCAGGCCAGGGCGTCCTGCTGGAGGATCTGATCGGCAGCGGCAACGAAGCTCTGACCATAGGCGTGACCCTGCTGGCCCCGCTGGAAAGCCCCCGGGAGGTATCCGGTTTCCTGGGCAGAAGGATCATGGACGCCATGGAGGATCTGATATCGGCTAACCTGGATGAAAAGGCGGTCGGAAAGGAAATAGAGGACAGGGTCAACAAGGTGGCAGACCTGGCCGCAGAGCTGGCGGAGGCCCTGATGCGCAAGGTGACGCCGGAGGAACTGGCGCAGGAAGGCGAGGTCACCATAGAAGAGATCCGGGAGGCGGTCCGCCTGTCCGGCAACAAGATCGAGGACCTGGACACAAAGGATATGGACTGACAGACCGGTCCTGCCCCCTGTGCCCTGCACGTGAGGAAGAACATGGCAGACAATCAGCAGTATCAGGATTTCAAGTATGTGATCGCGGATCTGAGCAGGATTCATATCGGCAGCAGATATACCTATGAGGAACTGCTCCGGTCGGAGGATATCGGCTTCAAGCTGAGGATGGTCATACGTCAGTGGTTCCTCCGGGATGTCACGCCGGAAACGACCCTGGAAAGCCATCTTTATTATATGGAAACAAGCGAGATCTCCTACGAGGTCCTCTGCCAGCTCAAGGCCCGGGTCCGGCTCACCCATCCGGTCCGGAAAGGCGGTTCGGTCCTTTATAAAGAGAAGATCCTCGGGATCCAGGAGCTGGCGTCCCTGTCTCCGGCTGAGAAAAAGCGTCAGGGGCTGCAGCTGACGGAGCTGCAGCTGTCCAAGCTGGCCCTGATGCAGTTCTCCTCCTGACAGGCGGATCCCCAGATCCACATAACGGAAAATTTTCAGAATACCCTCTGTCAGAACTGACGGAGGGCGTTTTTCTGCACTGGCAAAATGGATAATGGAAAATGAAGAGAGGCGGCAGGAAATACAAAACAGCGGTTTTCGTAATTTCCGCTCCGGATCTGCCGGATCCGCCTATAATAGACAGAGCAGACCCGCGGCCGCTTTACATAAGGCTGTAAAATAAGGCTTGCACGGGACCGGAGAAGATGCTATACTGCATATGAACGGATGTTCTGAAAACACGTTCGGAAAAGGAGAATGAACAATGGCAATGGATCAAGATCAGAAATCAAAAGCGCTTGACGCGGCGATCGCGCATATAGAGAAACAGTACGGCAAGGGTTCTGTCATGAAACTGGGAGATTCCTCTTCCATGATGGAAGTGGAGACAACGCCCACCGGCTCCCTGAGCCTGGATATTGCTCTGGGGCTGGGCGGCATTCCCAAAGGCAGGATCATTGAGATCTACGGACCGGAGTCTTCCGGTAAGACGACCGTGACCCTGCATATGATCGCCGAAGTACAGAAGCGGGGAGGCATTGCCGGATTTATCGATGCGGAACATGCCCTGGATCCGGTCTATGCCAGGAACATCGGCGTGGATATCGACAATCTCTATATTTCCCAGCCGGACAGCGGTGAGCAGGCCCTGGAAATCACGGAGACAATGGTCCGTTCCGGCGCCATTGACATCGTTGTTGTTGACTCGGTGGCGGCCCTGGTCCCCAAGGCGGAGATCGACGGCGATATGGGTGACTCCCACGTGGGCCTGCACGCCCGCCTTATGTCCCAGGCGCTCCGCAAACTGACGGCTGTGATCAGCAAATCCAACTGTTCCGTCATCTTTATCAACCAGCTCCGTGAGAAGGTGGGCGTTATGTTCGGCAATCCCGAGACGACCACCGGCGGCCGCGCGCTGAAGTTCTATTCTTCCGTCCGCATGGATGTGCGCAGAATCGAGTCTCTCAAGCAGAGCGGAGAGGTCATCGGCAACAGGACCCGGATCCGTGTCGTCAAGAACAAGATCGCGCCGCCTTTTAAAGAGGCTGAGTTTGATATTATGTTCGGCAAGGGCATTTCCTACGAAGGGGACGTACTGGACCTGGCGGCCAAAGTGGATATCATCAACAAGAGCGGCGCCTGGTACAACTATAAGGGCAATAAGATCGGTCAGGGACGTGAGAATTCCAAGAGATATCTGACCGAGCATCCTGAGATCCTGGCAGAAGTCGACAGGGCTGTCAGGGAACATTACGGTCTGGACCCGGCCGGCGCTTTTGTGGCGCCCGTACCCGGTGAGGCAGAAGAATGATCATAGAATCAGTCCTTCCGGCCGGCAGGACCCGGCTGCGTTTCTGCACCGACGCGGGACTGGACTTTACGCTTTCCAGAAAGGACGCCTCTCTCTATGGCCTTTCGGAAGGCGATGAGATCGGGCCGGCCCTTCTGGAACGTCTGCTGCAGGATCTGCGAAAGTCCTGCCTGCGCAGGGCCGGCAGCCTGCTGGCCGCCCGGGACTACAGCCGGGCCAGGCTGGCGGAAAAACTGACGGCGGACGGATATCCTGCTCCGGTCCGGGAAGGCGTGCTGCAGGAACTGGAAGAGGCAGGCTATCTGGATGAATACCGGATGGCCTGTGATTATATCCGCCTGCATCTGGAGGACAGAAGCCGGCAGCGGATCCTGCAGGATCTGCGGCGGCAGGGACTGGCGGAGGAGCTGGTTCTGCGGGCTCTTTCGAAAACGGCGGCTGATACGGATCCGGACCGGGCGGAACGGGATCAGATCCGCAGGCTGCTGGCCGCCAGACAATATGATCCGGCCGTCTGTGACTGGAAAACAGAACAGAAACTGATGGCTTTTTTGTACAGAAAAGGATACAGCACGGAGAAGATCCGGGCTGTCATGCAGGAATATGACCGTTGAAAAAGCGGAGTTTTGTCCGGTTCCGGCTGAAACAGAGGCTTTTTCAGCGGTTTCTGTCTTTTTACGGGAGCTGCAGAGCGGGGGACGGACTGAGAATCCCCCGCTATGAATTTCTTGACATGTCAGTTAAATGAGATTAATATTAACATGTTGTAGAGTGTTTGTCAGAATGCCCTGTTATGCTGTATGTCTGGACAGCAGTAGGGTTATTCTGTGCGCATATGTACAATAAAACCGAATAAGGAGGTGCTCCTGTATGCTGCATATTGGCATTATTGCAGGAGTGATCGTCCTGGCTGTAGTCGTTGTAATCGTCTCTTATCTGTTCACCCGGGCAGCGGTCCAGAAGCAGAACGAGGCTTATATGAACGACATGCGGTTAAAAGCGCAGGAAATGCTCAATCAGTCGGCGGCCGAAGGCCAGATTCTGATTGACAAGGCGACGGTAGAAGCGGACTCCATCAAACGTGAGGCTCTTCTGGAGGCGAAGGAGGAATCCATCCGCACCAAGAATGAGCTGGACAAGGAAATCCGTGAGCGGCGCAATGAGGTACAGCGGAACGAGCGGAGAGTCCAGCAGAAGGAGGAATCCCTCGACCGCAAGACCGAGCAGATCGAGCGTAAAGAACAGTCTCTGACAGCCAGAGAAGAGTCACTTCGCAAGCAGAAGGAAGAAGTTAGCCAGCTTCAGGAAAAGCGGATACAGGAACTCGAACGGATTTCAGGATTAACCTCCGAACAGGCAAAAGAACACCTTTTAAAAATTGTTGAAGAAGACGTGAAGCACGATTCCGCCGTCATGATCAAAGAGGTCGAGGCGGAAGCAAGAGAGGAAGCGGACAAACGGGCCAAGGAGATTGTGATCGGGGCCATCCAGAGATGCGCGGCAGATCATGTCGCAGAATCTACGATCTCTGTCGTCCAGCTGCCCGGTGATGAGATGAAGGGCCGGATCATCGGCCGTGAAGGCCGTAACATCCGTACGCTGGAGACCATGACAGGCGTTGACCTGATCATTGACGATACTCCTGAGGCGGTCGTTATATCCGGTTTCGATCCCATCAGAAGGGAAATCGCCCGCATCGCTCTTGAGAGACTGATTGTTGACGGACGTATCCATCCGGCAAGAATCGAAGAGATGGTTGAAAAGGCCAAAAAAGAAGTTGACGCGAAGATCAAAGAGGAAGGCGAAGCCGCCACTCTGGAAGTCGGCGTACACGGGATCCATCCCGAACTGGTCAAACTTCTCGGAAAGCTCCGTTTCAGGACCAGCTACGGCCAGAATGCTCTGAAGCATTCCATTGAGGTCGCCCAGCTGTCCGGACTGATCGCCGGAGAATTCGGCCTTGATATCAGGCTTGCCAAACGCGCAGGACTGCTCCATGATATCGGCAAGGCAGTGGACCATGAAATGGAAGGGTCCCATGTCCAGCTGGGCGCGGATCTGTGCCGCAAGTATAAAGAATCTCAGATCGTTATCAATACGGTCGAGTCTCACCACGGGGATGTGGAAGCGACCAGCCTGATCGCTTGTATCGTTCAGGCAGCCGATACGATTTCGGCGGCGCGTCCCGGTGCCAGAAGAGAGACACTGGAAACATATACAACCAGGCTCAAGCAGCTTGAGGAAATTACAAACAGTTTTAAAGGGGTCAGTAATTCTTATGCCATTCAGGCAGGCAGGGAAGTCCGTGTTATGGTAGTTCCTGAGCAGGTCAATGACGCAGAAATGATTCTCCTGGCCAGAGATATTTCCAAGAAGATTGAAAATGAAATGGAATATCCGGGCCAGATCAAGATCAACGTGATCCGGGAATCCCGCGTAACTGACTATGCCAAATAAGTTCTTTCCATCAAAGATCAAAAAATTCAAATCAGACATTTTAGAGGAATGGAGTCCGGCGGACTCCATTCTTTTTTTCGTAAAAACGACAGATTTTCTGCTGAAAACAGGGGCCTTTTGGGTACATGTATACATAAAAGCTGTCTTTTTGCGGTTTCTTATGGTATTATGATTTTATTCGCTGACTGTGGTCGGCGGACAGATGCAAATAGAGGAGAGGAGTTAGAAGCAGATGAAAAGAAAAGGCGTAATGAAATGGCTGTGCGCCGTCATGATCATTGTAATGATGCTCAGTCTCGGCGGATGCGGCGATTCTTCGCACAGGATGATGTTCGGTACCGGCGGAACGGCCGGCACCTATTATTCCTATGGAGGCGTCCTGGCACAATATATGAAATCCTACGCCGGCGTCCGGGTAACGGCCGTATCCACCGGCGGATCCAAGGTCAACATCCAGAGTATCCAGGACGGCGATTTCCAGCTGGGGTTCACCCAGTCGGACGTCATGACCTATGGCTGGGACGGGACCAGAGCATTTGAAAAGGACGGGCCGACCCACGATTTCCGTGTACTGGGATGTCTGTACGCGGAGACGGTACAGCTGATCACCATGGATGATTCCATTCAGAGCGTCGAGGATCTGCGGGGCAAATCCGTTTCCATCGGTGAAGCGGGATCCGGCGTTTACTTTAACGCCCTGGACGTCCTGAACGGCGCGGGAATCACCCTGGAGGATATTAAGCCCCAGTATCAGTCCTTTGAGGATTCCAAGGAGTCCCTGAAGGACGGCAAGATCAAGGCGGCCTTTATTGTAGCCGGCGCGCCTACGACTGCCATCACGGAACTGGCCACCACCAACGGCGTCCGTCTGATCAATATTTCCGGAGATTTCAGGGACCACATCATTGAAGAGTGTCCTTATTACGCGCCCCTGACCATTCCGGCAGGGACTTATCCCGGCCAGGATGAACCGGTCGAGACCATCACCGTCGAAGCGACCCTGATCGTATCTGCCGCAGTGGATGAGCAGATCGTCTATGATCTGACCGCAGCCATTTTTGACCATGCGGAGGAGATCACACTGGAGAACGCCAAGGGCGCCGAGCTGAATCTGGAGACTGCGTCCAGTGTGACCAATGTCCCCTATCACGAGGGTGCCGCCAGATATTACGCGGAGCACGGAATTACCGTAAATACCAAAGAGTAAGGAGGAGAATAGTTTGAGCGAGAATATTACACCGGAAGTAAGTCAGAACGACTTAGATTCCGTAATGCGGAAATATGACCGCGAGTCCAATACACGTATCTGGACCGGGAAGCCGAAGATTGCCATTACTCTCATTCTGGCTGCCTTCTCCATCTGGTGTATCTATGTGACTCTGTTTGCTACTTTCCTGGAGGAGATCCGGCTGACCTCCTTCATGGCCCTGATCATTCTGATGGGCTTCCTGATCTATCCCGACAGAAAGGACCAGATCCGGCCCAACTACATTCCTTTTTATGACATTATCTATATGATCGCGGGCTCAGGCGCCTTTTTGTACTATACCTTCAACGCCAACAAGATCATTAATCAGGGTACCCGTTTCGAATGGTATCAGATCATCATCGGTATCATCGGCATCCTGGCCCTGGTGGAGATCACCAGACGCTGTGTCGGTATCCCCATCCTGTGCGTGGCGGGCTTCTTCCTGATTTACGCCCTGTCCTATGGACTGACCAACCCCGCCTTCTTCGGCAGGGTCAAATATCTGGTCCGCAACCTGTTCTATACAAAGGAAGGCATACTGGCCACGCCGGTCAACGTCTGTTCCAAATATATCGTCGTCTTTATCATTTTCGGCGCTTTCCTGGAACGGACCGGTATTTCCAATTTCTTCATTGATATGGCCAACTCCATCGCCGGCCGTTTCGCCGGCGGTCCCGCCAAGGTGGCGGTCATTTCCTCCGCCCTCTGCGGCATGGTCTCCGGTTCCTCGGTCGGCAATACCGTGACCACCGGTTCCGTTACCATTCCCATGATGAAGAAGACCGGTTATCAGAACGAGTTTGCCGGCGCGGTCGAAGCAGCCTCCTCCACAGGCGGCCAGATCATGCCGCCCATCATGGGCGCTGCCGCTTTCCTGATGGCGGACTTCATCGGCGTTCCCTATGCCGATGTCATCAAACGCGCGGTCCTTCCCGCAATCCTCTATTTCTTCGGCATTTTCATTACAGTCCATCTGGAAGCCAAACGTCTGGATCTGCACGGCGTGCCGAAGGAAGAGCTGCCTAAAATGAGCAGACTGATCCGCAAGATCTATCTGCTGATCCCTCTGGTGGCCCTGATCTTCTGGGTATCCACCAACGCCATGACCATGCAGAGGGCCGCTTCTCTGGCCATCGTCCTGTCCATCGTCGTCGGTTTCATTAACAGGGATGCCCATCTGACGCCCGGCAAGATCCTGGACGCCCTGTCAGCGGGCGGCAGATCCGCCATCACAGTAGGCGCGGCCTGCGGCGTGGCCGGCATCATTTCCGGTACCATTACCATGACAGGTCTGGCCAACGAACTGATCAACGCCATTGTCGGCGTAGCCGGCGACAAGCTGATCATCGCCCTGGTGCTGACCATGCTCTGCTGTATCGTCCTGGGCATGGGCGTTCCCACAACTGCCAACTACTGTATTATGGCAGCTACGACCGCTCCGATCCTGATCCGTATGGGCGTTCCGATCATGGCTGCTCACTTTTTCGTATTTTACTTCGGTATCGTCGCGGATATCACGCCGCCGGTCGCCCTGGCCGCCTATGCAGGCTCCGCGATTGCCAAGAGTAATCCCATGAAGACAGCGTTTACAGCCTCACGGCTGGCGATCGCGGCCTTCATTGTTCCTTACATGTTCGCTTTCAACCCGGCCATGCTGCTGATCGACACCACGGTCCTGTCGGTGATCCAGATGACCATTACAGCCGTGATCGGTATCTTCGGCGTAGCGGCCGGTATGGAAGGCCACTGTTTCGCCCGGATGAATATCGTCATCCGTCTGGTCGAGATCTGCGGCGGACTGATGCTGATCCACCCCAGTCTGCTCACCGATATCGCCGGCCTGGCCCTGGTCCTGGGCGGCCTGGCCTTCCAGTACATGCTGGGCAGAAAGAACGCGGCCGCGGCCTGAGACGCAGGATGCCTGCGGGGCATTTGTTACAGGAGAACCATCGACCAAAGTTTAAATAAAATTATCAGGGGGTCTGATATGGCAAGAGAATTAAAATACCAGGTCATTACGATCGGCAGAGAATACGGCGCGTACGGCAAGACACTGGGCGCTGCCCTTTCGGAAGCGCTGGGCATTCCTTATTATGACAAGGATCTGATGCGCAAGGTGGCGGAAGAGAGCGGTTATTCCCTGGAAGAGATCCATAAATCCGGTGAGCAGATGTCAAAGGCCACCAACTTCATGAACAATTTCCTCAATACCATGGATGCGTATGTCAGTTCCATTGACGCCATCCATAATGCGGAGATCCAGGTCATTAAGAAGCTGGCCCAGAAGCCCTGTATTCTGATCGGCCGCTGCGCGGATCAGGTGCTCCGGAAAGAGGGCGCCAACTGCTTTAATATTTTCCTGTACGCGGATCTGGCCTACAGAGTGGCCCATGCCGCGGAACTGAGCGAGAACAAGGGACTTACCGGTCCCGCTCTGGTCAAGGAAGTGGAAAAGAAGTCCGAAGGACGCGCTACCTATTATAAACACTATACCGGCAGGGATATCCATTCCCTGAGCAACTACCATATCTGCCTGGACGTCGGGGAGATTGGCGTAGAAAAGTGCAAGGAGATCATCCTGGATCTGGTGACCAAAGACTGAGACTGACATGAGTGACAGCCTTCGCGGGAAATGGCGGCAGCCGTTCTCCGCGGAGGCTTTTTGGCCCTTCCGGCAGGGAATGTATGGCCGGAAAAAGGGCCGGAACGGGATATCGGAGAACAGAAGCGGAAAGGAGCGGCTATGTCTCTGACGATCATTGACGTTATACGGCCGGAGGTAGAGGATTATCTGGATTTTCTCCGGACCGGAAAGAACATATCGGACAGCACTGCTGTATCCTACGGCCGGATCCTGGCTGATTTTTATGACTATGTCATGGGACCGGAAGGGCCGGGCAGCCTGGAGGAAACGGCCCCCCTGACCCTGCTGGCCTATGAAGAGAGGCTCCGCCGGAATCAGTATGCTTCTGTGTCCCTGGCCGGTGCCATGGGGACAGTCTGCGGTTTTCTGCGCTGGCTGTATGAAGAGGACCGGATCCCGGCAGATCCGGCTGCCTCTTATGAAAGACCCAAAGCCAGTCCTGCTCCGGTCCGGGTACTGACCCTGGAGGAATTGTCCAGACTGTTCGCTGCCCCGGATCCCCGTAAATGGATCGGGATCCGGGACAGGGCCATGCTGGAACTGATGTACGCGGCAGGCCTGCGGGCCGGGGAGATCCCGGACCTGCGCATCAGCCAGGTGGATCTGCAGATTTCCTGCGTCATCCGCCTGTCGGACGAGGGAGAAAGGCTGGTCCCCTTCGGGGAAAGGGCCAGAAAAGCCCTGCTGAATTACAGGAAGGCGTCCCGGAAGATCCTGCAGGACGGACAGGGCTTCCTTTTTGTCAGCCGGGGCGGCAGCTCTCTGACCAGGCAGAGCGTCTGGAAGACGGTACGCAAATACGGCCGTCTGGCCGGGATTGAAGGACCGGTATCTCCCGGAGACCTGCGCAGTTCCCTGGCGGTCCATCTGCTGGAGAACGGGGCGGACCCGGACAGTGTCCGGGAGATCCTGGACTGCAGGACGCCGGAAGCCCTGGCACGCTACCGGTCCCTGGTCCGTCCCGGCGGCCTCCGGGAGGTCTATGCCAGAGCCCAGACACTGACCTGAGTCTGCAGGATACGGTCTTCCGGCCGGAAAACAGGGCGGTATCGTAATTTTCTCTAAAATTCAGGTAAAAAACAGGTGAAAAGTTGTTGTTTTTTCAGGGTATCTGCCTATTTTCTGCGAAAAAAGTTAACAATTTCTCCTAAGATAGGGTATAATGATAGTGTGTTATGCAACATATTGGACACTAAGGAAACAAAAGAATTAATAAGATACAGGGGGATTCAACAGATGAAGAATATTCTTTTTGTTGCATCAGAAGGCGTACCGTTCATTAAGACCGGCGGTCTTGCAGACGTAGTAGGTTCACTGCCGAAGGATATCGATAAAGAGTATTACGATGTCCGTGTCATCATTCCTAAATATTCCTGCATGAAACAGGAAATGAAGGACAAGATGGAATATGTGACGCACTTCTATATGGATTTCCATTGGAAGAGCGAGTATGTAGGCATCCTGCAGGCCGAGGTTGACGGTGTAAAATTCTACTTTGTAGATAATGAGGGATTCTTCACCAGTGAGAAGCCTTACACGGACGATCCGCTTTTTGAGATTACCAGGTTCTCTTTCTTCTCCAAAGCTGTGCTTTCCGCACTGCCCGTGATCGGCTTCCGTCCCGACCTGATCCACTGCCATGACTGGCAGACCGGTCTTGTACCTGTCTACCTCAAGGAGAGATTCCAGGCCAATGATTTCTTCCACGGAATCAAGACGGTCATGACCATCCACAACCTGAAGTTCCAGGGCAAGTGGAATGTACAGGATGTCGAGGATATTACCGGCCTTTCCGCTTACTATTTCACGCCCGACAAGCTGGAGGCTTATAAGGACGCCAACCTTCTCAAGGGCGGCCTTGTCTATGCCGACGCGCTGACCACCGTCAGCCCTACCTATGCGGAAGAGATCAAGACCCAGTTCTACGGCGAAGGCCTTGACGGACTGCTCAATGCCAGGGCGGGCGACCTCAGAGGTATCATCAACGGTATCGACTATACAGATTTCAGCCCCGATAACGACAAGAAGATCCCGCAGCCTTACAATGTCAAGAACTTCCGTAAAGAGAAGGTCAAAAACAAAGTGGCCCTGCAGAAGGAACTGGGACTTAAGCAGGATGAGAAGTGCTTCATGATCGGTATCGTCTCCAGACTGACCGACCAGAAGGGCTTTGACCTGATCGCTTATGTACTGGAAGAGATGCTGTCCCTGGATGCCATCCAGATGGTCGTTCTGGGTACCGGTGAAGAGCGCTATGAGAACATGTTCCGTTACTTCGACTGGAAGTACAATGACAAGATCTCCGCGAACATCTACTATTCCGAGGAGCTGTCCCATAAGATCTACGCGGCGTCTGACGCGTTCCTGATGCCTTCCCTGTTCGAGCCCTGCGGACTCAGCCAGCTGATGTCCCTCAAGTACGGCACACTTCCCATCGTCCGCGAGACCGGCGGCCTCAAGGATACCGTACAGCCTTACAACGAGTTCGAAGGAACCGGCACCGGCTTCACATTCGCCAACTACAACGCGCATGAAATGATGCACGCTGTCCGTTACGCGGAGCAGGTCTATTATGATGACAAGAAAGCCTGGAACAAGATGGTAGAGCGCGCCATGAAGGCAGACTTCTCCTGGAAAGTTTCCGCAGGCAAATATCAGGAGATGTATGACTGGCTGATCGGCTGATCCCGTTCAGATTAAGGAAACGGAACAGACCGGTTAAAACCGAATAAAAACATCCGGACCGGCAGGAACCAGAGGTTTCTGCCGGTCTTTTTACATGCCCGCGTTTTTTGCCCCGGGGCTGTCCCTGCCATGAGCGGTAAAGCCGTTTCAACAGGCGTGCCGGCGGCTTTTTTACGGGACGTCAGCTGTCGGCAGGATTCGGCGAGAATTATTAACAGTTTGGCTATGTATTTTTCCGATGAATATACTATAATGATAAACGTTCAGAAATCTAACCTGCCTGCCGGCAGAGACTGAGAGGCTTCATTGAAAAAGGAAAATAACAATGGCGGCATTATTGTACAGGCCGGTATCCTGGCGGCCGCCAGCATTGTTGTCAGGATCATAGGACTTCTATACCGGTCCCCGCTGACAGCCGTCATCGGCGACGAGGGCAACGGCTATTATGGCTATGCTTTTAATATCTATTCCATCATATTGATGGTATCCTCCTACAGTATTCCTTCGGCGATCTCCAAGCTGATGGCCCAGAAACTGGCCCTTGGTGAATACAGGAATGCCCAGAGGGTCTTTTACTGTACCATGGCT
>ODAI011354223.1_pt1 | contig 60453 bp, 49 predicted proteins | sample 1539321 | NCBI WGS metagenome assembly ODAI01 (sample SAMN02144231, study PRJEB22623) | gut metagenome | biome: sheep rumen | host: Ovis aries | place: New Zealand | reverse complement strand
TGATTATACAGATGTCTGGAATAAAGAAACTGCTCTTCAAACCATTCTGTTTTATCTATGTAGAAGCATGCGCACAAAATCATTGTAAAGCTCTTTGTTTGGATATGTATTTAATATATGACTGATTATAACATAATATATCCGTAAATCAAATATTATTAATAATATGTAGTAGTTACGCATGAGAATCACTTGTTGAGAGCGAGGATCTCATCATTCGGTTTTCCGTTGTATTATAGCAAAGAACAATACATATATTTTTCAATGTTTCCTTCTCCACCTGTCTTCATTGACCTCTAATAAATCGATCAAGAAGTAATCGAAAAGTTTTACGAACTCAAAATACTTGTTAGTTCTAGTATTATAGTATGATATAATACTAGAACTATGAAAAAAGAATTACTTCCTGATTTTGCCAAGCCTTATAAAACCAAAGGTTATGACGTTAGACTGGTTCGCGGCTGTTATCAACTATTCAAAATTTCTTCAAAGAGAGTTGAAGGCAAGTCGTACCCGGTTTTAACTCAGATTTATATTGGAACAATTGATCCGGTTAAAGGGCTTGTTGAAAAGAAATTATCGTCTGATGAATTGCCTGCACTTGTTGAGTACGGGCTTAGCAACTTTATTCTCAAACATTTCAAAAGAGATTTGATCCGTTCAATGTATAACATCAATTCTGAGTATCTGTTAATTCTGGCCGTAATTTATTTTATGTACGGTCACTTCGAGGAGAGATTCGTCAAATTATCTTTTTTGTACAAGTCTTTTAAGGAACAGACACCGATAGCATTATCAGATTCAATTACCAGACGTTTGAAGAAAGCTGCCGGCAGGATATCCGAGTATTTTGAAAATCTGATACCGGATAAAAGTGATCGGGATTATCTGATTGTGCTTCTTCGTGAAATCAGGGTTAAAGGAAATGCAACGAAGCCTGCTGTTTCATATCATCAGAAAATAAAAGATATTCTGGACAGGTACGAGGTTAAATATGAATAAGGTCAGTGAATTATCCGATGATTTGGAAGCCGTTTCAGTGGTACTGGGAGAACTAAAACGGGAGCTCAGAACTCATAGAAGATTTATTAGCACTCTACTGCATATTTTCCACGGAATAACTGATTTCAGGGAGTCTTATAAGGTTAAATACAATTTGGAAAATATTATCTGTATGTGTCTGCTCATTGCAATGCGGGGGAAATTCACCTCGTTCTACAATGCTGCTCTATTCATAAAAATCAGGGCGGATTACTTCAGAAAATTCAATCTTATCAAAGATAACGAAATACCATCTCATGATACTCTGCGAAGAATTTTTATGAATATTGATGCCAATGAATTAAGGGATGTAATTATCAAGAGAATTCAAGAGTTTTTGAAAAAAAATCGTTTCAGCCAAAAACGAGAACGATGAAAAATCTGATAAGAAAACCGTCCGTCTGTTAAGCGGGGACGGGAAAAATGTTAGAGGTTCAGGTCGCAAGAGCGGCAAAAATTCCACTGAAGGTAAACGCAACGTTAATGTTTTCAATTTTTACGATGCATCCTCCGGCTGCTGTCTCACTTCTATTCCTCTTGAAGATAAAGATTCGGAAATTCCCGCATTCCAACAGGTTCTTAATACGTTCAAACTGAATGGTGCCATGATTACAGCTGATGCCTTGCACTGTCAAAGAAAAACTTTTGAAATAATTACCGCTAGAAAAGGCGAATACACCGTCAAAGTCAAAGACAACCAGCCATCACTGAAACAGCATATCATCGATGTGTTGGAACGGAAAAAAGATAAATGTGTAAAAGAGAGTTTCAACAACTGTGATTACGAGATTTTTTTGATTGATTACAAAATCACAGAAGAGGACTTCCCTGGTGCTAAAGCTTTTATTTGTATGCACAGCCACAAAAGAAAAAGTCAGGCAAACTACAATCCTGAAGCACAATACTTTATCAGCTCCGCCGACAATATTCAGTTGATAATGGAGGCAATAGACAATCGCTGGAGTATTGAATCAGGTCTGCATTGGTGGAAGGATGATTTCTCCAAAGAAGATGAATGCACCTTTACAGATCAAAATGCAATCAAAGTTATGACCACTCTCAATAATATTTCTTACGCCTTGTACAGAATTGCTTCAGCTATTTTTGATGACTCTTGTATGGCTGAAACCAGAATTAGATTTGAGGAGTGTCCTGAAGAAATGCTTGCAAAACTCGTCCCTCTACTGGTAGGCAGAAACTTGTCTAATCTGCTTAAAGAAAATATGAAAGGTCGAAAAAGAACTGAGTAGAAAGCTCAGCTTTCTAGCATCACAGTTCAACTCTCCGTTATCCTGATCGCTAATCTAAACGCAAAGTTTTGTCGGTGATTATTGCTCCATAATCGTATATTCTTTGCGCTTTTCTCTTTCTTCTTCTTTTTCTTCTCGTTTTTTTGCTAAGTCATTGATATTTAGACAGTTTGTTTGCTTAAAAAACAATCATGCGTAACTACTAAATAATATGCGTTTAAATTATTCAAATATGTCAATTTTAAAATTCAAACAACAAGTATATTTTGGAATTTAAAGTCCGTTTGATGAATAAATTATTGGTAATAAGGTTATAATCAATACATAATTACAACAGAGCCTTTGTATCTTAAGAATTTCTTAATTTCAAATGTGAAACAATGCACATTTTACCCATAAAAAAAAAGTAGAAGTTTGAGTTTTGTCATTCAGCTGTAGTACATTACATGAAAGTTTTTTTAGCTGAAAAACAGTGCTTAATTTAGCAGCCGCATGCCTCTGTCAGTTGCATTGAATTATGAACTTGGACACGATTGTAAGAGGGTATGTTTATCTAGACTTGCTAGAAAATACGACAATTAAAATTGTGGTGTTATATTGGTGTTAGTTTGGACGGTAACAGCCTAAAGTTAAATTGAAAAAAACGATAGAAGCTCCAAACGATCAATAAAAATGGTGTTTTTTTGGTGCTGTATTTTTTTATATGTATCGATTTTGTAGTACTGTTCTTTACAATCCAACTAATTGACAAAGGTTTATTTGTTGATATCAGGTACATAGAAATACAATCTGTCATGTTTGATATCAATTGCAGCTGTTGATATAGCAGTTGAGGAAAAGGTTATAAAAATAAAAACGGGAAAAACAATTAGGTTACAAATCTGATGGTTACTCACATCAGAAAATTTTAAAGATTTTCTTTCTTATCTATATTTCTTGTATTGTATGGGAATTTTTTATATGCATAGTAAATTAAAGAAACTTGCCCTGATAACAATGCCTTGCGTTGTTTCTTTGGCATTAAGCGCCTGCGGTGGTAGCAGCCATCATTCTTCATCCGGTCCTGCTCCGGAAGCACTTGACTGGGCTCAGTCAACTGGAGAATACGACACTGCCAGCATCGTGCAGATTGACGAATCAACTCTTCCTGCCATTCTTGAAGGATGTGAAGTGCCTCAAGGTGCTCTGATCGTTATGGGAGATGTTTTTGACCAGTACGCTTCATGGATTTGGAATGATAGTGGCAATATCCTTGGTGATAGTGCAGCTTGGCCAGGTGAGGATTTTACTAATAATGTTATTGCTTCCTGCAGCGAAAAGATTCGTAAATACATTGCTCCTGAAGGCAAGTCAATGGAAGGTTTCTCTGTTATTGTTAATAACGGCGGTAACGGCAAACAAACCGGTGATGGTAATGTATTTACCCAGAAGAAAGCATGTCTGAGAATTACAAATGAAAGTGACGGCGAAGGTAAGATATACAAGTCAGAATTTGTTACTGCCCGTGAATGCGGTGTATCCGTAGAAGGACTTCCAGCAGAAATTCCTTTCGATGTTTATGTTACAGAAAATGGTACTAGAGTTGCCGATGGCGGAACTATATCAATCAATGAACTGTCCGGCAAGGAAGAAACTGGTTACACTGTCGTAACTCTTCTTATCGGCGGTATGAACGTTTCTGCAGAAACAACCGGTAAATACTGGTTCGGTGACAATGAATCCTCTGCAGTAGAGTTCAAGAACGGTGAAAAGATTAAAATCGGAGCCAACATTAAACTCAATGACGGCGAAACAAAAGAAACCGAACTTCACGTTAGCTATGGTGAAGGAGACGACTATGTAACTTCAAGCTACAAGGTTGAAAAATCCTATTCATCCAAGGATGATACCTGCCGTCTCAACAAGCAGGAACAGACCCTCGGTGCAACCTACAGTAGCGAAAGTACAACCTTCAGAATCTGGTCTCCTACATCTAGCGATGTGAGTGTAACCGTCGACGGTGCTACCTATGAAATGACCAAAGCTTCAATCGATTGCTACTCAGATGTTTATGAAGTTAAAGTTGACGGTGATTTAGTTGGCAAGACCTACCAGTTCACTGTTGACGGCAAGAATGTACGCGATCCTTATGGAAGAATGGTTGAAGGAAGCAACAGCAACGCCAATATTGTGATGGATCTGAGCAAATCAAATCCTGAAGGCGGCTGGGCAGAATCACCTGAACTGAAAAACAGAGAGGATTCCATCGTTTACGAAGTTCACGTTCGCGACTTCACTATTGATGATACCTCCAATGTTGATCCAGATAAGAAAGGACGTTACCTCGGTATGGTACAAACCGGTACATCATACAACGGTATTAAGACCGGTATCGATCATTTGAAAGAACTCGGTGTAACCCACGTTCAGCTGCAGCCAATCTACGATTATGCAACCTGTTCCGATGTAGATTCACAGAATAACAGCTGCTACAACTGGGGTTATGATCCATGGAACTACAATGTACCTGAAGATCGCTACTCATCTGTATTCGGAACAGACAAGTATGACATGAAGATTCAGGAAGTTAAGACCATGATCAACGAACTGCACAAAAACGGCATTCGTGTAATTATGGACGTTGTATACAACCATACATTCGATAAATCTGTATTCGAAAATATCACCAGCAAGTACTATAACAAAGACGATTTGTCAGGATGCGGAAACTCCATCGATGCAGTAAACAACATGGTATGGATGATGATCCGTGATTCTCTGGATTACTGGGTAACCGAATACCACATTGATGGTTTCAGATTTGACCTGGTTGGTGCATTCAGCATGAAGGATTACTCAGACTGGGGCGTATACCTCAACAAACAGCATCCTGATGCAAATCTGGTTATTTACGGTGAACCGTGGACCGGTGGCAGCGGAGATCTGGCTGATAAATCACAGGGTGTTCGTACTGGTGTAATGTATACTCAGGATGCAGATGCTCACGTTGGCGCATTCAATAACAGAATCAGAAACTGTCTGAAAGGTTCTAGCGACAACGCTGATGCCTTAGGCTTTATCTTTGACAAGCTGAATGACGGTTGGGATGACAATGGTTCTGATGAAAACGACAGCAAAGAGCAGTTAACCAAGCATAACAAAGAGTGTGTGTTCATGGGTATGAAGGCCGGTGTTCGTCATGAAGACGCAACCGGTACAGATGAATGGTCTGCACAGGGCTTCTCAGATCCTGAACAGGCTGTATCATATATTACTGCTCACGATAACCTGGCACTTCGTGACAAGATTGAAATTGCAGGCATCGAAGGTGAAGAAGCCAAGAAACTGCAGGTATATGCTCACAGTATTCTGATGGCTAGCCAGGGTATTTCATTCATTCACGGCGGTGAAGAGTTCGGTAGAACCAAGGCTGCAGCTAAGAATGATACCGAAAGCCCAATCCACAACACCTACAAGACCACCACAGGTGCAAACGACTTCAAGTGGGATCTGAAAGCAGGTGAATGGCAGAAGGTTAATGACGCCTATGCAGCATACATCAAGATGAGAAAAGATCATCCTGCATTCCGCATGACTACTGCTAAGGATATCTTTGCCAACGTAACTCTTGATGAAGCAAGTACCGACAGTGTTGTTATTATCAACATCAACGGTCAGGCTGTAAAAGACAGCTGGGGCAAGATCAAAGTTGTTATGAACAGTACAAAGGATGCAGCTACTGTTACCGGTATCGACGGTATGACTAAGGTTGCAGACGGATATACTGTAGGCGACGATGTTGATCAGAACTCTTCTGCTGCTCCACAGGCTATGTCAATCTGGATTACCCCGGCTGATGAGTCCGAATCTCAAATTACATCAATGGAAGTTCGTGGTATTACAAGCTGGGAGAAAGGCGATGCAATGACCCTGAAGGATGGTAAGTGGGTTTCACAAGCCTATACCCTCAAAGAAGGAACTGAGTTTAAGATTATTACCAACGGAACCGGCTGGGACAATGATGACAACATCTATGGCGATTGTTCTGACGATAAGACTTTAGCATCTGCAACTTCAGGTTGTAAAGCAAATGCTAAATCTGATAAGGCTGGTACATATCAGATTTATGTTGATGGTACAACCATGGAATGGTCACTTGTAGAAGTTGCTTCTGAAGGTTCAGGAACTGATTCAGGAACCGAACAGCAATATACTCAACAGTATGGGCATATGTATATACACGGTACATTTAATGAGTGGGGAGCTGATGAAATGGAGTATGCAAATGGTAAATGGCTTTCTCCTGAATATTCGTGTGCCGATGGTTCCGCATTTAAGATTGAAACTGAAACATCAGATTGGACTAACGGAAATATTTGGGGGAGAGATGATAGTACACCTAACCAGTTGATTCTTAGCAACGGAGATACTAACGTTTCAACAAATTGCACCGCTCCATTCAAAATTTCAGTTGATGAGAAAACCATGACATGGGAACTTGTTGCTGTGCAGTAATTTGTTCAAATAGTGATTACTAGAATCATTAAAATGTCATAAGTTATGTAAAAGATCCGGAAAATTCCGGATCTTTTTTATCCGCATAACACCCCAAATTCCCAAACTCTCCACCTTTTACAAAACATTTTCAAAATCTCATAATTCCGCAAAATCAACTTCAAAAAAATAGGTTATATTAGCCTCGCCAATATAGTAAAATAAGCCCTAAAACGTATTTACAACGGTTCATCAATCAAAGGGTTAACAAATGAGTTCTCTGGCAATCTTTATTCTTACAACTTTTAATGTACTCATCAGTTTCTTTATCATGCGTGTGTGGTGTCAGTATCTGAGAGTAAGTACTAACAATGTCGTTGCAAGATCAATCCTGCTTGTAACAAGAATTCCTGTTGCACTGTTGGGAAACAAGGTTTCAAGAGGAATAAATCTGTCCGCCTGCGGTGCAATTGTAATACTGACAATAGCAAAACTGCTGACAGAATATTATGTTCTGTTTGATCTCGGAGAAAATATAGCAGAAAGCGGTTCTGCACTTACCTATCTGATCTACTACGTATTAAAGCCATGTATGTTTATCATAAAGATGAGCGCAATTGTTTTAATCACCGTATGTATCGTGGATGCAATTCTTTCCTGGTTCGGACCAAGTCCGATCAAGTACATGAGTTCAAGTCTGCTGATGCCGATTTACCGTCAGATGAGAAAGTTTATACCTCCAATCGGCATGGTTGATATTACCCCGATGATCCTTCTTTTCGGCCTTTATTTACTTGAATATCTGGTTGAAACATTATTAAGTCAGATGTTTTCAGCTTCCTTTGCATTCTTCCTGTGCTCTGCGCTGGTATAGGGACTAAAATTGGAACTTATACTGTCACTGGTTATACAGCCCAAAGCCAGCCGGGATCAGATAGTCGGATGGCTCGGCGATGAAATCAAAGTTGCCATCACCGCCCCTCCGGTTGATGGGAAGGCGAATGAGCATTTACGCAGATATCTAGCCAAAATCTGCGGAACCTCCTTCGGCAAGGTGACAGTAGTCAAAGGAGAAACCAACCGTCATAAAACAGTAAAAATCGAGGATTATAAAAAAATCCCCCCCGAGCTTGATACACTGCTTAAAGAAAAGCTGAACGGCCACTGATCTGATAATCAGCATACCAGCAATGTCTTCACTTACTCCACAACAGCAGCTGTTCATTCTCAAACTCTCCTTTTTTACCGGCTACAATCTCGCAGCTTGATCTGAAAACAGTTTCCGGACATCTTTACGATCATCATTTATCCCCTTGTTCTGCAAGGGTTGCGCCCAGTAATTAAAGTTGCAAAAACTGTACTAAAAAACTACAATAAGCTTTATCAAAATTGTGATCTGAGATCGTTTTTCTCGTTCATAATAGTTGGCCGACTAACAATTAATTCATATTTTTACAATGACCGGGTGCAAAGCCCGCAACTTGCAGTTGAAAAACGGAATAACACAATGGAAAAAACTTTTGATTCAAAAGCCATAGAACAGAAAATTTATCAGAACTGGGAATCCCGGGGATATTTCAAGCCTAACGGCAATCCGGATGCGCCAACCTACTGTATCATGCTGCCACCTCCGAATGTAACCGGCAGTCTGCACATGGGTCATGCCTTCCAGCAGACCATCATGGATACGCTAATCCGCTACAGAAGAATGAACGGTGACAATACACTGTGGCAGGCAGGTACCGACCATGCCGGTATTGCAACCCAGATGGTGGTAGAAAGAAAAATTGCTGCAGAGGAAAAGAAAACCCGTCAGGATTACGGACGCGAAGCTTTCATCGATAAAATCTGGCAGTGGAAGGAACAGTCCGGCGGCACTATCACTAGACAGATGAGAAGACTCGGTGATTCCGTTGACTGGACCCGTGAACGTTTCACCATGGATCCGGGAATGTCCCGTGCAGTACTGGAAGTGTTTGTCCGTCTCTATGAAGAAGATCTGATTTACCGCGGAAAGAGACTGGTTAACTGGGATCCAAAACTGCGCACTGCAATTTCCGATCTGGAAGTTGAAAACAAGGAAATCAAGAGCCACATGTGGCATCTGCGTTATCCGCTGGCTGACGGAGCTGTAACCAACGAGGGAAAGGACTACCTGGTAGTAGCCACCACCCGTCCGGAAACAATGCTGGGTGATACTGCGGTGGCAGTAAACAGCAACGATCCACGCTACAAAGATCTGATCGGTAAATATGTAATGCTGCCGCTGGTTAACCGCAGAATACCGGTAGTAGGCGATGAACATGCCGACATGGAAAAGGGAACCGGTTGCGTAAAAATCACCCCGGCCCACGATTTCAACGATAATGAAGTAGGTAAGCGCCACAATCTTCCGATGATCAATGTTCTTACCGAAGATGCCTGCATCCGCAGCGAAGCCGAAGTATTCAATACCAACGGCGAACCTTCATCCGAATACTCAGGATTCATACCTGAGGAATACCGCGGACTGGAACGTTATGAAGCCAGAAAGGCAATCGTTGCAAAATTTGAAGAACTCGGTCTTCTGGAAAAAATAGAAGATCACGTACTGCAGCAGCCATACGGTGACCGCGGCGGTGTTCCTATTGAACCGATGCTGACCGATCAGTGGTATGTAAGAGCTTCAATCCTTGCCAAACCTGCAATCGAAGCGGTTGAAGACGGCAGGATCCAGTTCGTACCAAAGGCATATGAGAACATGTACTTTTCCTGGATGAAGAACATTCAGGACTGGTGTATTTCACGTCAGTTATGGTGGGGACACAGAATTCCTGCCTGGTATGATGAAAAGGGAAATGTTTATGTTGCCCGCAATGAAGAAGAGGTAAGAAAGAAACACAACCTCGATGCTTCAGTAAAACTGCGTCAGGATGAGGATGTTCTGGATACCTGGTTCAGTTCAGGCCTGTGGACTTTCTCCACCCTCGGCTGGCCTGATAAAACTCCGGAGCTGAAGACATACCACCCAACCAATGTTCTTGTAACCGGTTTTGATATTATATTCTTCTGGGTTGCCCGCATGATCATGATGACCATGCACTTTATGAAGGATGAAAACGGCAACAGTCAGGTTCCGTTCAAGACTGTATATGTAACCGGTCTGATCCGCGATGAAGAAGGTCAGAAGATGAGTAAATCCAAAGGAAACGTGCTTGATCCTCTGGATATGATCGACGGTATCACCATTGATGCACTGGTTGCAAAACGTACCGGCAACATGATGCAGCCTCAGATGGCGGAAAAAATCGCCAAGAGAACCCGCAAACAGTTTGCTGAGGGTATTGAAGCACACGGTACCGATGCACTCAGATTCACCCTGGCGGCTCTTGCCTCCACCGGTAGAGATATCAACTGGGATATGAAGCGCCTCGAAGGCTACCGCAATTTCTGCAACAAACTGTGGAATGCCAGCCGTTATGTTCTGATGAATGCAGAAAACAGAAAGATCACCACCCCTGACAGCAGTGCGCTGACACTTGCCGACAGATGGATCCTTTCACGTCTGCAGATCGCCATCAGAGATGTTCGTGCAGCCTTTGACAACTACCGCTTTGACCAGGCGGCATCGGTAATATACGAATTCATCTGGAATGAATTCTGCGACTGGTACCTTGAATTAACCAAACCGGTACTTAAATCAGGCAGCGCAGAAAACCAGAACGCAACCCTCCATACCCTGCTTAAGGTACTGGAGACCATGCTGCGTCTGTCTCATCCGATCATTCCGTTCATTACCGAGGAAATCTGGCAGAACGTTGCTCCGCTTGTTAATGAAAACTTCAGCAGCGGTTCAACCATCATGCTTCAGAGCTACCCTGAGTTTGACGAAGGTTCCGTTGACAGCCAGGTTATGAAACAGCTGGATTTCATTAAACAGTTCATCATCAATGTTAGAAATGTACGTGCTGAACTGCAGGTTTCTCCAAGCGTAAAACTCAACGTTCTACTCAAGGCAACCGAAGCTGATGCCCAGACAACCAGAGAGAATGAAGAATTCATCAAGGCACTGGCCAACCTCGAGTCAGTAACCATCCTGGATGCAAATGCTGAAAAACCGCTGTCCATCACCAAGCTGGTGGGTGAAACAGAAATGTTAATCCCTATGGCGGGACTGATTGACAAGGAAGCAGAACTTAAGCGCCTGGACAAGGAAATTGCCAAACTGATCGGTGAATGCGACCGCATCAACAAGAAACTTGGCAATGAGGCCTTTGTGGCCAAAGCTCCGGCCGAGGTTATCGCCAAGGAAAAGGAAAAGCTTGCCGGATATGAAATTCAGAAGCAGAAACTGCAGGATCAGTATCAGTCAATTCAAAATCTGTAACCTGAACCGGTTGAAAACTTTTTAGTTACATTTAATAATAGAAACCTCCCAGTTTAATATTGGGGGGTTTTTTAGTTATTCAGGGAATGATTTGATAACATATGAACGGACAATCCTCTATTTTTTCCTACAAGAGTCTGACTATAGATGAAAACGGCTGGTTTAATGAATGTTCCAGAATTCCAAGTCCGCATTTCAACGAGCGCCCGCAGCAGGATGATATCTCACTGCTGGTAATCCACAACATCAGCCTGCCTCCAGGCAAATTCGGCGGACCGTTTATCACAGATCTGTTTTTAGGAAAGCTAGATCCGTCAGTCGATCCCTATTTTGAACAAATTTACCAGCTGGAGGTTTCATCCCACTGCCTCATCCGCAGAACCGGTGAAATAATACAGTACGTTTCTTTTTATGATCGGGCCTGGCACGCCGGAAAATCCACTTATGAGGGCAGGGACAGGTGTAACGACTTCTCCATCGGTATTGAGCTGGAGGGCACTGATATACAGCCGTATACGCAGCAGCAGTACGCCTCACTGATCCTTGCCACTGAATCAATTAAACAGCGGTTTACCGGCATTACCAACAGCAGGATAACCGGCCACTGCAATATCGCTCCGGATCGAAAAACCGATCCGGGGAAATCATTTGATTGGAACTTTTATTTAAAAAGTTTATCTAACTGTGTAGAACAATAAAAACAAAGGAGTGTACATGAAAAAAACAATTTCGATTTTTTTCCCGTTGTTCTTTGCATTGTGTACTTTTTGCGAAAGTGCAAACGCTGATGTCAGAATAGGATTACCTAGGGTTACCGTACCTATTTCACCGGATATCCGTGTTGTACCTCAGCCTCAGTACGTAGAACCTACCATCGTAGTGCCTCTGCCTGGATACTACTATTATGATTATCCGGGATATTATTATCCTAGACACTACCGTTACGGTCCTCCTCCAAGGCACCATCATCACCATCACTACGGACCTCCTCCAAGACACCATCATTACGGGCCTCCTCCAAGACACCACGGCGGTCATGGCGGACCGCGCGGTGGTCATCACGGCGGACATCATCGATAATCTGATGATTTGATGTTCTGCGATCCCCGGCAAGTCTGCCGGGGATTTTTTTACCGCGAATAACGTTTAAATCAGTTCGCACTTAACCCTAAATTGCTTATAATAACGGTACTGATCAGCGCCGGCTCCGGCCGGATTATTACAGCAGCTGACTACGATTTACCTGAATTATTTTAATAAACAAAATATTATCTCAAAGGAGTCCCACGTGTTAGACAGTTACTATAAACAGGCAAAAGAACGTGAACAGATAGGGGTTGTACCCAAGCCTTTATCAGCAAGTGATGTTGAAGAGCTGATTGCAGTTCTCCAGGATCCGGGGGCTGAATCCAGGGAAGAACTTCTGAATCTGATTGAAAACAGAATTCCTCCTGGAGTTGACGAGGCGGCAAAGGTTAAAGCGGCATTTCTGAATGATCTTGCAACCGGAAGAAAAACCTCCCCTGTTCTGTCAAAACAAAAGGCTGTGGAACTGCTGGGAACCATGCAGGGCGGTTACAATGTTCAATATCTGCTGGATCTGCTGAAAGATGAGCAGCTGGCCCAGACTGCCGCAGATGCGCTCAAACATATTCTCCTGATCTTTGATTCATTCAACACCGTGGCAGATTTAGCCAAGAACGGTAATAAATACGCCAAAGAAGTGATTGAATCATGGGCGGAGGCCGAGTGGTTCAAATCAAAATCACCTCTTGCCGAGAAGGTTACTGTTACAGTATTCAAGGTGTCCGGTGAAACCAATACCGATGATCTGTCTCCTGCACAGGATGCATGGTCACGTCCGGATATTCCTTTACACGCCCAGGCAATGCTGAAAAATGCACGCGACGGAATCACCCCGGATCAGGACGGCGTGGTAGGACCGGTTACTTTACTTAACAAATTAAAAGAACAGGGTTATCCTCTGGCATACGTAGGTGATGTTGTAGGTACCGGCTCTTCAAGAAAATCAGCTACCAACTCCGTACTTTGGTTCATGGGTCATGACATTCCGTTTGTACCAAACAAGCGTGCCGGCGGTTTCGTACTTGGCGGTAAGATTGCTCCGATATTCTTCAACACCATGGAAGACGCGGGTGCACTGCCGGTTGAAACCGATGTATCAGCACTCAACACCGGTGACGTAATCGATATCAATGTATATGAAGGAACAATCACCAGACATGGTACTGATGAAGTTCTCTCAAGATTCACTCTTAAAACAGATGTGCTGCTTGATGAAGTACAGGCCGGCGGCCGTATTCCGCTGATTATTGGCAGATCACTGACTGCTAAAGCCCGTGAATATCTGAACCTTGCACCGTCTGATGTATTCAGAAAATTAAAGGAAGTCCCTGATTCAGGCAAGGGTTACACCCTGGCCCAGAAGATTGTCGGCAGGGCCTGCGGAGTTAAAGGTGTCCGTCCAGGAACCTACTGCGAACCTAAGATGACAACCGTAGGTTCACAGGATACCACCGGACCTATGACCCGCGATGAACTAAAAGATCTGGCATGTCTGAATTTCTCTGCAGATCTGGTTATGCAGTCTTTCTGTCACACTGCAGCCTATCCTAAACTGGTGGATGTCCAGACCCACAATACTCTTCCTAAGTTTATTATGGAACGCGGCGGTGTTGCTTTAAGACCTGGTGACGGTGTAATCCACAGCTGGCTCAACCGCATGGTTCTTCCTGATACCGTTGGTACCGGCGGAGACTCCCATACCAGATTCCCGATGGGTATTTCATTCCCGGCAGGTTCAGGTCTGGTGGCATTTGCAGCAGCAACCGGAGTAATGCCTCTTGATATGCCTGAATCGGTACTGGTTAAATTCACCGGTACCATGCAGCCTGGTATCACTCTGCGCGATCTGGTTCATGCCATACCTTACCGTGCCATTCAGGAAGGTCTCCTTACCGTGGAAAAGAAGGGTAAGAAGAATATTTTCTCAGGCAGGATCCTCGAAATTCAGGGTCTGCCAAATCTGAAGGTTGAACAGGCATTCGAGCTGGCTGACGCCTCTGCTGAACGTTCCGCCGCCGGATGTACCATCCAGTTGAATAAAGAGCCGGTAATTGAGTACCTTAATTCAAATATCGCTCTGTTGAGCTGGATGATCAGAGAAGGCTACGGCGATGCGGCAACTCTGCAGAAACGAATCGATGCAATGAAGGACTGGCTGAAGGCTCCTGAACTGCTCACTGCTGATCCTGATGCAGAATATGCAGCTGTAATTGAAATCGATATGACCAAGATTACCGAACCAATCCTCTGCGCCCCGAACGATCCTGATGATGCACGTCTGCTGTCAGAAGTACAGGGAACCGGTATTGACGAGGTGTTCATCGGTTCATGCATGACCAATATCGGTCACTTCAGAGCTGCCGGTAAACTGCTGGAACCGCTGAAGAAACAGCTTCCGACCAAACTCTGGCTGGCACCTCCAACCAAGATGGATCGCGCACAGCTCACCAAGGAAGGATATTTCAATATTTTCGGCCGCACCGGTGCAAGAATTGAAATCTCCGGATGTTCACTGTGCATGGGTAACCAGGCTCGTGTGAATGACTGTGCAACTGTAGTTTCAACCTCAACCAGAAACTTCCCTAACCGTCTCGGTCAGGGTGCAAATGTTTACCTGGCATCTGCCGAACTTGCTGCTGTAACTGCAATTCTCGGTAAACTGCCAACACCTGCTGAATATCAGGAAAACATTGCAAAATTAAGCGACAAGGCTGATGAAATATACAGATATATGAATTTCAACCAGATGGATGAATACAAATAATCCAGGTTGAGTTCAGGATTTTAATATAAAGCAAAAGAGCAGTATCAACTGCTCTTTTTTATTTCAAGCTATAAACCGAAGCAAATATCAGGACTGCTCATCCTGATTGTGAAGTTCAACAAATCCCTGCAGAAGTTTCGGAAGGCTCTTCTGATTCTGCTGCACTTCATCATCGGAGCCGCCGCGGATAACTCTTGAATTATCCAGCCATCCTCCGAGATCGATCAGCTTGCAACGTTTGCAGCAAAAAGGGCGGAATTTATTTTCCGTACTCCATTCAATCTCAGCACCGCAGGTTGGACATTTTACAATTAACGGTTTCTCACTCATGATCTGCTAACCCTAAAAATATATTGTGTAATTCACGAACTTTCTGTTTTTTCAATTCAATCTGTTCATAATTATAAATCACATAGTCGGAAAGAGAAATCCTCCGCTGCCGATCCATCTGTGAGGCGATAATCTTCCTGGCAAGTTCAGGGGAAATCCGATCCCTCGCACAGGTTCTTTCCACCTGTTTTTCCACTTCAAGATCTACACAGACCACATAATCCACCAGTTCGTCAAAATGTGTCTCAAACATAAGCGGAACCACCACCAGGGCATAGGGAGATGAAGCCTCCCGTGCCTGTCTCTTTACCTCAGTTCTGATAAGCGGATGAAGGATCCCCTCCAGAAAAGATTTCTCCTCCGCACTGTTGAATATTTTCTCCCGCAGCAGCCTTCTGTTAAGGGAACCGTCAGAAAGCATGATTTCACTGCCCCACCTGCTTTCAAGAAGAAACAGAACATTCCGATCGCTGTTAAGTATGGTGCGGGAAACCACATCAGCATCAATCACATCTATACCGAGATCCGCAAAAAACCCGGCAATTGTTGTTTTTCCGGATCCGATCCCGCCGGTCAGACCAATCAGTAAACTACTCATCACATCATTAAGGATAAATACCAGTCGTTAATCTGCACGCCCCATAACATAATCACATAGCAGGTTACAGCGATGTAGGGACCGAAAGGGATCGGTTTGCTGGCCGACTCCTTTACAGCAATCTTGTAGGTAATTCCGATCACGGCACCCACCAGAGCTGACATCAGAACGGCAAGCGGCAGCATCTGATAGCCGAACCAGGCTCCGATAACCGCCATAAGTTTGAAATCGCCGTATCCCATTCCCTCCTTGCCGGTTATAAGCTTAAAACCCCAGTAGACTGACCATAGGGAAAGATAACCGAGCACTGCTCCGATTACAGCGCTTTTAACCGTCACAAAACCGTCCACAGTATTGATAACGAGACCCAGCCAGAGAAACGGCTGTGTTATCTCATCAGGAAGCAGCATCTTGTCAAAATCAATGAAGGAAAGAGAAATCAGAGCCCAGGTAAGCAGTATTGCCCCCAGAAGCTTCCATGAAGGAGGAAAGAAGAAGGCAACCGTCAGAGTGAGTACTGCGGACAGCAGTTCAATCGATGGGTATCTGAAGGAAATCGGCAGTTTGCATTTGCGGCATTTACCACGCAAAAACAGCCAGCTGATTACCGGAATATTTTCCATTGCAGATATCAGATGACCGCACTTGGGGCAGCGTGAGCGTGGTACCACAAGGTTGAACTTCGGTTCGGCATTCAGTTTGGCCAGTTCTTCACTTTCAGCATCAAAATACTCAAGATAATCCTTTTTGAACTCCTTCTCCATCATAACCGGAAGACGGTAGATCACCACATTCAAAAAACTGCCCACAAGCAGACCCAGCAAAAATATATATGTGTAATACAATCCTGGGAAATTATTGTAGCAATTTAAAATCCATTCCATTTATTTAATCCTAAAAAATAAAGGAGTACATTATCTGCACTCCTTATCTGAATAATCAACCAAGCATATATTACTTGATTACAGAACCCATTGTGAATATTGGCAGGTACATGGCGATAACCAGACCACCGATGAGCACACCCAGAATAACCATGATTAACGGTTCAAGCATTGATGACAGTCCATCTACGGCATCATCCACCTCCTGCTGATAAATACCTGCAATCTTGGCAAGCATATCATCGATGGAACCTGCTTCTTCACCGATCATTACCATCTGAGTCAGCATGTCAGGGAACACCATGGTCGTTCTCATAGCCATGTGCATCTGCATACCGTTTACCACCTCATTACGCACGTCCATAATAGCATCACGGTACAGTGCATTACCTGCGGCACCGGCAGCGGAAACCAGAGCTTCAACCAGCGGAATACCGGCAGCAAAGGTAGTGGACAGAGTTGATGCGAATCTCTGCAGTGCAGCCTTCTTCAGAATACCACCGATTACCGGGATCTTCAGAGACCACTTCTGCACGGCATCCCTGAACTTCGGATAATGAAGCAGACAATATCTGAACACAAAGAATGCAACAAAAATTGCGCCGGCCGGCAGCAGCCAGTTGGCCTGCATCCACCGCGACAGTTCAACCACCATCTTGGTAAATGCCGGAAGTTCCGCACCGAATCCCTTGAAAATATCTTCAAACTGAGGTACTACGAATACCAGCAGAATTGCAGTAACCGCAATCGCAATGATTACAACCACAGTAGGATACATCAAAGCCTTTTTGATCTTTGACTTCAGCATTTCCGCCTTTTCCTGGTAGGTTGCAATACGGTCATAAATTGTTTCCAGAGCACCGGACTGTTCACCGGCAGCCACCAGATCGCAGTACAAATCATTAAAGTACTTAGGATACTTGGCAAATGCTTTAGACAGCGGAATACCGCCGGCAACGTCATTGGCGATATCTGTCAGCATTTCTCTCATGCGGGATTTTTCATGGCTTCCGGAAAGAAGCTGAATAGCCTGAATAATAGGAACACCGGCTCCAAGCATGGTGCAAATCTGTCGGGAGAACATTGCAATATCCATAGCGGTAATACGTGGTTCCAAGAACTCGATTACCTGACGTTTCTTCAACTTGGTTACGGTAACACCCTGTCTCTTGAGTTCTACCCTTACAGCTTCCTCACTGAGACCCTGCGCGATACCACTAACAATAACACCTTTTTTGTTCTTGCCTTTCCAGTCATACTGTGAAACTTTAGTCTTTGACGTGGAAGACTTCGCTCCAACCTTGCTAGAACCATTTTTCAAAGCTAATGCCATGAGATCAATTCCTCTTAATTATTTATTATATATTAACTTGTTACACGTTTAACTTCCGCAACGCTTGTCAGGCCGAGACTGGCCTTTTCAAGTGCCGAGCGGCGCAACGTCTGCATCCCTTGCTCAACAGCGATTCTATTCAACTCAATTGAATTTGCGCCATTCATAATCGCCTCGGCAAGACGATCATTCATAACCATGATTTCATATATACCGACACGTCCCTTATATCCTCCGGAACAGGCACTGCAACCTGCAGGTCCGTAAAGTTTAATCCCGCTCTTGATTTCCTCCTCAGTATAACCTATCGCACGCAGCTGCTGCTCAGATACCTGCTGTTCAACCTTGCATTTCTGACACAGTCTTCTGGCAAGACGCTGAGCCATGATCAGGGTACAGGAGGAAGCTATATTGAAACTCGGAACACCCATGTTTAAAAGACGGGTCAGAGTTTCTGCAGCAGAGTTGGTGTGAAGTGTCGACAGCACCAGGTGACCGGTCTGTGCTGACTTGATCGCAATTTCAGCTGTTTCAAGGTCACGGATTTCACCCACCATTATCACATCAGGGTCCTGACGCAGGAAGGCTCTCAGAGCCGATGCGAAGGTCAGGCCCGCCTTAGGATTCATCTGAACCTGATTGATACCGTAAAGGTTGATTTCAACAGGGTCTTCCGCGGTGGAAATATTTGTTTCCTCATCATTGAGGATACTGAGTCCGGTATACAGGGACACAGTCTTTCCGGAACCGGTAGGACCTGTTACAAGAATAAGTCCCTGAGGTTTTGCCAGCGCGTCCAGATACTGTTTTTTCTGAACATCATTGAAACCGAGCTGATCGATATTCAGTTTGGCGGCAGAAGAATCCAGAATACGCAGTACTATCTTCTCACCCCACAGTGTAGGCAGAGAGTTCACACGCATATCCATGGTCTTGTTGGCACCGATTTTCAACTTGATACGACCATCCTGAGGAAGTCGCTTTTCTGCGATATCAAGTCGTGACATAACCTTCAGACGGGCAGAAAAACGCTCTTTAAGATTTACCGGAGGGGTCGCAACCTGATGAAGAATACCGTCGATACGGAACCTTACACGATATTTTGTTTCATAAGGTTCAAAGTGAAGGTCGGATGCTCCCATGGAAATTGCCTTCAGCAGCATCTGGTTGATAAATTTAACAACAGGGGCATCATCCTCCTCCTGTTTGGTGGTATCAATCGCAGTACCGGCACCGTTATCATTCGAGGCATCAGCACCGCTCAGATCGTTCAACTCACCTTCCACGCTTACCAGATCTGCATCCGGATCCCCGTTGGCCTCTGTCTGTTCAGACAGCTGCTGCTCGGAGGAGGTGGTCAGAAACTTAATGGCTTTCTGAAGTTTGAGCTCATCCACCAGGAACGGTTCGGTATGAACCGAGAACACGAAACCGAATTCGTCAAGAGCCTCCATATTCGTAGGATCTGACAGCGCAAGATATAGGGTATGTCCCTGCAGGTATACCGGCAGAGCATGGTATTTTCTGATCAGTTTTTCATTTAGAAACTGCTTAGGAATATCCTGCAGATCAAATTCATCAAGATTAAGCAGGGCAAGGCCGAAATAATCAGTACAGAAAGTCGCCAAATCATCACTCTGGATAAAGCCGCTCTCCACAATACCCTGAACACACGGGATATCTCTCTTCTCGCAATCCTTCAGGATCTCGGTGGCCTGTTCCTGTGTAATCTTACCTTCATTAACTAAACTAGGCATCAATGTACTTTTAACAGCCATAGGTTAGTTCCTCCATTTGATATTTTATAGTTCGTTTCTTATAACACTTGTATAGAATACACTTCATTCGATTATACGTTAACATTGGAAATTTAACACAAACTAAATTCCATAATAATGACAAACCACACAAAATTATTAATAAGTAAAGACAAATTGAACTTTATGGCCGTAAATTTTACCAAACACCAATACGCGAACCAGTAATCAGCCGGGACAGCCGCAAAAACAAAGGGGAAGCCTGAAACTTCCCCTGGTTATTATCAACCCGATCCGTACGGGATCTGTGAATTACAGCTTACCGCAGCAGTTCTTAAACTTTTTGCCGGATCCGCAAGGACATGGATCATTTCTACCGACCTTCTGACCGTTTCTTGTAAACGGTACAGCCTTGTCCTGCTTCTTCTCCTCCTGAGTCTCCTCCTTATTGGTGGTTGCACTCTGGGATTCAAGCTCTGCCTGACGCTGGCGTTCAGCCTCAATTGCAGCAATCTCCTCCGGAGTTCTGATCTGAATACGTAAAAGAATGTTCACAACCTGGGTCTTGTAACGACTGAGCATCACACCGAACATCTTGGAAGATTCTGTCTTATACTCATTCTTAGGATTCTTCTGTGCATAGCCGCGCAGGTATATACCCTGTCTCAGGCAGTCCATTGATGCCAGATGCTCCTTCCAGAAACGATCGAGCAGCTGCAGCATAATGCTTCGCTCAAGGTTGAGGATATTGGCATCGTCGATAACTGAAACCTTGTCGTTATATGTTTTAACAGCAAGTTCGGTAACCTTGTCACATACATCATCTTCACTTATCTGGGCATTGTCCTTGATCCATTGTGAAACCGGAGCCTTGAGATCAAAATCTGTCAGCAGTCCGTTCTCCAGACCCTCAACATCCCAGTTTTCAACCACAGCATTAACCGGAATATATCTGGCAACCTCTTCATTCATCACATCTTCTATGATCTGCTCAACTTCAGCCTTCATCGGCTCAAGTTCAACCTCAAGAAGCTGGTTGCGGAATTCATAGATATTTCTGCGCTGTTCATTTGCCACATTGTCGAATTCAAGCAGATTCTTACGAATATCAAAGTTGCGCTCCTCCACCTTTCTCTGGGCATTTTCAATAGATCTGGTAACCCATTTGTGTTCGATGGAATCCCCCTTCTGCATACCGGCCTTTTTGAACCAGTTGCGGATCCTTTCGGTGTTGATGAAAATACGCAGCAGATTATCATCCAGTGACAGATAGAAACGGGATGAACCAGGATCTCCCTGACGTCCGGAACGGCCTCTGAGCTGATTATCGATACGTCTTGATTCATGACGTCCTGTACCGATAATATGAAGACCGCCTGCGGCTACCACTTCATCGTGGCGCTTCTGCCATTCCTTCATAATCTGATCTTTCTGCTCCTGGGTAGGATTTTCCAGGGCATCGATCTCCGCCTGAGGATTACCGCCGAGAACAATATCGGTACCGCGTCCGGCCATGTTGGTGGCAATGGTTACTGTTCTTGGAGCACCAGCCTGGGCAACGATCTGTGCCTCCTTCTGATGGAATTTTGCATTAAGAACACTGTGCGGGATCTTCTTCTTGGTAAGGAAAGAAGACAGTTTCTCGGAATCTTCAATAGAAATGGTACCGACCAGAACCGGACGGCCGCGGGAAACCTGTTCCTCAATATCCTTCACGATCGCATCAAACTTGTCTTCCTCATCGAGGAAAATCAGATCGTGTTCATCCTTTCTGATCATAGGTTTGTTGGTTGGCAGTACAACAGTGTTCAGACCGTAGATCTGCTGGAATTCAAAAGCTTCGGTATCTGCAGTACCGGTCATACCGGCAAGCTTGGTGTACAGTCTGAAGTAATTCTGGAAGGTAATGGAGGCAAGAGTCTGGTTTTCATTCTGAATTCTTACATGCTCCTTGGCTTCAATGGCCTGATGCAGACCGTCTGACCAGCGGCGTCCCTCCATGGTTCGGCCGGTATGCTCGTCAACAATCAGAATTTCCCCGTTCTTAACAATATAATCGATATCCTTCTTAAACAGGGTGTGGGCACGCAGACATGCGTTAACATGATGAAGCACGATCATGTTCTTATAATCGAAAAGATGCTCCCCTTCTCCGAGAACACCGGACTTTCTCAGAAGTTCCTCCACATAAACCTGACCTCTTTCTGTCAGATAAACCTGTTTGAACTTCTCATCAACGGTGAAATGTCCGTCTCCCTTGTAGGTTTCGGAATCCTCCTTGTCCTGACGCTGAAGCAGCGGGATCACTTCATCAATCTTGGTATACAGTTCGGTTGCATCATTGGCGGCACCGGAAATAATCAGCGGAGTTCTTGCTTCATCGATCAGAACCGAATCCACTTCATCCACCAGTGCATAGTTTAAACCGCGCTGAACACGGGATTCCTTGGTAAAGGCCATGTTGTCACGCAGGTAGTCGAAACCGAACTCGTTGTTGGTACCGTAGGTGATATCACAGGCATATGCCTTCTGCTTTTCTTCAACACTCAGTCCTGCAAGGTTGCAGCTTACAGTCATACCGAGAAAGTTGAACAGCTTGCTTGACCAGGTGGCGTCACGTGATGCAAGGTAGTCATTTACAGTTACGATATGAACACCCTTTCCGGTAAGTGCATTAAGGTAGGCGGGAAGTGTTGAGGTAAGAGTCTTACCTTCACCGGTCTTCATTTCAGCAATCTGATCTGTATTAAGTACGATACCACCCATCATCTGGACATCGAAATGTCTCATACCGTAAACACGCTTTGAAACTTCTCTTACTACCGCAAAAGCATCCGGAAGGATATCATCAAGTGTTTTTCCCTGACTGAGCTGCTCCTTGAAGTATGGAGTCATATTTTTTAATTCTTCATCAGAGAATTTTTCATATTTGGGCTCTAATGAATTAATAACCGCTACGATTTTTCTTAATCTTTTTAATGTTCTTTCATTTGAACTACCAAATATTTTGGTAAAAATATTCATAATAGACATAAATTTTTCTCATTTTTATATTAAATATTTTGCAATTGACGGTAATTATATCATTTTTTGAATGATATTTAATTGGTAAATGAACCTGCCTCTATAAATCACTTGACAACTACTGTTTATATATGGAGGCGATAACAAATATTTCAATACCGGATACAGAAAATGAAAAAGCCGCTGAAATCAGCGGCTGACTAGAATATATCAGATAAACAGACTACGCGCTTACAACGGCAGGCGATATGAAGTCAATTGGAGTTCCGAGAACATCCGCATGTTCCTCACTTTTGAATGTTTTAACTTCATAGCATTCAGGATGCGCCAGCAGTTCCCTGAGCATCTGGTTGTTCAGATGATGCCCCGTCTTGTAGGCTGAGAATCTGCCGAGCAGTACCTTGTTGCTCATATAAAGATCACCGATGCAGTCAAGCAGCTTATGCTTAACAAATTCATCATCGTAGCGCAGACCGTCACTGTTAAGAACTCTGAACTCATCCAGAACCACCGCATTATCAAGAGAACCGCCCAGTGCCAGATTATGAGCATGCATGAACTCAACATCCTTCAGGAAACAGAAGGTTCGTGCACTTGCAATGTCTGACTTGAAAAGCGAACCTGAGAAATCAACACTTATATGCTGCTTCTCCGGATCCATGGCCGGGTGTTTGAAATCAATAGTCAGATCAAGCTGCAGACCGTTTGCACTCGGTTCCAGCATTGCCCACTTCTCACCGTCTTCAACCCTGACCGGCTTGGTAATCTTGATAAACTGCTTCGGTGCAGCAAGTTCCTTGATGCCAACCTGTGACAGAAGGTAAACAAAAGGATAGGCGCTTCCATCCATGATCGGAATTTCCGGGGCATTCACCTCGATGTAGAGGTTGTCTATTCCCAGAGCAAACAGAGCAGCCTGAAGGTGCTCAATAGTGGAGATGCGAACTCCGGCCTCGTTCACCAGAGCTGTACATAACTGGGTATCACGAACCGCGTCAGCTGTGCATTTAAATTCAACATTAGGCTCAAGATCTGTTCTCCTGTAGACAAGCCCGGTATTTTTCGGTGCAGGTCTGAAGTTAACAGTAACCTTTTTGCCGGAATGAAGGCCGATCCCTGTAACAGAAATCGCTTTACCTAAAGTGCATTGCTTCAACATAGTTGCCATCCTTTTTTTGAATTTTGCATATTATATCACAAAATTTTATTTTGGATTCTTTAATTTTAATCCGCCTGCTTTCTGAAAAATGCAGGAACATCAAGATTATCCTCATCAGAAAGACCTGCTTTAATGAACGGTGAATTATCACCTACAAGTTCATCAGGATCAATATTGAGGATCTGATCCGGACTCATGAATGCAGTCTTGATGGCAGCTGGTTCGTCAGTCTTTTTGCCGATCCCTGTTGCAATCACAGTCACTCTCAGTTCGCCTTCACCTTCAGGAACTTCAGGATCAGCCTCTTCACTGCTGTAGGTCAGACCGGAAATAATTTCTGCATTCGGATCTGCATATCCCTTGATGGTCTGATTGATAAGTCCCAGTTCATCCATTCCCAAATCAAGCGGAGCTTCAACGTTAAGGAACACTGATGTTGCACCCTTGAGATCAACGTCATCAAGCAGAGGACATACGATAGCCTGCTGAACAGCCTCCTGCGCACGCTCAGGACCTTTGCCGACACCGATACCGATAATCGCCATTCCGCCGTTTTCCATGCATCTTCTCAGATCATTGAAATCAAGATTGATATGACCTTCCTTCAACAGCGAACTTGAAATACCCCTTACCGCCTTCAGCAGCACATCATTGGCTTCCGCAAAAGCGTTGAGTACGGTAACCTTCTTGCCGAGAACCTGCAGCAGTTTATCGTTAGGAACTACAATCAGCGTATCTGCATATTTTGCCAGTTCCTTGATACCTTCCTCAGCATGCTGTGCACGTTTCTGACCTTCATAGGAGAAAGGTTTTGTAACAATCGCAATGGACAGAATTCCCAGTTCACGGGCAACCTGCGCCACCACCGGAGCACCGCCGGTTCCGGTACCACCGCCTTCACCGGCTGTAATAAAGATAATATGATTACCCATAATGGCATCACGGATCTTGTCAATATCCTCCTCCGCTGCAGCCTTACCCTTGGTAGGATCTGCACCGCAGCCAAGTCCGCCGGTCATCTTGCTGCCGATCTGAACCTTGACATCAGCTGTAGTCTTGTTCAGCGCCTGTGCATCAGTGTTGATACAGATGGTCTTAACTGCATCGATATGCGCCTTGACCATGTGTGATACAGCATTTCCGCCGCCGCCGCCGATACCTACAACAACCATATTAGGACGAAAATTTGATTCAGCCTCTGAGGATACTTCCGGAGTATCCAGCTCCACTCCCACAATACTCATTTCAGAACTCCAATTCTACTAAGTAATACTATAATGTGAAAAAAACTAATACATTTCCTTTAATTTTTTTAAAAATCCTTTAATCGACCACCACTTCCCGTTTCCGGAGGATTCCTGATCACGGTATTCATGATTCTGACTGCCGTAGATCAGCAGGCCCACCACGGTGGAGAATTCAGGCTTGTTAACTATTTCAGTAAGCCCGTTGGTCACATTCGGCTGACCGATACGCACCGGACAGTTGAAAATCTCCTTTGCAAGTTCAAGCATGCCGTCCATTTTGGCACCGCCGCCGGTAAACACAATTCCGGCACCGAGCTGATATGATTTGTTTTTCTTTTCAAGTTCAACCTGCGCTTTCTTGATCCTCTGCTGCACGGTCTCAAGAAGTTCCTTATAGCGCGGATAAAGCACCTGAGGCAGCAGTGTCAGAGGAAGTGTACCCTCGGTTCCGCTCACAGATCTGATGGTAATTTTCTGCTTGTCCTGGTACTTCTTCAAATCCACCGTGCCGTAGTTAAGCTTCACCATTTCAGCAACAGACAGCGGAGTGCTGATGGTAACAGCAAGATCGTTGGTTGCATTGAATCCGGCATATGGGAACACATCTGAATAGCGCAGTGTTCCGTCAATAAACACCGAAATATCGATAGTGCCGGCCCCGATATCAACAAGACATACACCGATATCCTGTTCATCCTGGGAAAGAACGGATTTGGCAGAGGCAAGACCGCCGAAAACGAATGAATTGATTTTGATCCCGTTGACTTTCTCAATGCATTTTTCAAGATTTTTAGCGGTGTCGGCATGACATGCAATCAGATGCACAAAAGCCTCCAGCCGGTAACCAGTCATCCCGATCGGTTTCTTGATGCCCTGCTGATTGTCAATGGTATAGTTCTGCTCCACCACATGAAGCAGTTTGTTGCAGTCATCCGGCAGCTTTATATTCTGCGCATTATGTATGGCTTCTTCAATATCCTCCTGCTTCACATCATCAGAGATTGACACCATTCCCCGCTCATTTTTGCATTTGATATGCTGTCCTGAAATCGAACAGTACACCGAATTAATCTGAATGTTTGAGGATGATTCAGCATTGTAGACAGCCTGTTTGATTGAGGAAACGACAGCCTCCACATCGGTAACACAGCCTCTTTTCATTCCTTTGGACTCGTGAGTACCAACCCCCAACACGTTAAGAGAGCGATCAGGCAAAACCTCGGCAACCACAGCACGAACCGTACTGGTGCCTACATCAAGACCGACTACAAATTCGCTTTCACGTTCCTGCGTTTTAATCATGTACCTTAACCTGCCATATATCTAATGCCGGATTTATGTGCTTCCGTTCAGGAAGCATTTGAACCCGGTTCATTTTTCCAACCTATTGCCATTCCGTTATCATAACGGAGATCAATGTATGAAATATTTACGAAATTCTTTCTAATCTGCGGATAAACCTTGGTAAATCTCTCAAGCCTCCGCTGAACCACACTCTTCGAATCCGGCTGATCTGCCTCCCCGTCACCGACCGCATCAATATTCTCACGGCCGAGCACAAGCTTAACACCGTTGTCCATGTACAGTTCCCAAGACTGACGCTCGGTAAGAACCAGTTTAGTAATTGCGCAGCCCACCGGCGACAGAAGGTCACGGAAACTCAGATAATTCTGATACATGTAACCGGCTTTGGCTTCCGGACCATCCAGCATAACCAGATTTCCGAAAAACTCACCGTCCGGAGCCTCATAAACCCCCGAGTGTTCACTTAACAGTCTGTCATCTTTCCATCTTGCCACTGCGCGTTTTTCAGCAACATCAAGATACAGATAGGCAGGCCACTGTTTTCTCACCGAAACCGATTCCACCCACGGGATCGATTTTACAGTTTCCTGAATGGAGTCAACATCCAGTTTTATAAAATTGTGCAGCTGCCCGGAGTCAGTCAGCGCTGCGCTGATGCGGGCAATCTCAAGTTCATTGAGATTACCCCGGATCGACACTGTATCCACCGGAAGTGAATCACTGTCGTAGTAGTATTCCTTCAGCGCCATAAACACGGTTGTCAGAAAGGACATTACGATCAGAAAAAACACCAGGCCCAGCATATAGTTCAGATCTATACGCCTGTTGTCCTGTAAACTTGTTTTCTCTACCGCATCAGCCAAAAACATACTACTGTCCTATATAGTTTTTCATACTTTCATAATTCAGTTTCATGCCGGAGAGCTTTTTGGCAATCATATTGATATTGCCGGCACCCTGGGTCAGCACGATGTCGCCTGGTTTTATCACACTGGCAAGAACTGACGGAACCTCATCAGGCTTTGCGACGAATATCGGATCAATCTTACCCCTCTGTCTGATTGAGCGGCACAGAGATCTTCCGTCCGCACCGGGGATCGGATCTTCACCGGCGGCATACACATCAAGCAGGATCAGCGCATCCACTCTGCTCAGAACTTCAACAAAATCATCATACAGATCTCTTGTTCTGGTATATCTGTGCGGCTGGAAGATCATAACCAGGCGGCGATCGCCCCATCCGTTGCGTACAGCCTTGATCGTAGCCTTAACCTCGCTAGGGTGATGCCCGTAGTCATCCACCAGCTTGACGGTAAGCTGATCGGACTCCCTGAGTTTGAATTCCCCGTACTGTTCGAATCTTCTTCCCACACCCTGGAAACTGGCAAGAGCAGTCAGAATATCACGATCATCAATTCCGTCATCCGTTGCCACGGCAATAGCAGCAGCGGCATTAAGCGCCATGTGAATGCCTGGCAGTGCAAGTTTAACATCCAGCAGACTGCCGTCGGCCTTTCTGACCTTGAATGAGGAATGATCCTGTTCCTGTTTGAAATCAATTACCTGAATGTCAGCCTCTTCGGACTGGCCGTATGTCAGCACGGCTCTGCCGATTTTCTGAATAATCGACTTAACCACCGGATCATCGATACAAACCACAGCAAGACCGTAGAACGGAAGGTTGTGCAGAAAATCAACAAAAGTTGATTTAAGCTTGCTGAAGTCACCGTCATATGTTCCCATATGATCAGCCTCTATATTCGTAACAACACTTACCATCGGCTGAAGGTGAAGAAACGAAGCATCTGACTCATCTGCTTCAGCAATAAGATATTTACCCTGTCCGAGACGTGCATTTGAACCGGAGCTGTTCAGAAGACCGCCGATAACATAGGTCGGATCCCTGCCGGCCTGGGCATAGATACTGGCAATCAGACTTGTGGTAGTGGTTTTGCCGTGGGTACCTGCAATCGCTATTCCGTGGCGGTATCTCATCAGTTCAGCCAGCATTTCTGCTCTTTTAACCACCGGTATACGCAGTTCCTTGGCAGCCACATACTCAGGATTCTTTTTCTTGATGGCTGATGATACCACAACAACACTGGCACCCTTCACGTTGTTCGCGTCATGACCGATAAAAATTGTAGCACCGAGAGATTTGAGGTGTTCAGTAACAGGATTGCTGTTTAAATCGGAACCGGTAATTTCATAACCCTCGTTAACAAGAACTTCGGCTATACCGCACATTCCCGCACCGCCGATACCGATGAAATGGATCCGCTTCACTCTTCTCATTTCCGGTACGGAAGCTCTTATTTTTAGTGTTTCTACATTTGCCACGATTAAATCCTTCTGTAATAAATTACTTTTCTGCCAGCTTCTGACAGTAATTGGCAACCTTTTCAGTCGCATCCAGAATAGCCACATCCCTTGCATTTCTGGACATTTCGGTAATCAAAGCCGGATCTGCAATATACTTATCCAGAATACTGCACAGATTCTGCTCATTAAAATCCTTCTGTGCCACCAAAACCGCTGCATCAGCCTGCACCAGACTCTGTGCATTCTTGGTCTGGTGATCGTCAACTGCACTCGGAAGAGGCACGAAAATGGCCATTTTATGGGCCGCCGCAATTTCTGCCACCGTGAGAGCTCCTGCCCGGCAGATCACTATATCAGCCCAGGTGTATGCATCGGCCATGTCATCTATAAACTCAAGCACTTCAACACGATCAGTACACTTGAGTTCTTCATAGAGTTTCTGGGTCTTCTCGCGGTTTCCTCGTCCGGTCTGGTGCTTGACCTCTATATTTTCATACCTGGCGAAAATCGCAGGAAGCGTTTCATTGAACACCATCGCACCCAGAGATCCTCCAACAACCAGGATCCTTATTTTACGATCTTCAATTGCCTCAATCGGAAACTGTGAAATCGCTGCGATTTCATCACGGATCGGATTACCGACCACATTTGATTTCTTATATGCCAGGTTATTCGGGAACCCAAGACATACCACTGTGGCAAAATTTGCCAGGATCCGGTTCGTAAGCCCGGCTGCCGCGTTCTGCTCATGCAGAACCAAAGGAACATGACTGAGCCATGCGGCAACACCGCCCGGACCTGAAGCGTATCCACCCATGCCGAGAACCACGTCAGGTTTAAAATCGCGGACAATCCTGCGTGCCTGGGCAACAGCCCTGATAATTTTGAACGGAGCCAGCAGTTTCCTCAGAAGCCCGTTTCTCCGGACGCCCTGAATATCAATAAAGGCAATTTCAAAGCCGTGCTGCGGTACCAGTCGGGCTTCCATGCGCTCTTTTGTTCCGAGCCACAGCACATCCCAGTCACGATCGCTAAGATATTTTGCAACCGCCAGTCCCGGAAACACATGACCGCCGGTACCTCCGGCCATAATCAATATTTTCTTACGCATTATCAATATTCCTATGAACTTTCTTTATGCTGCCTTTTCAATCTGAACTCATAATCAAGTTTCAACACAGCAGCCAGTGACGCCATCATGATCATCATACTTGAACCGCCGTAGCTGATGAGGGGAAGCGTCAACCCCTTGGTCGGAAGCATTCCTGAAGCCGCACCGACATTAATCACGGTCTGAATGGCAATCATGAGACCGACTCCGAAACTTACATAACCGCTGAACAGCTCTCCCGCCTTGAGGAACCGGCGGCTTATTATAAACAGGCGCCATACCAGCCACATTTCCAGAAGAATAACCACACAGACACCGACAAAACCGAACTCCTCGCCCAGGATCGCAAAAACGAAATCTGTATGGGCCTCAGGCAGATATTCCATCTTCTGCACACTGTTGCCGAGACCTTCTCCGAACAATCCGCCTCTTCCGAATGCCATCAGAGACTGGGTAAGCTGGTATCCCTTGCCGAACGGATTGGCCCACGGATCCAGGAAAGTTGTCAGTCTAACCAGGCGGTACGAGGCAAAAAAAGCAAAAGAGACCATAAAAGCTATTGTCACCGCGGCACCGGCAATATAACTGACCAGATGGGCACCTCCGATAAACAGAAGCCCGAGCATTATTCCGAACATCACCACCGCCGAACCGTAATCAGGCTGCAGCAGGAGCAGTCCCACAATAACACCGAACATTACCAGCTGCTTTACAAAAGCCCTGAGCTTTCTGGTTACCTCCTCACGTTTGCGGGTCAGAAAACTCGACAGATATATAATCCAGCAGAACTTCATAATTTCAGAAGGCTGAATATTCATACCTCCAAGCCTGATCCATCTTTTTGCACGGTTTATTTCTGTTCCTACCGCCAATACCAGCAGAAGGCAGGCAATACCAAACAGTAGCAGCTGAAGGTTGTATTTTTTATATACCTCACCCGGTATGAACAGAACTATAAATCCAGTGAAGAGGCCGATACCAAGAGCAATCAGATCTCTTTTCCCGTAAAAAAACAGATCGTCAAATTTGTTTGACGCCTGGGTTATCGAGGACGAAAATATCATGATAAACCCGATACAGCACAGCGTAAGCGCCAAAAAAACTATCTGACGGTCATACATCGGCCGGCGATCGGTTGCAATCAACTTGTCCTTCAGAAAACTCAGCATTTTTCAGACTCTAATTTTTTTACCAGGGAAACAAACACGTCTCCGCGTTCTTCAAAATTCTTAAACATGTCCATACTTGCACATGCAGGAGCCAATAATACCACATCCCCCGGCTTTGCATTCATATAAGCCTTGCGAAGTGCATCCTCCATATCGGTTGCACTTACCGCATTGTCCCCGAGAACCAGCAAATCTTTGGCATCACGGCCGAAGCAGTACATTTCTTTTATTCTGCCTTTAAGCAGTTCCCCGATCGGTGCAAAATTCTGCCCTTTTCCGATCCCTCCGGCCAGAAGATACAGATCTCCCCTGGTTACACTCGCAAGTCCGTCAACTGCAGCCAGTGTAGATCCTACATTGGTAGCCTTGGAATCGTTGTAATATCTGACTCCGTTGATTTCAGCAACAAACTGACAGCGGTGTTCGAGCCCGGTAAATGTTCTCAGAGTTTCAATCTGAGCTTCCTCGCTGATCCCTACAACATCAGCAAGTGCCATGGCGGCCAGAGCATTCATCTGGTTGTGCTTGCCGGCTATTTTCATTTCAGCGGCATCCATTACCAGACGACCGAACTTGGCGAGGTAGGTATGTCCGGCTTCATGGATCAGACCGTACTCACGTTCATCGTCGCCGAAACTTACCCTGGCGACACTTTCATCCCCAGGGAACGTTCTTGGATCAAAACGGTTGTAGATTACGTGGCAGGCATTGTTATAAATAATGTGTTTTGCCTGAGCATATTTCTCTATATCAAATTCATAACGATCCATATGATCTTCAGTTACATTCAGGATGGTACAGCCGGCAGCATGCAGACTCCTGGTAGTTTCAAGCTGGAAGGATGACAGTTCAAGCACATAGAGTTTGGCCGGTTCCTTTAACAGTTCCAGTGCCGGAACACCGATATTTCCGCCGACTCCCACCCGGATCCCGGCATTTTTAGCCATCAGACCAACCAGAGTGGTCACTGTACTTTTACCGTTAGCCCCTGTTATTCCTATAACAGGCTCATTAACCTCGCGGACAAAAAGTTCAATATCACCGATAACCTCAACGCCCTTGTCAATTGCAGCCTTGATTGCAGGAGTATACAAAGGGACCCCTGGGCCTACCACAAGAGTTCTGGCGGCACAGAATTCTTCTGTAAAAAGAGAAAAATCTCCGCTCTTGAAAACAACGTTCTGCGGCAGTTTATCCTTCAGCGGCGGATTATCCCTGGAATCAACAACCATTGGAACAATACCCTTACCCAGTAAATAGTCAACTGCAGCCAAATTGCTCTTGCCCAGTCCTACAACAATGTATTCATTAGCCATTTCAAATCTCGTTTTATCTTAACTTCAAGGTTACCAAACCCAACAGAACCAGAACAAAAGTAATGATCCAGAATCTTACAATAACACGCGGTTCCGGCCATCCGCCAAGTTCAAAATGATGATGGATCGGAGCCATTCTGAAAATTCTCTCTCCTCTGAGTTTGAAGGAGCCGACCTGCAGAATCACTGACAGAGTCTCCATAACAAATACGCCGCCCATAATAAACAGCAGGAATTCCTGTCTTACCAGCACTGCGATTACTCCGAGCAGTGCACCGAGAGTCAGGGAACCTACATCTCCCATAAACACCAGTGCCGGATAGGTGTTGAACCACAGGAAACCGATTGCAGCACCGACCACCGCCGTGCACACAACCACTATTTCCGAAGCTCCTACAATATATGGGATATTCAGATATGCAGCATAGTTGACATTACTTGTGACCCAGGCAACTAGACCGAGTGCAGCAGCAACCAAGGCGGTAGGAACAATCGCCAGACCGTCCAGGCCGTCGGTCAGATTCACCGCATTGGATGAACCTACGATTACCACATATACAAAAGGAATGAACAGAAGCCCCAAATCAGGCATAAAGTTCTTGAAGAACGGTACCACCAGGGTTGTTTCATTCGCAGAAGGCGCGTAAAAATAAAGAAAAGTACCGATGGACAGTGCAAACAGGGACTGCCAAAACATTTTCCATCTTGGTGAAAGGCCCTTGGTATTGTGTCGTGTAATTTTCCAGTAATCATCGATAAATCCGATGGAACCGAACGCAATGGTTGCAAAAATTACAATCCATACATATACACTGCGCAGATCCGCCCACAGCAGGACAGAAACCAAAATAGATCCGAGGATCATTACACCGCCCATGGTCGGTGTTCCGGTTTTGGCTAGATGGGACTGCGGTCCGTCGGTTCTTACAACCTGTCCGTATTTAAGTTTGTGCAGTTCTGCAATAACCTTAGGTCCGACCAGCAGGGAAATTACCATAGTGGTCAGAATCGCCATTACCGCACGAAACGAAAGATATGAAACAACATTGAATACAGTCAGATATTTTGTCAACCATTCTGAAAGAAGAACTAGCATAATTCATCCTTAATATAATCTAATATTTCGTGCATTTTCATACTGTGGGATCCTTTAATCAACACCGCAGATTTCCTGTTTTTATCAAAATTATCCTTCAACCACAGTTTGAGTTCGTCCTTGGATTCAAAGAAACTCCCCTTGCCACCGCTGGCCTCTGCTGAGAGTCTGGTTAAATTACCGACGGTAAGGAACAGATCGATCCTCGAATTGAGAACCCTTGCACCGACCTCTTTATGAAGTTCCTCCGCCTGATCCCCAAGTTCACCCATATCACCAAGGATCAGAACCTTGTAACCATCCATGCTGTTCATGGTTTCAATTGCAGCAAACACAGCATTTGCAGAAGCATTATAGGTATCATCTATCAGAGTAACATTGTTCTTTTCGGTAACTTTAAGTCTGCCCTGGTAGGCTTCATAACTTTCAAGACCCTGTCTGATAACATCAAGTCCGATCCCGAGTGCATAAGCGGCAGTGGCCGCCGCACAGGCATTGGCCACATTGTGGATCCCGACAATCCGCAGCTTCACCGGAACAGTCCCGTCAGGATTGTGAAGTACAAAACCAGCCCTGCCGCGGCTGTCAATCTGAATATCGCTGGCATAGCAGGTGGCATCAGAATTTTCCCTGCTGAATGAGCAGCATCTGAAATGTTTCTGTTCGTTCAAAAAATCGCCGTAAAATTCGCTGTCATGATTGAATACCGCAGTACCACCGCTGTTAAGACCGTTGAAGATTTCACTCTTTGCCCTGAATACCCCCCTTAGCGAACCGAATCCTTCTAGATGGGCATATCCGACATTGTTGATCAGCGCCACATCCGGTTTAACCAGATTTACGGTATAGTCGATCTCGCCGGGGTGATTGGTACCCATTTCCACGATTGCATACTTGTGTTTCTCTGTCAGACGCAGCAGAGTCAGCGGAACGCCGATATCATTATTGAAATTGCCGTCAGTTGCCAGTGTTTTTCCAGCCAGTGACAGTATGGAACGGGTAAGATCCTTTACGGTGGTTTTACCGCAGGTTCCTGTTATACCGACAGTAACCGGGCCCAGTTTCTGTTTTACTGCTGCACCCAGCAGACCGAGAGCCTTTTTGGTATTCCCGACAACAATATACGGAACTGCGGTATCAACCCGGTGTTCAACCACCAGAGCCTTTGCTCCGTTCCTTACAGCATCAGCCAGAAATGAATGTGCGTCGAAACGCTCTCCCCGCAGTGCAAAGAACAGTTCATTGCCCTCGACAGCTCTTGAATCTGTTGAAACGGAACTGACAGTAATGTCCTCCCCGAACAGTTCCCCGTTACAAAACTTTGCAACTTCACTTAAACTTAACCTAATCATTAACTTATGTACCTCTACTTACAGGCCTGCAATTACCTCTTTCACTACTTCCTGATCGCTGTAGTGATGTTTTACAGTGCCTATAATCTGATAATTCTCATGTCCCTTGCCTGCAATCAGAACCAGATCTCTGTCCGTAGCAGCAGTTATAGCTCCGGCTATAGCAGTTCTGCGGTCATACTCGACCTCAAAATTATTCCTCTCAACCCCGTCAATAATCTGTTTCATTATTTTCTCAGGATCCTCTGTTCTCGGGTTGTCGTTGGTAAAAACCACACGATCAGCCAGGGTTGTTGCAATTCTTCCCATGGCAGGTCTCTTTCCCGTGTCACGATCACCTCCGCAGCCGCAAACCACGATCAGTGAGCCGGCAGTATGCTCCCTTGCCGCTGTTATAGCCTTCTGCAAGCCGTCAGGAGTATGGGCAAAATCAACAATGCACAGCGGAGATCTGCCGTTTTTAAACAGTTCCATTCTGCCGATAAGAGGTCGCAGACAGCCAAGTTTCTTCAGAGACAGATCTTTATTTCCGACAAGTCTGTCCACCATGGCCTTTGCCATGACAGCATTGTAAACATTGAACAGTCCGATCAGCGGTACGCTGAGCTGCTGTTCCACTGATTTCCCCTCTCTGAGCTTGAAAGAGGTGCCGCTGTCCGTAGCAACAGGAGCGCTGATTACAATATCAGCCCCGTCGTCCATACCGACTGTAATCACATTATTTCGATCAAGCTTAGGCAGCAGTTCATTTCTGATCATTGAATCGTCATAATTCAGTACAACAGTTTTATCACTGTTGGCAAGAATGAAATTCTCCTTTACCGCGAAGTACGCCTCCATGGTTTTATGAAAATCCAGATGATCACGGCTCAGATTGGTAAACATGGTACTGAAAAAATGAACACCGTTGATTCGTCCCTGGGCAATACCGTGGCTAGAAACCTCCATTGCAACGAACTCAGCTCCGGCTTCAACAAAGCCAGCAAGCAGTTTCTGCAGTTCAATCGGACCTGGAGTTGTATTCAGTGCAGGTTTCAAATCATCGATAAAACCGCTTCCCACTGTTCCGATTATTGCACATCTGTGTCCAGAACCGGCAAGCAGCTGTGCTATATAGTAGGTTACTGAACTTTTGCCGTTGGTTCCGGTAACACCGATTACCTTTATAGCTCTGGACGGTTCACCGTAAAATCTGGACGCCATCTCAGGGATCTTCTCACTGAGTCCGGCAACACCGAGGCTTACGACACTGTCAGATGAAAACACGAAACCATCGCCGTTTTCATATATAACAGCACGCGCTCCAAGTTCAACCGCCTTTTCAATATATCTGCGGCCGTCCTGAAGCTGACCTTTCATTGCAACGAAAACATCACCTTCAGTTATGCAACGGCTGTCAGCCTGCAGCTCTCCTACAGGAAGATCTATCTCCCTATCAAAAAAATCCTGAATTATGGATAAATTTCTCATTGTCCTGTACTCTACGATTACTTCGCCTTAGTTTTTAAATCATCCGGCGGTACATTATACAACTGAAGGGCAGCACTCATAACCTCTGCAAACAGAGGTCCGGCAACTACACCTCCGTAAAATCCGCCCTTTTTAGGTTCATTTACAATTGCAACCAGCGCAAAACGCGGATTGCTGGCAGGAGCATAACCTGCAAACGTACCCACATAATCCTTTCCATATCCGCCGCGTACTGCAACCTTTGCCGTACCCGTCTTTCCTGCCACAGTGTAGCCGGGGATCCTCGCCTGGGAACCGGTACCGCCACCGCCGACCACGGTTTCAAGAGACTGCGCCATTCTGCGCATTATCTTCTCATCCGCAACCCTCTGGCCTGCAGGGTACTGGCCTGATTCAAGCTTCAGTATCGACAGCGGCTTGTGAATTCCCATGTTGGCAATAGTCACATAGGCGCTGGTCAGCTGAATCGGAGATATTCTCAGGCCGTAGCCGAATCCGATGGTAGCTTTCTCTATATCAGACCATCTGCGTCTGTGAGGCAGCATTCCGGAAGCCTCACCGACCAGTCCCAAATCCTGTTTCACACCCAGACCGAAATCTGACAGAGTCTGAACGATATCATCAGGGTTCATTCTGAGGGCAATGCGCGCCATACCGATGTTTGACGAATACTTTATGATATCCGCTATATTTCCTGAAGCCATATGATGACTGTCGGTTATGGTCTTCGTATAAATTCTGAACGGTCTGGTATCAAAGACCTCATTCCAGTTGGTTATTTTATGCTGCAGTGCACTGATAGCAACAATCGGTTTAACCGTCGATCCGGGTTCATACGTATCAGTAATGGCACGGTTGCGGGCCCTCTGGCTCTCGTAGCTGTTGTGCGCATTCGGATTAAACGACGGCGCATTAACCATTGCCAGGATCTCACCGGTCTGCACATCTGCAAGCACAAGTGTAATGGATGTCGGATTTCTCTCTTCGTATGCCGACTTTACCGCTCTGTATGCAATGGACTGCAGGCGCTGATCAATACTCAGGGTTATATCACCGGCAGGTTTTCCCTCAGACTCATAGCCGAGAGTTTCAATCACATTGCCGCGGGCATCCTTGCGGACTTTCTTTTTGCTCGGTGTTGCAGTCAGCCATTCGTCAAAACTTTTCTCAACACCCTCAATTCCGTGATCATCTATATTCGTTATACCGATAAGCTGAGCATTGATTTCACCGGTTGGATAGAATCTTCTGTACTCATTGCGGGTATAAACCCCCTCAAGATGCAGCTTTTCAATATAATCAGCTATAGCTTCGGTAACCTGACGCTGAAGATATACAAACCTTTTATTCGGATTGGCAATCTTCTCCATTACAGCTTCATAAGGTTCATCAAGGACCTCTGCTATTGCCCTCCATGCCTCTTTATTCTCTATTGATCCTTTTTCATGAACCACCTTAGGATCAACGTAAATCGCCCTCACCGGAACAGAAATCGCAAGAGGTTCTCCGTTACGATCATAAATAGTTCCGCGGGTTGCCTCAGAGGCAAGATTTCTTACAGAGCGCAAATTCCCCTCATATATCAGTCTGTCCGGATTTATAACCTGGATCCAGGCCGTTCTGATGAAGAGCGACAAAAACGCAACAGCAACCACTGCAACTACTAAATTAAACCGCCAGCCGATATATGCAGGTTTATCCTTTTTTGGTCTTATCCGGCGATTTTTACTTTCCCTTGCTGCCACTTGCTTTACTCTATTTCTACATGTTCTTCGTCATTTGCATCAGGCCTGGTCATATTCAGCTGATTTTCAGCAACATCTCTTACCTTTGAGTGTTCTGCAAGAGTCTCCTCCTCAAGCAGCAGATTACGCCACTCATTCTCAAGGTAGTCCTCTTCGACCTCAATCTGACGCAATTCAGAAATCTCTGTCTTTGTTTTTGCTGTCACAACAATAGATGCAGACAGTGAACACACTATCAGCAGGTAGAACAGCAGCGCCCATCGGTGAAACCATAAATCCTTTATAATTTCCATCGGCAAATCAGCAGACAGTTTCATTTTAAGTTCTCTCCCTCTGGGCAACCCTGAGGAGTGCCGAACGGGATCTTACATTTTCCCTGATCTCACCCTCTGTCGGTTTTACAGGTTTACCAACCAAAGAAAATTTTATATCCTTTTTCAAATCCTCTTCGCGGATAGGCAATCCAAAAGGGATCTCCGGAGGGGACGATTCTTTCTTCATAAACTGTTTTACAATTCGATCCTCCAGGGAATGGAAACTAATAACTGCAAGCCGTCCTTTATCTGCCAGAATATCACGACTTGCCGACAGTGCAGCCTCAACTTCCTGAAGTTCGGAATTTATATATATTCTTATGCCCTGAAAAGATCTGGTGGCAGGATGCTTGTGAGGATCCTGGAACGGAACTGATTCTGCTATAAGTTTCGCCAGCTGCACGGTTGTAACAATCGGTGTCTCGACTCTTTTCTCCACAATCGCACGAGCTATACGTTTGGCAAAACGCTCCTCTCCAAATTCCTTGAGAACCCAGGCAATATCTGACTCGCCGGCCTTTGCCAGCCATTCGGCAGCACTGGTTCCCCTGGTCGGATCCATCCTCATGTCAAGCGGACCGTCCCGCATAAAACTGAACCCTCTGGCAGACTCATCAAGCTGAGGCGAAGACACACCGAGATCCATCAGAAAGCCGTTGATCCTGCCGGACAGATTTTTCTTTTCAGCAATCAGCGAAACATTGGAAAAGCGGTCATGGATAATTTCAAATCTCGGATCTGTAATCTTTTTCGCTTCACAAATAGCATCGGGATCCCGATCTATGGCAATCAGTCTTCCTTCAGGGCCCAGCTTTGAAAGAATCAGTCTTGAATGTCCGCCTCTGCCAAAAGTTCCGTCAATATAGATCCCGTCAGGAAGTATATTCAGTGCATCCACAGCTTCTTCGAGCAGTACTGTCTTATGGGTATTACTCGTAGTCATTCAATGAAAAATCCTTCAATCGTTCAGAATTAGACCAGTTCTCTGTCGGAATGGACATAAGATCCTCTGCAATTCTGTCGTTCCATACGGTGCTCGACCAGATCTCAAAACGGTTCAACTGTCCAACCAGCATGAGTTCCTTGGTTAATTTGGCATAATTTCTCAGTGTTAACGGTATAAGAATACGCCCTGATGCATCCAATTCACAATCGGATGCGTACCCCAGCAGAATACGCTGTAATTTGCTTTCTAGTGGATTTGTACTGGATAATTTGCTTAATTTTTGTTCTAGTTTTTCCCAATTATTGAGTGGAAAAAGTAAAAGACATGGATTTTGGATATCAATAGTGCATACAAACCTGCCACCACACTGTTCGTTAATGGCATCTCTGTATTTTGTAGGGATAGCGATCCTTCCCTTTTGATCAAGAGATATAGAATGAGCACCGCGCAGCATTAAAAACTAGTCCAAAAAAAACAAAAATATCCCACATTGATCCACTTTTACCCACTTATTTTAAAAAACTACATTATCAAAATCAAATTAATGTTAACTTTTTTTAGAATACCGGTAGTAGTAAGGAAGATTTATCTGAAAGACTCTCAGAAAGCTCTGAAATGAAGACAAATTCATCTGGATGGACAACAGAAAAATCAAGAAAAAAGCATACACACGAAGGGAATACTGAATATATGAAGAATAGATAGAGAAATAAACGGTGAGTCAGTCGGTAAGCCGGGTTCTGTTCCTTTCGGCGACAATCATTCATCTAGATTTGCAATCACTTGCAAACTCAAGCAATCAACCCGTTTCCAATGCGAGCAACATTATAGGAAACCTATTTGATCTTGCTCCGAGTGGAGTTTTCAATGCCACATGCTATTACTAGATGTGCGGTGAGCTCTTACCTCGCCTTTTCACCCTTACCTTGCGGCGGTATACTTTCTGTTGCACTGTTCGTAGGCTCGCACCTCCCAGACGTTATCTGGCACTCTGCTCTGCGGAGCCCGGACTTTCCTCCGCCATTGCTGGCAGCGATTGTCTGACCGACTCGAGAGGGATTATAACAAAATAGTTAAAAAAAACAAATACTGTAAAAAATACGTTCTGAACTGCGGAAATTGACGTATTTCAGCAGTCCCTTCCGGTCAGTCCGTGATTCAGAGCATAGTCATACAGTTCATTTTTTTTAAGATTGTATATACTTGCGCAGACAGCGGCCACCTTTTTAAGAGGAAGTTCCTTCAGCAGAAGTTTCATGGTTTCAACCACAGAGGATGATATTTCACTCCTGTTCTTTACCCCGGCAATCATCAGTACAAACTCACCTCTGGTTCTGTTCGGCTCCTCTTTTAAAAACTCCAGCATCTGACCCGCAGGAAGATCATAGAAACTCTCAAAAGTTTTAGTCAGTTCACGACCGATTACCACTCTGCGTTCAGCACCGAGGACCTCCGCAACAGCCTCCATGGTGTATATAATCCGCTTTGGAGATTCATAAAAAACGCAGGTTCTGGTTTCATCAGCTATGGACTGCAGTTCCTGCTGAAGCGCCTTTTCCTTGGTTGGCAGAAATCCCATGAAAATAAATTTATCGGTAGGAAGACCTGAGGCACTGAGTGCTGTTATCGCGGCACACGGCCCCGGCAGTGGAATCACCTTCACCCCCTGCTCTCTGCAGTAGGAAACAACATGATAGCCCGGATCAGAAATCAGCGGAGTTCCTGCATCTGAAATCAGTGCAACCGCCTTGCCATCCCTGATGGTATTGACCAGGTAGTCACGTTTCTGGATCTCATTGTAATCATGCAGTGAAAACATTTTGGTTTTTATTCCGTAATGGTCAAGAAGCAGCTGGGAATGTCTTGTATCCTCCGCACCGATGTAATCGACATTCTTCAATGTTTCTACAGCCCTCATAGTCAGATCGGTAAGATTTCCGATCGGTGTAGGAACGATGTAAAGTGCATTTTCAATCACGTTATCCATTTTTTTTACTCTTCCTAATCATCTCCAAAAACAAAGATAAACTTATATGGCCGAATCCGGAATTGCAAGCACTTTTTCATAAAATTAACAAACAGCCTTCATCTGCGCATTGAATATTGAGGATAAGCCGAAATTTCAATGTTCCGGCAGTTTGACCTCGTCAGCTCGTTTCCCCAAAAAATTATCAAGAAAAAAACCAAATATGATAAAATACGCGGAAAGTTTATAGTTACAAAATTCAGGAAAGTTCTAAATGAAACTCAATTTAAAATTATCCGTTTTTGCACTGATGTTCAGCGTTCTGACAGGATGTGCAACTTCCAATCTCTCAGATTCAGCCAAAGAGGCTCTTGAGAGCGGGACCCTGTCGGCATTCAGTCCTATCACCCATTCGTCCGACTGGTACAAGTCGATAATTGACAATGCAGCCGAAAAGGATCACCTAGATTATTCCATTCTGATTGCCCGCAGTTATATCAAGGAAAAAAATTTCGAGAAGGCAAAAATCTGGCTGGAACATGCCAAGAAAATTTCTCTGACACAGCTTCAGGAATCCAAGGTACATATCGCCTATGCATCTCTTATGTATGAACAGGAGAACTACACCGGTGCATTAAGCGAGTTGAAAAAAGTTAATTCTCTTTTGTCTCTGTCAAACCGCGAGTGCGCAAATTACTATGTAATACTGGCCAACACCCAGAAAAGACTCGGAAACATTGAAGAGGCCTATCACAGCTATGTTGCTCTCAACCACTATCTTACCGATCGTTCATCTGATGCATTCAAGAAGAATCAGGAGCAGATTATTTCAATTCTGCTGAGCCAGAATCTGTCAACACTCCACGATTTGAAAAACAAGGCATCAAGCCAGGATGAACTTGGTTATCTGGATTTTGCAATCAATCACGTATCTTCAGATCCAAGCCAGTATGCTGCTTTGGACGCAGCTTGGTTGAACCGCTATCCTGACCACCCTGCCAGAATACTGATCGATTCCGGGACTCCGGATAAATTCAGAAGCAATTCCAACATCATGGCAAACCTTAACGGCAACATAAGTCAGATTGCAGTACTGATGCCGCTGTCAGGAAAACTTGCAGGATACGGTGATGCCTTCAGACACGGGATCATGATGGCCCAGCGTGAACAGGGGCTGACCAGCAGTATCAAATATTATGATGTAAACGGAACAGACGCAAAGGCTGTGTATGACCAGGCTGTAAACGATGGTGCCCAGTTTGTCATCGGACCTCTGACCAAGGATGATGTAAGCAAGATTATCACCAGCGGAATCACCGTTCCGACCCTGGCAATCAATTCCTTTGATTACGTTTCATCCAATAATGCATTTTTCTTTGCCATTACCCCGGAAAACGAAGGGGCACAGGCAGCCCAGAAAATATTCAACGACGGCAAACGTACCCCGCTGCTGATGATCCCTGATACAGAAAAAGGCAACCGTATTATTACCGGTTTTCAGCAGAAATGGTTTGAAAACAATGAATACAGCAAGCTGACCATCAAACGTTTCAAGAACAAGAATGAGGTAACCAAGGCTATCCAGGACAGTTTTGAGGATTCTACTTCAAACATTGATGCGGTATACATCTGCGGTACAGCCATGGAGGCATCCATGATTAAATCCCAGATCCAGGTAAATTATCCGTCAGGGGATCGCAGTTTCTATATCACCGGTAATTCAAATCCTGGAAATCTTAAAGCACCTGTCACCAAAAACATGAAAGGCATGTATCTTGGGGATATGCCATGGCTGATCGAAGATTCTGAACTCAAACAGACAATCAAGGAAAGCCTGGACACCTCAAACATGAATACACTGATATTCTTTGCCCTAGGTTATGACTCGATAACAATAGTTCCGCATATAAAGTCAATGGTTGACAACAATATTCCGGTTAACGGTCTTACCGGAAGACTGACCGTAGGCAGAAATGGAAAGGTTGTAAACGAAAGCTACTGGGTTGAAATTAATTAGCATATAACTGGCATATTTTGGAGAGCATGCAAATTGGACAATAATGACTATTTGGAAGATGATTTACCCGGCAAACTGAGCATGGCCGTGGAATATTTTAATACAGTTCTGTACAACAATATTCCTCTGATTGCACAAACACTATATTCATGTATATATACGAAAAACAAAGTAATTGTATGTGCAACCGGTGAAAACATTCAACCAAGCATCTCTTTTGTTCAGGATCTTAACCTGCTCTCCGTACCTGATACCGGCAGCGTTGCTGCTGTTTCTATGAATTCTGACGTAAGACTCATTCAGGTTCTGCAAAGAGCTGCCAACAACAGGATCTATACCGGACAGTTCGAATCAATTGTAAAGGATATGGATGCCCTGATGGTAATACCAAGCAACACATCTGACGTTGCACTGCTGGCAGCACTGGAAGATCTCATTAAACGCGCAAAAGATCAGAATACAATGGTAATCATGCTCAGTTGCAAACAGGATGGCGATCAGCTCTCCAGGCACCTGGTTCCCGGTGAGGATATCTATCTGGAACTGGGCGACGGAACAGATTATACATCCAATATTCATGTTCTGATTACGCTGCAGTCTATCTTGAACAAGTTTAAAGAATTGAAAAACAGTTAAGTAAGGATTTAATTATTATGAAATCAACAGCCATGATCGTAGCACTGATCATTTCATCTTCAGCCATGATGTCGGGATGCGTAACCGCTTTGGTTGCAGGAGGTGTAGCAGCAACAGCGGCCGGCGTCGCTAATGTTGCCGGTGATCGCCGTACCTTCGGCTCACAGTTTGATGATGAAATGATCGAATCCGTGGCCCTCACGGAAATTGAAAACATCGATACCATAGGCTATTCAAAAAGTCATATCGGTGCAACATCCATTGACGGCTATCTGCTGGTTCACGGGCAGACCCCATCACAGCTTATCAAAGAAGGAATTCCTAAGACCTGTCTTAAGATTAAAGGTGTAAAATCAGTGCATAACGCAGTAACAGTTGAAGAGAACATCGGTCTGTCACAACGTAGCAACGATACCTGGATCACCTCCAAGGTGAAAAGTAAGCTGTTGGGAACCTCGAATATCAGTTCAAACAGATTCAAGGTTGTAACTGAAAACGGCGTCGTTTATTTAATGGGGCTGGTAACCAGGGATGAAGGAAACAGGGCGGCGCAGATAGCAGCAGACACCGACGGAGTGGTTAAGGTGGTAAAACTGTATCAGTACATAAACGATGACAAGACAATTAACCAGGAAGTCAAAAAATCCGATGCTGATTCATCTGCAAAAGTTAATGTTCCGGCAGCGGATGTGCTGACGTCAGATACAATTGAGGTATCTGATCTTTAATTTTTCATCAGCAACAATTCAGTCTATAAAAAAAGAGGCCCGTCCGGCCTCATTTTTTTATGTAAATGATCAACAAACAATCCTACAGTTTTGACAGCAGATTATAGAGCATCGGCCAGAATCTTTCCTGATCAACTGACAGAATTATGCTTGCAGGCCTGGTTCCAGCCGGCGCATTATCCTTGATATAAGGAACCGTTTTACCGTACTGTGGACCTTTTTCTGTAACACAGTCAATATAGGCATATCTGGCTGAAGTTACCAGAGACGGGTCGATAATAATGGCAGATACGATAATATCCCATACGAACCATGAAAAATTCTGATTTTCATTCTTCTGGAACTGCTGAACAAAAAACGCCTTGTCAAACAGCTTTAACAAATCCTGATTTTTGATGCTGTCACGGATTTTCTGATATCTTTCACGATTCATAATAGTGTTGTCAGTAACATCCAGAGCAACAAATGTTGAATTGTCGAAAGGAGCTCTGTAGGCAATCTTGGCAGACTCAGGATCGAGCCAGATATTGAATTCGGCGGCTTCATCTGCATTGCCCTTCACCCAGAAAGCCCCGCCCATATAGACTATCTCGTCAACAAGATCTGCAAATTCAGGATCTTTCTGAACTGCAAGGGCAATATTGGTAGCAGGTCCGATTGCAGCAATGGTAATTTGGTGAGGATATTTATGAACCATTTCAATCAGGTAGTCAACACCGTCAGTTCTTACCTTGACATCAGGAGCATCCTCATTGTAGTGATTCCTGTATGCTTCCTGCCATGACTTAGGATTCTCTGTAGTTGCAGCACCGATGTACCCGGCCATCACATCACCGTAGGTATTGAGTTCATGTTTTAAAATATCCTTGGAGAAACCTCCGGCCTTGCGGTTAGGATACTGAGCACCGATCGCCAGTGTGGCGGTAGTATCAAGATTTTTAAGATCCTTAAGCTGACGGACCAGGTAGGCCATTCCGTCGTTAGCCCAGGTATTGCCTGTTACTGTAACAATACCGAGCAAATCAATCTCCGGGTTCTTCATCAGCATCATCATCGCGATCCCGTCATCAAACATTTCCACCATGTCGGTATCAAGAATAACCTTCTTTTTAACCTGGGTATCTTCATTGGCAGGCTGTTCGGCGGCAAATCCGCTGTTTGACATAGTCAGGCAAAAGGCACAACCTACTACTGCTACAATTTTACCTAATACAGAATATTTCATGTTAATCCCACTTATAATCATCAAAAATAAAAAAAGACATGGTTATTTTAACTAATCATGTCTTTTTGTCGAACAAATAAAATCTTTTATAGGAAATTATTTGAAATAGCTTAAAATTTCATTAACTGTGTTCTTAGCATCACCAAAGCACATAGAAGTGTTTTCTTTGAAGAACAGCGGATTCTGAACACCGGCATAACCTGCATTCATACTACGCTTGAACACAACAACATTTGAAGCTTTCCAAACTTCCAGTACCGGCATACCTGCAATAGGGCTGTTTGGATTTTCTGTAGCAGCAGGGTTAACTGTATCGTTAGCACCAATTACCAGAACTGTATCGGTATTTTCGAAATCATCATTGATTTCATCCATTTCCAATACGATATCATAAGGAACCTTAGCTTCTGCAAGCAATACGTTCATATGACCAGGTAAACGACCGGCAACAGGATGGATACCGAAACGTACGTTCACACCCATTGCTCTCAGTTTGGCAGTTAATTCTGCTACAGGATACTGAGCCTGAGCAACAGCCATACCGTAGCCCGGGGTGATGATTACAGAGCTTGAACCCTTTAACATTTCAGCAACATCTTCAGCCTTAACTTCACGGATTTCACCCTGTTCTTCATCATCTGCTGCAACCTGGGTATTACCGAAACCGCCAGCGATAACAGAAATGAATGAGCGGTTCATTGCCTTACACATGATGTAAGAAAGAATAGCACCGGAAGAACCAACCAGAGCACCGGTTACGATGAGCAGATCGTTTGATAACATGAAACCGGCAGCTGCTGCAGCCCAACCTGAATATGAGTTCAGCATTGAGATAACAACCGGCATATCAGCACCACCGATTGACATAACCAGGTGAATACCGAATACAAACGCAATCAGAGTCATAACCAGAAGTGCGATTGTTCCAACAATTGTAGAATCAGTAATGAGGAACAGAACGAACAAAGCGGTAGACAGCAGAATTGCCAGAAGATTCCAGTAGTGTTTGAAAGGAATGTTCAAAGCCTTAGACTTGATAATACCTCTCAATTTACCGAAAGCGATGATAGAACCAGTGAATGTTACAGCACCGATGAAGATACCGAGGAAGATTTCACATAATTCTACAATCTTCTTTCTTGCTTCTTCTACTTCTTCAGTCTCAGAAACAACTGCAACTGCATTGTTTGCTGAAGCTTTGACTCCGTTGAATTCAGCTACGTAGGTGTTGATTAAATTTTCACAGCCTGTTTTATTGAACATGCCTGCATCAGCAAGGATGTTGCAAAGTCCAAAGCCTTCGCTTTTATTTGAAGTAGAAGCCTGCATTCCCATGTTAACGGTATTAACAGATGGAACCTCTGCAGCAGGAACTTCTGCGGCTGGAGAAACAACATTGATGTATGTGCAGAAACCAACCAGTACTGCAGCCAGACCAACGAAGCTGTGAAGCATAGCAATCAGTTCAGGCATACCGGTCATTTCTACTTTCAATGCCAGACGAATACCAATGATGGCACCGATAATCATTGCAGCTACAATAAGACCGAAGCCAACTGCGGTGAACTGTGGTCCGAAAATTGTAGCGATCAGGGCTATAATCATACCGATTATACCTGATAAATTACCTCTCTTTGCTGTTTCCTGCTTTGACAAGCCGGCTAACGCAAGAATGAACAATACTGCAGAAATAATATAAGCAGCTGTTACTAAACCATGTGACATTTATTTATCTCCTAACCCTTCTTAAACATCTTGAGCATACGCTGAGTTACGGTAAAACCACCAAAGATGTTAATAGAAGCTATAGTAATTGCTATAAATGAAAGAACATCTATCAGTACATTTGTACCAAACATTTGCAGAATTGAACCTACAACAATAATACCGGAAATTGCGTTGGTTACAGACATCAACGGAGTATGCAGAGAATGGGTTACATTCCAAACAACGTAATAACCAACCACGCAAGCTAATGCGAACACGGTAAAGTGAGAAAGGAATTCTGAAGGTGAAAAATGAGCAATCAGCGCGAACAGTGCAGCGAAAGCAAATGCCAACACCCATTTCAGTTTGCCTGGTTTTTCCTCAGCAACCTCTTCCTTCTTAGCAGCTTCAACCTTCTTAGCAGGAGCTGCAGAAACACTGATCTTTGGAGGTGGGAATGTTACTTCGCCATCCTTTACAACAGTCATGTTGCGCAGAACAACATCGTCGAAATTAACATCGATGTTTCCATCTTTTTCCTTGCACAGTAACTTAGACAGGTTAACAAGGTTAGTAGAATACAACTGAGAAGACTGAGTTGGCAGACGTGCCGGAAGATCGGTATAGCCGAGAACTTTAACACCGTTAGGAGTTGTTACAATCTTTCCTGCCTGGGTATATTCACAGTTACCACCGGTCGCAGCAGCCAAATCCACGATTACAGAACCGTTCTTCATGGAATCGATCATTTCCTTGGTTACCAGTCTAGGAGCTTTTCTACCAGGAATTGCAGCAGTAGTAATGATAATATCAACTTCCTTGGCCTGCTGTGCAAACAGTTCCATTTCAGCCTTGATGAATTCTTCACTCATTACTTTTGCATAACCGTCAGAGGAAGAACCGTCTTCTTTTTCCTTAAAGTTAAGCTTCAGGAATTCACCACCCATTGAAGCAATCTGTTCAGCTACTTCAAGACGGGTATCAAATGCACGTACAATAGCCCCCAGAGAGTGAGCTGCACCAATTGCAGCCAGACCGGCAACACCGGCACCGATTACCAGAACCTTGGCTGGCGGAACTTTACCTGCAGCAGTAATCTGACCGGTGAAGAAACGGCCGAAATTATGAGCAGCTTCAATTACAGCACGATAACCGGAAATATTGGCCATTGATGACAGAGCATCCATTGACTGGGCACGTGAAATACGTGGCACCATATCCATTGCGAGAACTGTAATTTTCTTTTCAGATAATTTTTTAACTAACTCAGGATTCTGAGCCGGCCACAGATAGCTAACCAGCGTTGTTCCTTCTTTGATCTTTGCAATTTCTGCATCTGAAGGAGCATTAACTTTATAAATCAAAGGAGAATCCCAAATTTGAGAACCAGTTACAATCTTTGCACCAGCTTCTGTGTAGGCGGCATCAGAGAAATTAGCTGCCACACCCGCACCTGATTCAACTGCAACCTCAAAGCCCAACTTGAGTAATTGCTTAACGGTAGTCGGAGTTGCAGCAACTCTGGTTTCACCGCTAAGACTTTCTCTAGGTATACCTATTAACATGTCTATATCCTAATAGCTTTAAAGCCTAACCAAAACAAAAAAATGTTTCCTTAAAAACTTAAGTGCATAAAATATGCACTCACACAGTCTGCTATTCTACCAAAAATGTTACACAGATCAAAATAAATATGATTTTGTTACAATTAAACCTAATATTTTTAAGATCTTTTGTGTTAAAACGACAATTTCTTAACAAAGATGCAGACAAAATCAAGGATTAGAACAGACTGGCGGTTTATGCAGATGATGCTGACTGCATATCTTTCTACCGGAAAGTAGAATATCAATTGTCCGTACTTTCATCACAGTGATACAACCAGCAGTCACAGTATTCACAGGTATATTCAAGCGTGTCAGTTGTAATTATGCCTTTTTCTTCATCATTAATCGGACAACTGCCGCCTTTGACGTAATTTATTCTGTATAATTCCACCTCATTGCTGTCCGGCTTTTTCCTGTAGGAGTAATAGATAATCCGGCAGCCTTCCACCATATACTCTTCCGTAATGTCAGATGCGTCGGCCTGCGAAGTAACATAGGTATATGTAGGATAGAAAGTTCCAGATGAGGAAAACGGGAAGAAATATAATCTGTTGTTTATCTCCCTGCACTGATGAATACAGTCGATTTTTCCTTTCCGGTACGTTTCTGTCTGAATAATCCGATCATTTTTATCTCTTACGATCTTCAGGTAATTACGGCAGTTGGATCTGATTGCTTTGTTCTCACTGATCTTATATTTTTTTCTTGACAGCATCTCGTAATACCCGCGCAAGTATCCGGTAAAATCCTTCAGAGGAGTAAGATAGGTTATACCAGCAGTTGTTTCATCCTGGTACTTTATAAACTCTGACAGTTCTCTTTCTCTGTTGCAGTCATCAATAAGATAATCAAGGTAATCCTGCTGTACCGGCTTCCCTTGAAGAGATGTAGAATAGTTCACTTAATTATTCCTTTCCAAATATGTCCATATCGCTTTACCGGAACCCGTTCAGTTACCGGATGAAATAATTGTAACTTGAACAGGTAAAGAACAGATTAAAACATCCACAAACCGATGTGCTATAAGGTTGCACACCCTTTTCAGATTAAAAATCAACCTACTTCACCTGTATGCAGAGATTAATCCTCTATCCCAATCCAATTTACTGCAATACTCTGACATTTCTTTGCAAAATTATCAATTGATATGTACTTATCAATCATAATGTAGCATTATACAGAAGATGTCTAGGAAGGCTATTGCCAACCAAACCAATTTATATCATTAAGGAAAACAGCAATGAATAAAACCGTAGAAGATCTGATCACAAGAAGAAGCGTACGCAAATTCAAGGTTCATCCTGTACCTAAAGAACTGCTCGATCAGGTAATTGAGGCAGGACTGTATGCACCGAGCGGAAGAAATTTTCAGTCATCAATCATAATTGCCGTCAGCAACCCCGAATTAAGAAACCGCATTGCAGAAATTAACTGCAGGATAGGCGGATGGGCCAAGGACTTTGATCCGTTTTATGGTGCTCCAACCATTCTGATAGTACTAGGAGATAAATCCAGACCGAACTATTTGTATGACGGCAGTCTAACCATGGGCAACCTCATGAACGCAGCCCATGCTGTCGGCCTTGGTTCCTGCTGGATCCACAGAGCCATGGAGGAATTTGAAACGGAAGAATTTAAGGAACTGCTGAAGTCGCTCGGAGTGACAGGTGAATACGAGGGAATAGGGCACTGTGCACTCGGCTACTCCGATGAAGAACCGGTCAACCCTCCTAAAAGGAAAGAACATAGAGTGTTTTATATAGACTAGGAAAAATCTAGTACCGTGGCTGTGCCGGTAAGACAGGTTTTCTGTTCCGCAGCCGATCGCAAAAAAACACAATCCCACAGTAACGCCAAAAGTTGGCACGATCACTGATACCTTGACTTACCCCCGAAGATATCAGTAATGAACAGTTAATTGGAAATCCACATGCCGATCTTAGGTTCCAGCGTACCGTAGAACTTGAATGGAATGGATACCGTTGCTATACCGTTATTACGCTGAACAGCAAAATGTAAATGAGGACCGGATGTATATCCGGTATTACCGGATTCAGCAATCTGCTCCCCTCCTCCAACATAGTCACCAAGTTTGACACGTTCCGAATTAGGCTTTAAATGAACATATACAGTCATCGTACCGTCATCATGCCTGAGTCTTATATAGTTGGCTTTTCCGTGGGCAGCGGGATCAAGACCTGATTTGGTAAAATACATCTTCATATCAACCACTTTGCCGGCTCTTGCTGCGTAAATCGGAGTTCCGATAGGCATTGCCACATCTATTGCATAGAAATTCTTAGGACCTCTGTGAGAAAAACTTCCGCCATTAGCCTGAGTAACTCTGAACTTTCCCCTGAACGGGATTTGAAGTTCTCCTGTATCAGATTTATTGATGGCCGTAGGCGTTCCGATCGAAAACTGTCTAGTCAGCGAAAAATCAGCAGTGGAATCAAACGAGTAAATATGGCCAAGACTCTTGGTAGTATTGGCTTCAACTGTAAAAATCTCGTCAAACTTAATATCAGTCTCGATAGTATCCTCATTTGTAGCTTTTAAAATTACAGAAATAGGAGAATACAGCTGATTCTCAATCATAACTTCCTGAGTTAATGCATTGTATGACAGCAGGACCTCATCTTCATGATCTTCATCAAGATCCTCATACTCGGTTACTGTATAACCATCCTCTTCTGCATCTTCCGTCGAATCCGTAAAATGAGTAACACCTTGCGAATCAGTATAAAAATACACCTTTGTTATACCGGTATTACCCCAAAGCAATGCGGCAAAAAACAATAAATAATAAATAATATTCTTCATAACGTTCAGCGTTCAAAATCCTCCGCATGATACGGACGATTGCTAAGATTAATGATATGTCTTTTATTATTGCGTGGTTCATTCCCAGATGCAGAATTTCTATCCGGCACAGTAGTATTATTATCCCGAGGCGGCTCAACAACAGGATTATGCTTTCCATGACGCTCATCATACCGCGGCATACCATCAGGCCGGGACTGATACTGTCTGAACTCATTACTTCTATTTGAGCTGGAAGGGACTGTCGGCTGTTCAGAAGTCGGAGCAACCCCCTCATTTATTCTCACTGAATTACCATTTCCGTCAAGTTTAATAACCTGACTTCGATCCTGAACATTATTTAGTGAAGAATTGTCAAAATATACTGTTTCATTACCACTATTATGCTGTTCTGCATCTGAATTGTAATCATTCTGCTGACTACCAGTGTTATTGCGGTCATTATCATTATAACGACGGTTATCGTTATAACGGTCATCATCATTGTATCGACGGTTATCGTTATAACGGTCATCATCATTGTATCGGCGGTTGTCGTTATAACGGTCATTATCATTGTATCGACGGTTGTCGTTATAACGGTCATTATCATTGTATCGGCGGTTGTCGTTATAACGGTCATTATCATTGTATCGACGGTTGTCGTTATAACGGTCATTATCATTGTATCGACGGTTGTCGTTATAACGGTCATCATCATTGTATCGGCGGTTGTCGTTATAACGGCGATTGTTATTATAATTATCTACCGGTGGATCAACTATATCATCATATTCGAGTTCCCCTGACGAAGCTGAGCCGTTAAGGTTAGGAGTAGGACCAAAATGAGTAACACCTTCCTCATCTACATACCAGTAAAGTGTTCCAGCATAAATTTCTGCCGAAAATATTCCAATAATCAGAACAGATAGATTTAATTTACTGAATTTCTTCATAAGATATTCTCCATAATTACGGCATCCTCTTTATGCGGACCTTTTGTCTTATAATAATTCTTTCTGATGGCAATTTCAGTATAATTGAATTTACCATACAAATGCCTTGCAGGATCGTTTGAAACTCTCACTTCTAGAATTGAACGACTGATTCCGTGCAATTTCAGCATATCAAGATAACTACTAAGCAGGATGCTACCGATCCCCTTATTCTGATAGGATGGAGCGACAGCAATATCATGAAGATTGGATTCACCCGCAACTTCATCAAATATAATGAACCCACACAAATGTTCAGATCCATCATATGCCCCAAGCATGGTATAGTATGAATAATTAAAGACATCGGCAATAGATTCTCTTGACCACGGTGATATTTGAGTTTTCTGTTCTATTTCATAAATAGAATCAACAGACTCCAAACCAAGGCGTTTTATCTTCATATTGTTCAAGCTCTACTGATTTAACACAAGTTTACACAAGTTCTGCCATAACGTTTTTTTACCCTTTGCCCTGATCACATGCTCGGAAATGACCAGAGAATCATCAAATAAAATCACTATATCAGGCACTTCTATCTCAGATGTTTTCTTAACCTTAAAATCGAGCATCGGAAACACTTTTTTCAAATCTGAAATCCAGTTTGGCAAATTATCCACAAAGTAAACTACAGTATTTTCTGCACTTTCTGTTATAAAGTTCGGTTTCTGCACCGTATCAGCAGGCAATTCTTCAATCTTGAAAGAAAAACCGTCATTATGATTATGAACAGAAGAGGCCGGACTCTGTCTAACCAGCGAATTTTCAAGTGCAGTCAAATCATTTTTCCGTGGAATATTCTTTTTTATATTGTTTTCATTATTAGTTTGCGGTTCAGTGGTTACATGAAGATATGGCAAAACCGGCTCAGAACGAGGACTTTCATATTCAACTATATTATGAAAATCAGGTTCATGATTTAAATATAAAAAAGTATTCAGATAACCCATATCAATCTCTAAGAAAAAAACATGTAACCAAGAATTATTGAAGCAACCATTGATGTAAAATCAGCAACAAGCCCGCAAACAACGGCATGCCGAACCCGGACAATACCAACAGCACCAAAATAAACCGCCAGTACGTAGAATGTTGTTTCAGTCGATCCCTGCATAACTGATGCGATATGTCCCTGCAGTGAATCTGCACCGTATGTCTGCATAACATCAATCATCATCGCCCTTGCTCCTGAACCTGAAAGCGGTTTGATAATAGAAACCGGCAGAGCATCAACAAAACGGACATCGGGAGAAAATATTGAACAGATATATTTAACACCGTCAATAATCAGTTCAAGTACACCGGAACTTCTAAACAAAGCTATTGCAAACAGCATTGCGACCAAATACGGAAGTATATCGATGGAAATCTTAAACCCTTCCTTCGCTCCAGTGATAAATGAATCGAATACATTAACTCTCTTTACCATAGCCCATATAAAAATCACCGCAATCAGAAGCAGAAGAAGAAAATTTCCGATGATCGTGGACTGCTCCGTTAATTTACTGCCAGCCCACATCCCCCAGCAAATAACAGCGGCAATGAAAGAAAAGAAAAGCGCAAACAAAACAAATACCGGCAGTTTAAACAGAGGGATTTTCTGAATAAGAGCCGTTACTATAAATCCAGCCAGCGTTGAACAACTTGTAGCAAGCAACAGCGGAATAAACACATCCGTAGGACTTGCAGAGCCCATCTGCATTCTGTACATGAAGATCGAAACAGGGAAAAGAGTAACTGCCGAAGTATTAATTACCAAAAACATTATCTGAGCATCGGAAGCTACAGTCTTGTTATCATTCAGTTCCTGCAAATCTCTCATGGCCTTTATACCAAGCGGAGTCGCAGCATTGTCCAATCCGAGCATATTTGCTGCCATATTCATAGTGATTGAACTCAGGGACTTATGATTTGACGGAACTGATGGCATTATGATTCTAAACAGGGGGGACAATATCTTTGCAAGAACATTTATAAGGCCAGACGACTGGGTTATTTGTGCAATCCCCATCCATAAACAAAGCAGTCCGGCTAAACCAATCGCTATTTTGACAGATGTTTCTGCAGATCCGAACATTGCAGTAACCATGTCGTTAACGGAACAGTTTCCAAACAGCAATCCTACCGACGAGCCCAATATCGCCGTAATTATCAACCCGCCCCAAATGAAGTTCAACATAGTTTCTGTAAACGCTCCATAATACTAGTTTCTGCAATCCTAAAATCTGATTAATCTAAGCCGTAGTATCGTTACAACTCACGCAACTGATATTATACACACAAAACTGCTGTTATAGACAGGATAACGGTCACCTGTTTGGCGCAACCAACATAAATTTACAAAAACCTCAACATACGCAATCAGAATGGCTGAAGTAACTGCTGGCAATAGCATCCGCGCTGCTATATACAAATAAAAAGAGAGATCTGTTGGATCCCTCTTTAATCAAATATTACCTGATTATAACCACAGTTCTATTCACTGCTGTCATGTCACAGCATTACTCTGTCTGGCTATCTTTTCTGATTACCTACGAAAACAACCATAACCTTGTCATCACCTTTCTGACGAACAAAGGCATAGTACGGGCTGTTTTTAGAACTGATCATCTTATGAGTTCCTGTAGCAACAGCAGGATGAACAAGTCTGAACTTATTCAGTTTACTCCAGTGCTGATACAGTTCCTTGTATTCAGGCTTGTTAAGATCAGCCCAGTTCATATCAGATCTCCAAGCCTGATCAGAAACACCGCCATCAGGCATAATGCCTCGTGCAGATTCATCACCGTAGTAAATCTGAACCTGTCCTGGTAACAGCAGTAAAGCGTTGGCAGCACGTTTCTGCAAAGCAAAATCCTTAAAATCTCCCCAGAACAGCTTGGTATCGTGAGATGAAATATAACTCAGAGCATTGAAGTCTGAATTTTTAGGATCATTGATCAGTCTTGCATAATTGTTATAAGTTCCTTCGGCATCAGCAAGACATTGCGCAAGATCAAAAGCTCTTCTCTGATAGTCGAAATTAATCAATGAGTCAAATCCATTGTTGTAATATAAACCATCCTTTGACAGACCGTGATCCCAAACTTCACCGACCATGAAGAAATCATTGTTATCTATAACTTCTGAAGGGTGTTCAGCCTTCCATTCCTTGAATGCCTTGGATGCGGACTCATTAAGCTTCTTCCAGCCTTCTGCCTGAATGTGTTTAACAGTATCGCAGCGGAAACCGTCGATACCGAAATTTCTTACCCAGTAGGTATGCCAGCTTACCAGGTAATCCAGCACAGTTGCATCCTTCAATTCAACAGCTTTGGTATCCTTCTTATTCTTAAGGAACTTAGGAAGTGAAACCTTAGCGGTAGATTCTGTAAGGAAGTCAGGTAGTCCTGCCACACCCATGTTCTGATCATCTGTACCAGGGGACTGATGATGAGGGAATCCTGCTCTGATCCACTTATTGCCCCACCAATCCATCCATCCGTTACTGTTATAATCAATGAACTGAGAATAGGCCTGCCAGTTAGCAAATCCCTTTGGTTTGTAATCAGCCCAGCGTGCAGGAAGTTCTCCGGTATTCTTGGTAACACTTGTAACGCCGAAATCCTGCAAATCTGCCAAAGTTGCATAGCCAGGGTGATTCATAACAGTATCAACCAGTAATCTGATACCTCTCTTATGGCATTCTTTAACCAACTGTCTTAAATCTTCTTCTGTACCGTAATTAGGATCAATTTTGGTAAAATCAGCAGCCCAGTAACCATGATATGCATAGAACGGGAATGAATGGTTCTCATCACCGCCATTGATATATCCGTGAGCCTGTTCCACCATCGGAGTAATCCAGATGGCATTTACACCAAGTTCTTTCAAGTAATCAAGTTTCTTGATAATACCCTGGAAATCGCCTCCGTGGAATGTACCAATCTCATCCTTACCATCATTCATGCGGCCGAAAGAATGATCATTATTCTTATTACCGTTATAGAAACGGTCAGTTAACAGGAAATAAACTACAGCATTGTCCCAGGTGAACGGTTTCGGTTTCTGAACAGTATCTGCCTTTTCCAAAAGAACAACACCCTCTGAAACAGGGCTAGGAGTAACCTTGACTTTACCGCCCGATACCTTAACTACATTTCCTGTATAAGCATCACGAAGCATAGTTCCGTTTGGCCACTGTCCCTTAACATCAATAGTTACAGGACCACCCTTGTACTGAATACACTTAGCAACCGGCACCTGTCTCTTAAAAGTTGCGCCTTCTGTTGTAGCGCGCAGTACTTTTACAGACGGTTTACTCTCATTAAAAATACTCATACTGAACTTATATGTACCAGGAAGAATAATTTTCATATTAAAGGTCTTGTTGCCGGCGCAGGTTATCAGCGGGGTTGTTGTTCCAAACTTTAATTTTCCGTCTTCTGAATTTACACTATATGAAGCATCACAGGATTTACCCTTGTCAGCAAACAAAATCTTATGCTCACCTTTGGTAAGTTCAACAGAAGCTTCATACATATAAGCCAAATCTTTGGATTTTGTAAACTGGGCTGAATCTATCAACTTTCCATCAACATAAATATAAACCGGCTTCTTCAATTCATAGTTAGCTGCATCCGCATGCAACGCCGGAACTAAACTAGAGGTGGCAATAAGAGAAACGGCCAACGCCAGTGACTTAATCTTTAACATAAACTCTCACCAATCAAAGTTAAAACAGATTATCAAAAAAACAAATTAGGGGTTATACAAATTAGGGGTCATTATATAAAATAATTTGCTCTACTAGTGTGATGCTATACTAAAAATCCCAACTATTGACTTGAAAATATTCAGTTTTTATATTTTTTAGTCCAACGTATCGCCTTGATTATCCTACACAATTTTTTAATCATTCTCTCAATGAGCCATTCAATATTTTGGTATATAGAGAACGATACATGATATAATGCACGCATTTGTTACCAACGTTGAAATTACAGCTATGCTTAGTTTTCGTCATTTAATAATTTTATCCACAGCTCTTTTCTGTCTGGGTGTTCATGCAGCAACAGTAAAACATAAACCGGATGCCGCCAAGAAATTGATAGAAGAAAACCATCAAAAGGTTATCATGAACAATTGGATCAGTAAAAATATCCCGTACTATCCTAACCTTGTTGGGAAAACAGATCCCCAAAATAAACATACAAACCGTGATCTTAAAAATCCTTTACTTGCTTACATGCGTTCCAAAAATAAGGACTATCAGTTTAAAGCTCATTGGAAAATATCAGACTCCGATAATACCAAGATTCCGGTCTCGAACAAAAACAAGTCACTTTCCAGCGTTGCGGTTTATAATCAGAAAAACCCTATAGCTAGCAAATCTATAGCCATGACAAGTATTTACAACGAAGTAGAACATTCAAACAGAAATATAGACCTTGTACTGGTCAGAAAATCCCTACACCGGATGGAATTAATTAAGAACAATAAGGTTTTCAAGCATTACCATGTAGCATTGGGACAAAATCCTGTCGGGAAGAAAGAATATCGAAGTGATAATCGCACACCGGAAGGGAGATACACACTTGATTACAAGAAACCGCATTCACAGTATCACCTGGCAGTTCATATATCATATCCTAACAGCGAAGATTTAAAACAGGCAAAAAAGAACAAGGTTGATCCAGGCGGACTAATATTTATACATGGCCAGCCAAATGAAATCGGCAGAGAGAATGATGATAGCGATGATGGCAACATAAACTTCAATAAGTTCATTCAGCCGTCAAACTGGACCAACGGATGTATCGCACTAATCAACAGTGACATGCATGAATTCTATAATATTGTTCAGGAAGGAACTCCAATCATTATCCTTCCATAATCAGTCAACTGTAATTAAAAATGGCTTGTCAGTTTCATCTGACAAGCCACTTTTTCTCAGCTCTTTTAAGGCTTTAAAATTTCATTCAAGTATCTTAAGATTGCATTTCCTTTTATTGGCTGATGTTGATTCGCCATCATCTGGCTCTTCCGAACTTTCGCCTGCTTCAACATCCGCAGTTTCATCAGAAATACTGATATCAGCTTCTTCAATTTCCGTATGATTATCAATCCATTCTTCATAATACTGTTCATGCGGAAAATCCGTACCGAATTTCAACTGTTGACTGTATATAGACAGTATTGCAGCAAACGGAATCTCTAGTTCACGAACAATTCCACTAAATCTAGCCTTAAAGAAAATAGAATCTTCCCTAACTTCAAAATTTTTCACAGCCGTCGGGGAAATATTAAAAACGACCGTTCCGTCAGTCTGGGTAAAACCGCTACATTCCTTAGGAATTCTGACCAGCGGAATGCCGGCATTAACCTGAATAAAAATCTTTGTAGGATTGTTATCCACCATCCACTGATAATAGCAATTAAACAAATATGGTCTTAATGGTTTAGTATAGGTAGCCATTATTCAACCCGATCCTCAAGTGCAATATTTCTCTGATTAATCTCATCATTAGTTAACGATTCTCTGAAGGAAGTACGATCAAAAATCAAATTCTGATAACGTTTCCATGCTTTTGCTGAATTTCCTTCCAGCACAACACCCAACTCAGGAAGACGCCATAAAATTGGTGCCACATAACAATCAAACAAAGAGAATTCTTCATTCAAAAAGTATGTGGACGAAGATACCGCCTCTGTATTCGATAACAAAGTATCGGCTAATTCTTTCTTTAGTTTTTCATCATTAGGATTGTTTATGATTGCTTCAACCAAAGAATACCAATCTTTCACAATTCTATAAAGAAAAAGCCGAGTATGAGCACGCTGTACAGGAAATACATCCATCAACGGAGGGTGAGGGAATCTTTCATCCAAATATTCCAGAATGATGGCAGAATTGTATAACACAAGATCCCGATCCACCAATGTCGGTAGAAGTCCATAGGGATTATAATCGAGTAATTCTAAACATTCCTTATTTGGCTCCACTTCCACAAGATCATACTGAACCCCTTTCTCAGCCAATACAATTCTTACCTGATGGCTATATATATTATTTGAATGCGAAAATAGGGTCATAGTTGATCTACGGCTAGCTGCATTACTCATTATGCTCCTCAAATAAAAATTAAAAACAACGCTTACATAACTCTCTGCATAAAGTATCACGTTTAAAATTATAGATGTGTATCTATAGTCACATAATGAAAATCAGGCAATAAATAAAAATAAAAAAACGTTACTATTCACGCACTAGGAACAACCTTTCGCTCTCAAAATTTTAAACCGACACCCAAATCCCCCTGATTTTGCAATA
>ODAI013047639.1_pt1 | contig 60454 bp, 43 predicted proteins | sample 1539321 | NCBI WGS metagenome assembly ODAI01 (sample SAMN02144231, study PRJEB22623) | gut metagenome | biome: sheep rumen | host: Ovis aries | place: New Zealand | reverse complement strand
GGCATGCGGCAGTGCGCAGACAATGCCGGCATGGTGCGCGCGGACTGCCGATCATGCCGGCATTCCCAATGCGAAACCAGTGCGAAAGCGCCCGCGAGGCTGGCCCAAGGTCCGTCTGGCGCAGATTGTCTGGCGCGGATTGCCTGGCGTGGATTGTCTGGCAGAGCGCCGATCCGGTGGGGCGGCGCTTCCAGGAGAGAGTCTGAACAGGGGGTGAAAGGAACATGGGCGGCATGAAGCAGGAGCGTGTCCGCTGGAAGGACACGGTTTTCCATTCAGCGGCAGAGGCCCGATGGGCCGTCTTTCTCGACGGCATAGGCGCCGGGTGGGAATACAGGCAGAAGAAGGCGGCGCTCACGTCCGGCACGTTCATGCCGTCCTTCTGGCTTGCTGATTGGCAGATCTGGCTCGAGGTCCGGCCCTCTGGGCCTGACAGGGCGGAAAAGGCGCTGGCCCGGGAGCTTTGCGAGTCCACGGGCTATGCCGTCCTGCTGCCTGACGGCCTGCCATCGGCGCAATGGGCGGGATCCATTTTCTATCTGGGAGCTGCGTGCGGGTCCTGGCTGGAGGCATCCTGCGGCAGGAGGCATGCCGGGAAGGAGGGCGTGGATGCCGAAGCCCTGACAGCCTGCCTCGATCCGGCTGTCGCCGCCGGCCGGCAGGAAGGATCCCTGGATGGCGCAGCCGCTGTCATGGAAGACCTGTTCCGCTTCTCCTTCGCTCCGGCGGGCGGCGCGCCGTGGATCTTCGTTGGCCAGTGGGAGCGCGTCGTTCTCTTCAGGACGGCGGGCAGCGCCGGAGAAGCCAGGTTCGCGGATGCGTCCGGCAGGCGGTGCCTTTGCCTGTACGAATGGCGATCGCCCCTTGTCTATACGGACGCAGACAGGAGCTCTGCGGCTGACTGCGCCTGCGGCAGGGCCTGGATCAGGGACTGGGTCGAAAGGGTGGCAGACAGGGCAGGGAAGATGTCCTTCATGTCAGCATCGCCCTGCGGCGTCGCCGGGCCAGCCCTGGCACCGGGTCTGGACGGCATGCCTGGCAGGCAGGAAGCCAGCGCTGTCCCGAAGGGACTGGAGGACCCGCTTGCCGGCCCCCGGCCTGAGGGGACGCAAGTGGCGCTCGCCCGCGCCGGGAAGGCATTTTCCGGCCTGCGCTCCAGCCGGGAGGCAGATGTCGATGCGCCCGAGCGACCGATAGGAGAGCGGCCGATAGGATGTTCGCGGGACGTCAGCTGTGCCGGATGCTGCCGAGGCCGTTTTTCCAGCACGGCGAAGGGGGCGTGCCGCCTCGCCTGCGCGGGGCACGGCGGCTGCGTTCCAGCGGAGCAGAAGGCTTGGAAACCCATGGGCGGAATCCGCCTGTGGCGGGGGGCCAGCGCCATTGAGGGCGCATGGCAGGCGCCCCGCGCAGCTCGGTCGCAGGCGGGTGCCAAGGCGGGCGGGGGGCCATCCCAGGGTACTGCTTCGAAGCGGTCTGCGTCCTGGCAGCCGGCTTGGCAGGAAACGTCGGAGTCTTGCGCCGCGGCGCCTCCCATCCCCTTCATCCGCACAATCCCCGAAGCCTGGCCCGCGCCCTGGCAGGAGCTGAGCGTCCGAATGAAGAAGGGCTGGCTGTGCTGGACGTACTGGGAACTCGGCGAAGACCTTTGCAGAGAGGCGGATCCGGTGCGCAGGCGGATGCTCGGGCAGATCATCGCCTCCCTGCGCCGCCCCGCCGGCACGAATACCTTCTGGCCCTGCGCCGTACCTGCTGGGGCGGGGCCGGGGCAGGGCGCTCTTGCGGCCAGCCGGGACCTCTTCTGGTCCGGCGCACGGGAGCTTGGCGTCCGCATGGTCGTTGCCATGGGCAGCCGGGCCAGCGCTGCCATCGGCCTGCCGAAGGAGGAGATGCGGCCCCTGCACCGGGTCGTTCGCAACGGCGTCGTCCTCTGCATGGTCTGGGACTTCGTCCGCATCGCCGAGCGGCCGTCGAGACTGGGGGACGTTGCGGCCTTTCTCAATGCGGCCTTCCGCCAGCTGAGGCTGTAGGGGAGAGGGCCGAATGCACGGCGGCGCGGCTGGCTGGGCTTCCCGCCGGCCAGCAAGGGAAGGCAGCCGCTGGATCCGTCCCTTCAGCCGGGCGGAGCAGGGCTCGTCCTGCGCCGGATTTCGCAGGCAGAACGGAACACAAGGAGGACATATGGCAAGCAGGCAAGCTGACACGATGGCAAGCAGGCAGGCTGACACGATGGCAAGCAGGCAGGCTGACACGATGGCAAGCAGGCAGGCTGACACGATGGCAGGCAGGCAGGTTGCAGCGCTGAACCGGCTCCAGTCTGAAGGACAGGCTCCCCGCGTGAGCCGCCGTCAGGAGGGCGCCCCCAAGGCCGGCATGGCGCCCAAGGCTGCGTCTGGGAAGAGATGCAGGATCTCCCTCGACGAGCTCCTGCGCTCCGAGGGCCTCGAGGGGGCTCCGTATGCGGAGCAGGCCGCGCGCATTGACGCGCTGGCGGCCGCCGGCGCCGTCTGGGCCGTCAAGTCGTCGCCGACCAACGGCAAGCGCCCTGCGCTGCATGTCCAGTGGTGGCGCCGGGTGGCCGGGGAACGCGACGACGCGGCCCTCTTCGAGGAACTGAACTACCGGCTGCATCCCCTGATCCAGACGCAGTTCTACAGGGCGCATCCCGCAGCCTACGCGAAGGACCGCGCAGAGGTCCTTCAGCTGAGCGCCTTCCTCTCGGGGAGCAGGGATATGCTCGCAAGGCCGGCCTCCGTCAACGAGCGCAGCTTCCAGATATGGGGCAGGGAGAAGTTCCTGAAGCGGAAAAGGGGCGAAAAGCTGCTCCGGCGCTGCGGCATCGTCCTTGGCGAAGGCGGCCTGAACGCCTTCGAGACGGCGGAGCCCCTTGCGGCGTTCGCGCTTTGCCGGCAAGCCCCGCAGAATGTCCTCGTCCTCGAGAATCTCGATGCGTTCTGCTCTCTGCGCAGGCTCCTTGCCGAAAGGCCGCGCCCGCTGCTCGGGACGCGGTTTGGGACGATAGTCTACGGGGGCGGCAAGAGCGTGGCCGCCTCGCTCAGGCAGTTCTCCGCAAGCGCCGAGCCCTACCTCCAGGACAGGGGTTGCAGGTTCTACTATTTCGGCGACCTCGACTGGGAGGGGCTTGGCATCTACGAAGCCGTGGCCAAAGCGTTTGCCGGCCAGGGCGTCCTCGAGCCCTTCGTCCCCGCCTACGCGAAGATGGCCGCCATGGCGGAAGGGCGCACGCTTCCCGAGAGCGATCACCGGCCGAAGGACTGCCCCAGGTTCTTCAGCTTCTTCCCCGCTCCGCTCGCAAGCGCGATGCGGGCCATCCTGGAAGGAGGGCGGCGCGTCCCCCAGGAGATTGTGACTGCGGCAGACTGGGAGGCAGACTGGGAGGCAGAGCATGCGCTATGAGTTTCTGCGGAATTTCCAGCACAGGATGAAGACCGTCGGCTCCTTCGTCAGGCTGCTGGAGAACTGCGCGCGCAAGGAGGCGTGGAAGCAGTGCGGCTTCGACAGCCTCGCTGTCCAGGTCACCATGCTCTTCGCCGTCCTGCTCTTCATCATGGAGCAGTCGTCCCGGGGCGAAGCCTGCACGCTCGACGACATCGCCGGCTTCATCGGCGGCATAGGGCCGGAGCACTTCGGCGCGGACCTGGCGCCCGCGGCCCGCTTCGGCCTGGCGAAGTTCATCGTGCAGGACGTGCTGACGAACGGCGGCAGGCGCATGCGCTTCCCCGCCCGCAACTTCGAGACGGGCGAGGACGAGAGCGTCGGCATCGACTTCATCAGCGGCAGGATGCTCGGCGGCAGGAAGCGCAGCGTTTCCTACAGCCTGACGGAGAACGGCTACGCGCTGCTCTTCGGCACGCTTGAGATGGAAAGCAACCTGCGCATTTCGGTCAACCAGATGATCTTCGAGGAGACCCTGAAGAAGAGCGACTACGGCAGGGCGCTCGACAGCATCAAGGAGATCGTCCACCTCATGCGCCGGGAGAAGCGCAGCAACGAGGAGGCGGCCGCCGGCATCCGCGGCGACGTCGCCAGCTTCTCCATGGAGGAGCACGCGGCCCGGCTGGACAGGAGCCTCGAGGCCGTGAGGAAGGCCCGCGAAAAGCTGAGGCCGTACCAGGACTATGTTGCCGATCTTCTCCGGAAGTTCGAGGACGGCGTCGAGTGGCCGGGCACGGACGGGAAGAGGCGGGACCAGCTTGAAAAGCTCAAGGCCATCCAGCGGCACCTGCACGGCGCCCTCGGCATGGAGCTCGACGTCGTGCTCAGCCACAATGCCTACCGGGATGCCTGCGACAGGGAGTTCCTGAACTTCTGGCGGAACGCCTTCGAAGACAGGATCTCCTTCGAGGCAGAGATCTTCGGGAAGGTGCTCGGCGACGCGTCCCTGCTGGAGCGCGCGGACGAATTCCTGCACCCCCTCTTTTCCCGCGGCCTCGGCAAGACCTTCGTTCTTGCCGACGCTCTGGAATCCTGCCGGGCAGGAGAGGCGCGCGATCCCGTCCCGGCCAGGGTGGCCGATGCGGACGTTTCGGCATGGAAGGAGGACATGCGCAGGAAGAAGGAGGAGCGCGACGCCCGCTTGCGCGGCGCTCTGCGTGAAATCCTCTCGGCTGCGCGCGCGGGCGGCACAACGCTGAAGCGGCTCAGGGACGAAGCGGCTGCGGACAAGGCAAGGCTCGCGCGGCTCGCGCCGACGGCGGGCATCTTCAGCGGGCTCCTGCTGGAGCTTGTCCGCGGGCAGTGCTTCAGCTTGGCGGAGAGGCCTGCACAGGAGGGCTGCGAGGAAAGCGCCGGCATCGCGGACCTGCTCCAGTCCATAGCCCAAAGCTGCCCGGAGCACGCAGGACTGGCGGCGCTGCGCGTGGAGCCGTGCCCTGAAGACGGGGAGGTGCTCTTCGAGGGGCTTGACGACGGCACGGGAACGGCGACGGCGCTGGTCTGCACGAATCTCGCGTTCACGGCACAGTACAGCGGAAACAGCGAAAACAGCGGAAAGGGAGGAGACGATGCATAGCGACGAAGCAGTCAGAAGCTCGCAGGAGATAGTTGCGCACCTCCTGCGCCGGCGCAGCCTGGACAGGGAGTCGGACGCCAGGCTCTACGAGGCGTTCTTTGCCAAAGGCGTCGAAGATCTGGTGCGCATGCAGGGGGAGGCGCTCGGCGCCCAGATAGCCCAGCTCGAGGGCGTCGTCTACCTGCTCCCCAACGACGGCAACACCTTTCTCGGCTTCTCGCGCTCGGAGCTCAAGAACCGGCTCACGAGGGGCGGCAGAAGGGACCGCGCGGAGCGGGACGCGGAGTACAGCCTTGCCCTGTTCGCCATCCTCGTTCTGCTGTCGCAGTTCTACGGCGGGCAGGACGCAACGGGAAGGAAGCGCGACTATCTGCCCTTTGGCGAGTACCAGAACGCCGTTGCGGACGGCCTGGCGGCCGGCGCCTCCGCAAGCGGGGGCGCCGCCAGCGGATGGCTGTCCTATCCGGAGCTGCTCGGCGCCTGGAACGCGCTGATTTCAAGCGGGGAGATCAGCGGGAAGCGGAACACGAAGGAGGGGATGCTGCGCGTCGTCCTCGCCTTCCTGAAGCAGCAGGGGCTGGCGCTGCTTGCCGGGGACGAAAACATCTACGTCCTGCCGAAGCTGGACCATGTCATGAAGTGGATCTTTCTGAACCGCGCCAGCCCCGATGCCGTGGACAGGCTGGAGCGCTTCCTCGGGCATGGGCCGGAAGGGCAGGAGCTGCAGGACGATCAGGAAGCGGCGGTGCCCGAAGCTGGCGGGGAGGCATGCGATGAGCTCGATTAGCGCGGTTCGATTCGTCAATATCCGCTACAACGGCGGGCAGAACCGCATTCTCGACGAGACCTACCGCGCGGACGGCAGGCACACGCTCCTTGAGCTGGAGAACGCGGGCGGAAAGACCGTCATGACGCAGCTCCTCATAGGCCTCTTTGTCGGCAGGCGCTTCAGGAACCTCGGCAGAGGAGAGAAGGCGCGCCCCTTTTCCGGCCTCTTCGTTCCCGGCGCGCCCTCGTTTGTCCTCGTCGAATGGAAGCTCGACGACGGCGCCGGCTATCTGCTCACGGGCATGATGGCGAGGAAGGCGGGAAGCCGGGACGACGACGGCAACGCCCTCGAGATGCTCAACTTCATCGGCGAATGCGGCCATGATCAGTGCGGGTACGGCATCTGCGCCCTTCCCGTCGCCGAAAGGCGCGACGGCGCATACGAGTTCAAGGGCTGGCAGGATTGCCGCGACATGCTTGCGGCGTTCAGGGACCAGAGCAGGAACAAGTTCTTTCTCTACGACATGAACGGCCAGTCTGCCGCGGCATACTATGCGAAGCTCGGCGAGTACGGCATCCGCAGCAGCGAGTGGGAAAGCGTCATCCGCGAGGTCAACAGCGACGAGGGCGCGCTCACGGAGCTGTTCAAGGGGCGCATGAACGAGCGCGGCCTGCTGGAGAAGTGGGTGCTGAAGCTTGTCGAGACCAGGCTCTCGCAGGGAGGCGGCGCGATAGCAAAGCTTCAGGAGGCCTTCGCCGACTACGCCGTGCAGTACGGCAGGAAGCAGTCGTTCTGCGACAAGAAGGCCGCGCTGGAGCTGTACCGCGAGAACTTCGGAAGCATCGAGGCCGGGGCGCGGCGCGTCCTCGATGCCGGCGCCGCCCTTGCCGGCGCCGAACTGGCGCTTGCCGGCGCGGCCTTCGGCATCAGGGAGCTCCTGCCGAAGATCGAAGCCGAGAAGGATCGCCTCAGGAAAGAGGCGGAGCGGCTTGGCGCCGAGCTCGCGGATCTCGGCCATTCGGAGTTCTCCGTGAAGTTTCATCTGGCTCAACGGCAGGCGGCGAGGCTCGCTGGCGAAATCGACGGCGAGTCGGCGGAGCAGGAGCGGGTGAGGACGCAGGTTGCGGACTGTGCGAGGGCCGCGGCCGTGCAGGACTGCCGGGTCCTGCGGCGCGGCCTCGACGAGAAGCGCGCCCTGCTTGCCGAGGCGCAGAGCGATCTCGCGGTCAGGAAGAACGAGTCGGAAACGACGAAGGCAGGCTTCATGGCCAGGCGCGAACTCCTCCGCGGCCAGGTGAAGGGCGCCCTTGAGGCGGAACAGGCCAGGCTGGACGGACTTGGCGCCGCGCAGAAGGCGGCCTGCCGCGCCATAGAGGAGCAGATGGCGGCCAGAGACAGGGCGTTGAAGCAGGCCGGCGAAGAGCTCTTGCAGCTGCAGGCGAAGCGGGGCGAGCTGCGGGGCGCTTGCCAAGCGTATGCGGAAAAGGAGAAGCGCTACGCCGCGAGGCGGGGCGGGGAAGTCTTCCCGGGAGTCCTGCCCTCGCCGTGCAGCTATCCCCCCTCGCTTTTCGAGCGCCGGCATGCCGTGCTGGAGGCGGCCGCGCGCGAGGCCGCCGAAAAGGCAGATGCGGCCGCAAAGCGGCGGGATGCGCTTGAAGCTGCCAAAGCGGCGGCTGCGCTGGAAGCCAGGGAGAGGGATCTCGACCTGAAGAAGGCGTTGCAGAGGGACGCCGCGGCCGGCCTGCAGGAGGCGGAACGGAAAACTGCCGTGCTCAGGGAGGCCGCGGCTCCTCTCGGCATTGCCGGCGACGGCGTCTACGATGCCGAGCGCATTGCAGAGAAGCTTGAACTGCTCTGCGCAGAGCGCGACGCCGAAGCCGATGCGGCCGGCGCAAGGCTCCTGGAACTGCAGATCCGCGAGCGTCGCTGCCGGGACAGGAACTTGACGGATCTGGATCAGGAGACGGAGGCGTTCGTGAGGGAGCTCGGCATTCGCCTTGTCTACGGCAGCAGGAAACTGATCGAGATGCAGGCGCCGGCTTCGGAGAAGCGGGAGATGCTGCGTCGGCATCCGCTGCTGCCGTACGCGCTCGCCGCATCGCCGGACGAGATGGCGAAGGCGGCCGCGGTTGAGGAATGGCCGTCGCCAAGGCCTGTCGTCTTCATCGCAGAGAGCCTCCTCGACCGGGGCGCGACCGCATCTGCGGCAGACGGGAGTGCCGGGCTCCTGATCCGTGCGGCTGCCGGGTCCGTCTGCCTTGACGAGGCGTCGGCGGAGGCAAGGCTTGGCGAAGTCAGGGAAGCCATTGCCGAGGCCGAGGGGGAGCGGGCGAGGCTGAGGGCGGCAGCCGGGAAGCTGAGGCTCCAGGCCCGCGGCGTCCGGGCCGCCGCCATTTCGAAAGAGGAGCATGCAAGGCTGAAGGCAGAGGCGGCGTCCCGTGCCGCAGACGCCGACGCGGCGGCTGCGCTGAAGAGCGCCGCGTTCCGCGACGTGACGGAGCGCTTGACGCAGGCAGAGCGCCTCGTGAGCGAGCAGGCAGTCCTCGAGAAGCAGGCGGCGGATGCGGAGCGCGAGCTTGAAGCGTTTGCCGCGCTGGAGGAGGAGCATAGGCAGTTTCTTGCCAGGAAGAAGCTCATGCAGGAGCTTGAAGCGGACATTGCCGGCAGGAGGCGGGAGGTCGGGGCGCTGCAGGAGCGCATTGCTGCCCTGCGCGGCCAGCTGGATGCGGCGCGCGGCGAGCTCGCCCGCTTGGACGGGGAGGCTGCGGAAGGCCGGAAGAGGCTGTCGGCGCTGCACGATGCGGTTTGCGCTCCCGTGCCGGAAGGCTTCCGCATCGCAGATGCCGAGGCGGAAATCAGGTCGCTGGAGCGAAAGCTCGACGGCGCAGCCTTCGCTGACGTCCAGTTTCTCGTGAAGCTGGTCCAGAACTACGGCCGCGAGGTCGCGGACATGGAGAAGAAGCTGCAGGACCTCATGAAGGCAGAGGGCCTTGACGCCGGCGATATCCTCGGAGCGCCGGCGGACGGGGAGGCGGTCCAGGCTCTCCGGCAGAGGCGGGATCGTCTGGAGGAGCGCCGGGACGAAATCGGCCTGAGGCTGCGGAAGCTGGAGAACGCCAAGGGGGGCGCCGAAAGCGAAGCCAGGAGCCTTGCGCAAGCCATGGTGAAGAGTGGATATGCCGGGCCGAAGTCCGCGGCGCTGCTCGATGCGGAGGAGCTCTGGACCTTCGGCTTCGAGGAGGCGAAGAGCAGGCTCCAGGCAGAGCTCGGCAGGGCAAGGGACGATGCCGGGAGGCTGGCCAGGCACGACATCAGCCTGAAGGAGTCGTTGAAGGCCTGCCAGCGGGCCGGCGTCGCGGAGCTGCCTGGCGCCTGCGGCGTCAAGCTGCCGGCGTGCTTCGCGTTCAGCACCTTGAACGGCGCGGAGGCTGCCGAGGACGTGGACGGCAGGGTCAAAAGCAGGGATGCGTGCGCCAGGGCGCTCGAGGAAGAGAAGGGCAGGTTCTACGACGCAGCGGCGGCTGCCTGCGGGGATCCGAGATACGGCGCCATTGCCGCAATCCCGTGCGGCTTGCTCAGAAGGGCCGAGAGCGCCGCGAAGTCGGGAGACTTCCTGGCCGGCTTCAGCGCCTTTGCCGGGCGGATGCCGGACATGCGCGCCATGCTCGACAACCATGTCTTCGCGCTCGGCGAAAGGCTCAGGGACATAGCGGAGAAGGAGGAGGAGCTTGCCAGCGGCATCTTCGACTATCTCGAGAAGATCCATGGCCAGCTGCAGGCTCTCGGGAGCGGTTCGACGATCGAGGCCAACGGCAGGAGCGTCCGCGCCCTGAACCTTGCCGTGCCGGACTGGGGCCTCCACGCAGCCGTGTACCGGCAGAAGATCAGGAGCCAGGTCCTCAGGCAGTTCAGGGAGGCCTGCCTCAGGGACGTCTGCTCCGGCGGTGGCGGCCTGCGCGAAATCGACGAGAACGCCGTGCGCGCGGCGGCTGCGAAGTGCGTCACGGCATGCGGCATATTCGACGGCGTCGTTGGCGTGGAGAACGTGCGGGTTTTCGTCCTCAAGGCCGACAGGTTCGACTCGCGGCCCGTCCGGCTGGGCGAGGCGGCGAAAGCGTCCGGCGGCCAGCATTACCTCGCCTCGTTCATCATGCTGTGCGCCTTCCTGAACTACATGCACCGCAGCGACGGCGACAGCCTGCGCCCTTCCCGGAGCGAGAGCAAGGTTCTGCTCCTGGACAATCCCTTCGGCAAGCTCAGCTCGGCGCACCTCGTGGCCCCGCTCAGGGAGGCTGCAGAGAAGTACGGGGTCCAGCTCGTCTGCTTTACGGCCCACCGCGAGAAGGACATCGACGATGCGTTCGACAACCACTACCTCATCCGCCTTCACCGCAGCGAAGGAGCCGAGTATGCCTGCGTCAAGGGAGAGCGCCTCAAGGGGGAGCCCGTGCGGGAGCTGGAGTCGGTGCATGTTGAGACCGGCATCGTGGAGCGGAGGCTGCTGGATCTGATCTAGCCGTCCTGCCGGCACCGCGCCCGGACGCGGAGAAAGACGTCCGCTGCCCGTGTCCGCGGCTTCGGCGCCGCGAGAGGGCGTGGAGGCGCATGGCGCAGGGCTCCATTGGCCGGCTGCATGCCGAAGCTGCGGCCGCCATGCCTGGTTCTGGGCCCCTGGGCCCTTGGGTCTTGGGGCCGAGGCATTTGACGATGCGCCCGCCCATGCCGTACCTCCCCTGTATTCCTTCTCCTTTTCCCGTTCACGCCACCGCGAGGGACCCCCCATGCTTCTCCCCTTTTCCTGCATCTTCATCGGCATTGCCCTTGGCCTGCTTGCGAAGCGCACGGTTCTGCCCACGCTTGCCGGCAAGCTCTTCATGCCCATCGTCTGCGTCCTGCTCTTTGCCATGGGCTATGTCACGGGCGGCAATGCCGAGCTCATGGCCCATCTGCCCATGATCGGGGTCCATGCCCTAATGCTGGCTGTCGCGACCATCGCGGGCTCGGTGCTCTGCGTCTGCCTGATCTGCCCTTTCCTGCCCTCGCCGAAAGGCAGGGGCAGGAGATGCTCCGGGAATGGCGCCGCGGACAGCGGGGCTGGCAGCGGCAGTGCAGGGGACGACGCTTCGGGCGGGTCGTCCGCGAAGGCCTGCCTCACCCTCGTGGGCATCTTCGTGCTCGGCATCCTCTCGGGCTTCTTCCATGTCCTGCCTGAGGGCTGGGTGACGAACAAGGTCTGCATGGTGTTTCTGCTGGCGCTCATGCTCACCGTCGGCATCGGCATGAGCGCAGGCGGCAGGCTGCGCACCGTCCTGCGCTCCATCTCGCCCCGCCTCCTGTTTTTCCCTCTGGCAACGACCGCCGGCACCTTTCTCGGCGCGGCCGTCTGCGCGCCCTTCATGTTCTGGTCCGTCCTGCAGTGCCTTGCCGTGGGGTCCGGCTTTGCCTACTACTCCCTCTCCTCGGTGCTCATCGCCCAGGCCGGGCATGTCGAACTCGGCACGGTCGCCCTTGTCAGCAACGTCCTGCGCGAGTCCATTGCGCTTGTTCTCATTCCCCTTGCCGCGAGGTTCCTGCCAGGCTACGCCGTCGTCAGCATGGCTGGCTGCACGACCCTGGACACCACCTTCCCCGTGCTCGTGCGCACCCTCGGCATGGACTGGGCCTTCGTGTGCCTCTTCCACGGCATGGCGCTCGACTTCGCGGTGCCTTTCTGGGTGGCCTTCTACTGCTCGCTTTTGTAGTGGCGGGCTGATTGCCTCAGCATCGGCGGGCGCAGGCCAGCCTCGGCGACAGGTGCGCGATCGGCCGCGGAGTGCAGAAGGACAGGAGCAATTCCCTGGAAGGGTGCGGCAGGACCGCCGACCAGGGCGATGCAGCGCCGCTGTGCAGGCACGGCGAGATGGACGGCAAGGGCCAAGGCGTGCGCCAGGACGACGCGCAGGCCAGAGCCTGGCGGGCGAAGACTGCAGCGCAGGGACATGCGGAGGCCAGAAAACCCTGGACGTCTTGCGCGTCAGCGGCCAGGGAGTCCAGCGAGACCTTCGCATCGCCAATGAGGGGGGTAAAAATGCCGCGGCAATGGGGCTCAAGAGAGCTGGGACTCTTGCCGCAAAACGGTCGAGATGGGCCGCTAGCCCTGATATTTGCGCATTCTTCTTGAAAAGCGGGCCGAGACAGCAGGGCTGGATATGTATTTTGTCCGAATTCAGAACATGAATTCGGTACTCATTCATGAAGAACGAAAGCGAAAGAGCAACGCAGTAATTTTCTTGACCTCGGTCAGCCGGCCCTCTACACTCGTTGCTGTCCGGGAGCAGGCACCGTGCGGGCCGCATCGCAGGCCATGCCGGGGCAGCCTTTGGACCAGCCAGGAACGTCAGGGGCAGGGCGCTTCCGCCTTGCCTGCATGAAGGAGATAACGCTCATGAAGATATACGGCATCAACGGCAGCCCCCGTCCCAAGGGGAGCACGGCGCGCCTGCTCAAGTGGGCCATGGAGGGCGTTGAGAACGCCTGCGCCGGCGCGGAAACCGAAATCATCGACCTCTACCGGCTGAACTACACGGGCTGCAGGAGCTGCTTTGCCTGCAAGAAGAAGGACGGCCCCTCCTACGGGCGCTGCGGCGCCAGGGACGAGCTCAGCCCAGTCCTCGAGAAGCTCGCCTGCGCCGACGGCATCATCTTCGGCAGCCCCATCTACTTCATGGATCTTTCGGGCCAGATGCGCAGCTTCCTCGAGCGCCTGCTCTTCCCCTACCTTGTCTACGACGGCAAGGGCACGTCCATTGCGCCCAAGCGCATGCCCACGGCCTTCTTCTACGCCATGAACGTGACCGAAGCGCAGGCCGGGCAGTGGGGCCTGCCCCAGCGCCTTGGCCTCATGGAGCGCTTCGTCGGGAACATCTTCTCCACGCCCCAGACCCTCTGGTGCTTCGACACCCTGCAGTTCTCCGACTACAGCGAGTACGTGGCGCCCTGCTTCGACGAGAAGGCCAAGCAGCGCCGCCGCGAGGAGTTCTTCCCCCTCGACCTGCGCAAGGCCTTCGAAATAGGCAGGCACATGGCGCTTGACGGACTCAAGGACGCTTCTGCCGAGGGCGGTTCCTGCGGTTGCGGGCACGACCACCACGACCACGACCACGATCATGATCACGGGCAGGGGCACGCGCACCACCATCACGAGCATGAGCACTGCGGCTGCGGCCACGACCATGGTCATGAGCACGGGCACCATCATCACAGCCATGACCATGGTTCCTGCGATTGCGGTCATGACCATCAGGGACGCAGCTAGCGACATCGCGTGCAGCGTGTCTTGAAGCAACACGTTGCCTGAGTGTCTCGCAAAATATCACGTGGGCAGTGAGGCGCTTAACGGCGTTGAACTTGCTTGAACGTTGATATCGTACTCTTCACGTAGGAATGTAAGGCGTTCAGATGGAAATGCGGGACAGCTTAATATCTGTCGCTTTGAATATTATGTTGCTTTGTTTGTTTGGTATTATTGATAAATGGAAAGCCCCCGGCTCTGCCGGGGGTATCTGACTGTCTTTTGATACTGTTCCCCAATGAATTCTATAATGTTCATTTTTGCCTTTTTCTTCATTAAATCTAATTGGTTGTGTGCTTGCGTATAAATATTTTCCAATCTTATGGATTGAAACACGGTAGGAACTGAGCGGGTCTGGATGCCTGCCCATGGGGCCACCTCTGTTTGGGATGTATACTATGTTTATACTATAAAAAGAGGAGGCTGTCAATCTAAAATTTTTCTAAAAATTCAGGCAACTGGCTATTTTTTCAGCTTTTTTTAGTATAAAAAATTGCAAAACTAAGAAGGCTACGACAAGTGACGACGCTCCTTCCTGGGCGGAGACATCGGTGAAATCAATTACGTACTTATGCAGTCGTGCCGTCGTGAAAACCATGAAATTCACGACTGTCGTGCCTTCAGACATGGCACCAGAGAAAATTTCCCCCCACGTCGTGCTTCCGACTATAACTGCATCCGAGAATGCATTATGTATCGTATTTGCAAGATTAACAATTAATGCCTCATCTCGCCAGACAGAGAAAATAGAGACGAGAATTGAAAAATATTTTTCTGGGAACTGCTCGTTAAAATTCTGAATAACGTCATCAATATCTGATAATGATTTCAAACAGAAAAATTTGTTTCATGTTAAGGTTTCTATATTATATTTAATTTTGTGTTAAAGAAATTGATTTTTTCGATGCGTTATATGAAATTGTTTAAATTAATAACAAAACACAATATATATCAGCTGATATTGTATTAGTTGTCATAAACAATTATCTTTACTTCCACAAGAGTTAAAATTTATAGTAAAATATAGTCAAGAGATATCAATTTCATATCAAATATCGAGAAACCGAAGTTGAAATCATGCCACAGAAAAATTTAAATGAAATTATATATGGTAAAAGTACAAATGTCACCTACCAGAAAAACACGGATCTGTCTAGAACAAAGGCTTTCTAAGGTGTTGAGCTGTAGGAAAATTAGTAAATTCAGAATATTAGCAAATTCATTCTGGCGTGCATTGGCACGTTGTCCCCCGGCAAGTCAGCTAGCTAAGGCGTTGTGGAGCTTTTGGCTCTGTCCCGAAAAACGCCCCCGCAAGGCTGAAGGGCTTGCGGGGGCGTAGCATGTCCATGGGGGCGAAGGGCAGCCTTCAGGCTAGTCGTGCACCTCGTCGACGGGTTCGCCGGGCTTGCCTTGGAGGGCCAGCCTGTAGGTGGCCAGGCCCTGCTCGAGGAAGTCGCGGCAGCCGGAGAAGCCGCCACGGGCGATGATGCACTGGTTCAGGGCATACATGGTGGCGACGACGTCGCCCCAGTCCACCCAGCCCATGTGGCCAACGCGCACGATGCGGCCTTTGAGCTGGTCCTGGCCGCCGGCAATGTAGACGCCGTAGTGCTCGGCGCAGTCCTTGATTACCCGGATGCCGTCCACGCCATCGGGAAGGAGGATGCTGGTGATGCCCCAGGTGTAGTTTTCGGGAGCGAGCAGCTTGAGACCCATGGCATCGGCGCAGCGACGGCAGAGCTGCGTGAGGGCCCACTGCTTGCGGTACACGGTTTCAAGGCCGCTTTCGAGGAGCATGCCGAGGCTTTCTTCCAGCCCGACGATGAGGTTCACGGGCGTGGTGAAATGGGTCTCGGACTTGCTGAGAATCTTTTTGCGCTCAGCCGGCAGGTCGAAGTAGAAGCAGCCGGGCTTGATGTCCTCGCAAACCTTCCAGGCGCGCTCGGAGAGGGCGAGGAGGGCGAGGCCGGGGGGCAGCATGAGGCCCTTCTGGGAGCCGGTGAGCAGGCAGTCCACGCCCCACTTGTCCATGGGGCAGGGGGAAATGCCGACGCCTGAGATGCCATCGACCACGAGCAGGGTGTCGGTGGCGCGGGTGACGGCTGCAATGGCCTCGATGGGATGCAGGACGCCGGTGGATGTCTCGGACATCTGCACGAGCACGGCCTTGGCGTCCCTGTTCTCCTGAATGGCGCGGGCCACTTCCTCGGCGGAGACGGCGGTGCCCCATTCCTTCTTGATTTCAGCGACCTTGAGGCCTCGCATCTTGGCGATCTCGCCCCAGCGCTCGCCGAACTTGCCGGCGTTGACCACGATGACCGTGTCGCCGGGGTTGAAGAGGCTGTAGACGGTGGCGGTCATGGAGCCGGATCCGGAGCAGGAGAGCGTCAGCACGGGCTGGGTCGTGCCGAAGAGCAGCTTCAGTTGCTCCTGGGTATGGTTCATGATCTTGTGGAATTCGCCCTTGCGGTGGTGGATCATGTCCTTGGCCAGAGCCAGGCGGACGCGTTCGGGCAGGGGGGTGGGGCCGGGGGTGAGAAGGCGCGTTTTATTGATCATGTCGGTCGGATCCTCTGTGGGGGCCGGGGCTTCGGCGCAAGGCGGAAGGCCGGGATTGCAGGCGCTCTCATGCCCCAGGGCGGGAGCGTCCCTTGTTTTGAGAAGAGGCTGAACTGTATAGCCTTTCTGACCAAGAGGCAATGCAGGGCAAAGGGCCAAAGGGTGTCGCCGGAGGGCGCGGAAAGGGCTTCGGCCAGTCTGCAGGATGGGGCCTGCAGGGCCTGTGGCAGGCGTGCGGACGCCGAGGCCAGGCCCGTTGCCGCGCCCGTGCTCCTTCGTTGACAACCTTGTGCAAGGCAGGCACAGTCGGCCTGTCCCGCCAAAGGCGCCGTGTCCGGCGGGATGCCTGCAGGGCAGGGAGACTCCGCTCTGCCAAGGAGGCGCTTCCGGATGGAGGCAGGTCTGGATGGGAGCGCGTCCAGATGGCGGCACGGCGGATGGCTCCCGCTTCCAGATGCCGGCACGGAAGCCGTTCCCGGCTGCGGCTGCGGGTGGCGAAGTGCAAGGAGCGTTGCGATGATCTTTTATGTCCATGGGTTCAATTCGGGTGCGGGCAGCTCCTCGGGAAAGCTCCTGGAACGCCAGATTGGCGCCAAGGTCCACCGCCTGGAGTACAGTTCCGACGGCATGTTCGCCGACAACTTCGAGAGCTTGACGCAGCAGGTGAACAGGCACGCCGACGGCTTCGACGTGCTGGTCGGCACCTCGATGGGCGGCTTCTACGCCCTCATGATCTCGCAGGCTCTGCTGACGCCCTGCGTCGCCTTCAACCCCGTCGTGGAGCCCCGCCAGCAGCTCAGGCAGTTCCTCGGCAGGAACGTCAACTTCGTGACCCAGAAGGCCTACGATTTCACCGAGGCCATGCTGGACTCCTATCCGGAGCGCGTCGCCGGCCCGGGCGGCAACGTCCCCGTCCAGGTCTACGTGTCCGAGATCGACGAGCTCCTGCAGGGCAACGCGGACCGGGTGCGCCGGATCTTCCCCGACTGCACGGTGACTCGCACAAGCCACAGGATGACTGACTTCAGCCCCTATCTGGCAACGATACGGCAGTTCGAAAACCTCATGGGCGTTCATCCCGACAGCGGCGACTGAGCGGGATCCGGCATCGTGCACGCGCTCAGCTGCCCCGTTGGTTTTTCCCGCCGTCCGGCCTATGATGCCCCATGGCCGGCGTCTTGGCGCCTGGCCCGTGCAGGAAGGACAGCCCATGGACAATGAAGACCTCTGGAGGCAGACGGCAGACCAGATTGCCGAACTGGAGCGCAGCGTTGCGCCCTTCCTCGAGCATGCCCACGCTTCAGCCAAGATCAGGCACCTTTACGAGGAACTGGTCAGGCTGCTCCCGCAGGCTGCCGGCGGGGCCCGGCACGAGGACGGCATGGCGCTCATCCGCTGTCGCGCCAGCCTCCAGTCGCTGGCCGAGCGCTGCCAGACGGAGATGGCCCGCCTTGTCCGCAAGGCGAGCACTGCGCTGGCGCTGCCGGACGTTTCGGAGCGGGCGCTGCGCGAGCATCTGGCCTTCAAGCACTGGGCTGCCAGAGACCTCTCCCGCGACGCCCTCGACGCCCTTCGCGAAGAGTGCGGGGTGCGCCTGACGCCCTCCGGCTGCGAGCAGACCGTGGCCCAGCTGCTCGGCGGCTTCAAGGACTTTCTGGAGCGTCCCCTCAAGGCGCAGTGGCCGCTGGTCTGGTTCTGCGCGCCAAAGAAGCTCCGGCTTCAGGCTGGCGTCTGGAAGCGCCATGTCTTTACGCTCTTCTGCGCCGTGGGCCTGGGGCCGGGGCTTGTGCCGGAGCTGCTTGGCATCTGGGCCGGCGAAGGCGCCTGCGACGGCGTGCACGAAGCCATCCTTGGAGACCTGAAGGACCGCGGCGTGCGCGATGTGCTTTTCGCGACATTCGACATGCTCTCTGGACAGCTCTACTTTGAGGACGAAACGCTCTGGCAGGAGGCCTTCGGCAAGGAACTGCCGGGAAGCCGGGTCGTCTGCGGCGTCGCCCAGGCCGCACGGGCCGTGCTGCCGAGGCTCAAGGCCGGTGCAGAGCGCGCCCGCTTCAAGAAGGATTTCTTCGCTCTTTCCCACGCCGCGGATCAGGCGGCCTTCGAGCGTCTCCGCCAGGTCTTTGCCGAGACCTGGCAGGCGCATCCGGACGCGCTCGACATGGCGGAGATGCTCTTCGACAGCATGGAGGCTTCCCTCGACGTGCCGGCGGCCGTGCGCAGGGCGCTGGCCGAAGGCCTGCCCATGCGCTCCGTGCACGGCATGCTCAGCAGGCTTCCCGCCTTCCGCAGCCCCTCCCTTGCCTGGCTCTTTGCCCACTGCGGGAAGGACCTGCCCCATGCCGAGCACATGTGGAAGGTCATGGACAAGCGATCCTTTGTCCGCGCCCTCGATGCCATCATGGCCCGCCCCGATCTGGCCCGCCGCATCCGGAGCACCTGGAGGCGGGCGAGGCAGATTTCTCTCTTTGAAGTGTAGCGCGCTGGCGTTCCATCGGCGCCTGTCTCCGCCGGCAGCCTGCCTGCGCTTTCGCTTGCCGCATGGCGGCTTCGGGGGGCGGGTCTCCATGCGGCCGTGGCAGGGCAGGGCTGCGCTGGCCTGCGGGCTGTCTTGAGGAAGAGCCAGACTGGGGCAGAATGCGCCTCGTGTCCGCCCTCCGCTGCAAGCCTGCCCTGGAACATCCTCTGCTCCGCCGTCTACCATCCGTCCTCGGAACGTCGGCTTGAAGGCGTGCGCGAAATTGACATTGAAATTCATTGTTGATATAAGGACCCCATCTCAGGCACAGCCAAGCAACGCCAAGGGGGGCGCCCATGAAGCCGTCAGACATCGTCAAGGCCCTGCATCTTCTGCTCGACATCCAGCAGCCGGTCTTTTTGTGGGGGCCGCCTGGCGTGGGCAAGAGCCAGGTCGTGGCCGAAGTCGCCAGGGCGCGCGGCATGGAGCTGTGCGACGTGCGCGCCGTGCTGCTTGATCCCGTCGATCTGCGGGGCCTGCCCCGGGTGACGGAGAAGGGCCTTGCCCAGTGGTGTCCGCCGGCCTTCCTGCCGCCTGAGGGCAGCCTCGGGCGCGGCGTGGTCTTTCTGGACGAGCTCAACGCGGCGACGCCGCTGGTGCAGGCTGCCTGCTACCAGCTCATTCTGGACCGCCGCATCGGCGAGTACGAGCTGCCTGCCGGCTGGAGCGTGGTGGCTGCCGGCAACCGCGAGCAGGACCGGTCCGTGGTGCACCGCATGCCGACGGCGCTCGCCAACCGCATGGTGCATCTGGAATTCGAAGCCGACATCGACGACTGGCTTGCCTGGGCCCAGAAGCACGGCATACGCCCCGAGGTGACGGGCTTTCTGCGCTTTCGTCCCACCCTGCTGCACACCTTCGATCCCAAGTCCTCAGACCGCACCTTTGCCTCGCCGAGGGCCTGGGAATTCGTCTCCAGGATGCTTTCCTCCTCCCCCGGCAGGGAGATCGAAGACGATCTGTGGATCGGCGCCGTGGGCATGGCAGCCGCGGCCGAGTTCACGGGCTATCTTGCCGTCTGGCGGGATCTGCCGGGCATCGACGAGGTGCTGGCCCATCCCGATGACATCGGCCTGAGCCAGGAGCCTGCCGTGCTCTACGCCCTGTGCGAGGCGCTGGCCGCCAGGGCGTCAGCGTCGTGCGCCGATGCCCTGGGTCGCTTTGCCCTGCGCCTTCCGCCGGAATTCGGCGTGCTGCTCATGCGGGGCTGCGTGTGCCGCGACAGGAACTTCGTCAAGACGGAAGGCTTCGCCCGCTGGGCGCAGGCCAACGCCGAGGTGCTGCTCTAGATGGCAGGCGCAATCGACGGCAGGGTGCGGGCAGAGGCCCATGCTTCGGCCAGTTTCGCCAGCGCGGCGAATTCTGGCGGCAAGGCCAGGCCCGGCAGTGCGCCGGCCGGCGCCGTCAGGCCGGGCTGCGATCCGGGCAGCGAGCTGGGCTGCGATCTGGAAGAGCAGGCCCTGCTCCGCATGCGCAAGGCCCGTTCCGAGCTGGTGCTGGCCCAGCCCTTCTTCGGCAGTCTCCTGCTGCGTCTCGAGCTCAAGGCCGACCCCGCCTGCCGCGACGTCTGGACCGACGGCAGGACGCTTGGCTTCAACCCCGTCTACGCGGCCTCCCAGGAAGAGCGCCACCTTGTGAGCGCCCAGGCCCACGAAGCCCTGCACATCGCCCTCAAGCACAACCTGCGCAGGCGCGGCCGCGACGGGAAGCTCTGGAACAGAGCCTGCGACGTCGCCGTCAACCACCTGCTCCGCGAGGCCGGCTTTGCCCTCCCTTCGGCCTGGCCCGTGGAGGAGGAGTACGCCGGCATGAGCGTCGATGCCGTGTACGAGGAAATGAAGCGCCTGCAGGAAGGCAGGCCCCGCGGAGGCGCACGCGATGCCAAGGCCAAGGGGGCGGCGCAGGAGAGTTCGGGCAGCCTCGGACTCGGCGGCCGGGAAGGGGCCAGCGCGCCTGCCGGGGAGCGTCCGGAAGCGAAGTCGGGCGAGGCCGGCGAAGAGGACGCCGGCGGCCGATCCCGAGCCGTCCCCCAGAAGGCCAGCGCCGATGCCGAGGGCGGAAGCCGCCAAGCCGAAGCACCCCGCTTTGCCGGCGAGGTGCGCGACCATCCCCTGCTGATGGAGAAGGCCTCCCAGGACGCCAGGCGCCGGGCGGAGCGCGAGGCCGACATCGCCATTTCCCTTTCCCTCCAGTCGGCGCCGGGCGCGGCCGGCCTTGCGCAGAGCGTGCGGCGCGCCGTTGAAGGGGGCGTGCGCCCCAAGGTGGACTGGCGGGAGGCGCTGCGCCGCTTCATCGAGGACTGCGCCGACGCCGACTACGCCTGGACCATGCCCAACAGGCGCTATCTTTGGCAGGATCTCTACCTGCCTTCGCGCCATGAGCAGACGATCGCGGGAATTGCCCTTGCCGTGGACTGCTCCGGCTCCATCGATGCCGGGGAATTGGCCGTTTTCTGCGAGGAGCTTTCTGGCATTCTGGACCACTTCGACACCGAGCTCTGGGTGGTCTACCACGATGCCGCGGCAACGGGGCACGAGCGCTTCACGCGCGCCGACCGGCCGCTGAAGCTTGCGCCCAAAGGCGGGGGCGGCACGGACTACAGGCCCGTGCCCCCGGAGCTGGCGCGCCTTGGCGTCAGGCCGGCCTGCCTTGTCTGGTTCACGGACTTCGAGTGCGACGCCTTTCCCGAGGAGCCGGACTACCCCGTGCTCTGGTGCGCGACGCGCGAGCCGGCCGTTTCTCCGCCCTTCGGCGAGATTGTCCTGATCTCGACGTGAATCCTAAGGCGCGCCGCATGCCGTCTGCCCGCGGCGCCGTCTCTTGCGCCGCTGCGTCGCCGCGCCGGCTATCACCCAGCCCTTCACTCCGGCCCTTCATCCTGGTCCTTCATTCCGGCTCTTCATCCCGGCCCTTCGTCTTGTTCTGTCGCCATTCCTTCACCCTGTCCTTCAACTCTGGCCGGCGCTTCAGCCGAGCCAAAGGGGGCGCGCATGCAGATCCATTGGGAAATCGTCAAGAAACGGGGCAATCTGCGCCCCATGCTCACCTATTCCTTTGCCGTCGAGCCCTGGGAGCGCGAGATGGCCATTCCGCCCGTCCGCGTCCAGTCCACCATTCCGAAGCCCGAGGAAGCCTTCGTCGAGTTCTGCTATCCGGGGCAGCACGAACGCGCCGAGGGCTACAGCCCCTGCGGCCAGCCCACCTACGAGCTCGAGATCGTCTCCCACAAGGGCAGGCTCTGGCCGCAGAGCCTCCGCCTGCCCTGGCGCGAGGACAACAGCTACCCTGAGGTGGAGGAGTCCTTTGCCAGGCTGCGCGACGCCTTCGAGCGCGAGAGCGCCATGGCCTCGCGCAGCGAGCCCCTGCGTCTGGAAGGCAGCCTCGACTGCCGCGGCGGCAGGCGGTCCGGCATGGCCGCTGCCGTGCTGGCAGACAAGTTCCTCGCCTATGCGGACCGCTTCGGCGGCGCCTAGTCCCTTGCGGGCGCCGCCTGCCTGACGGCGGGGCAGGGAGGTCCCTGCCGCAGGCGTCCCCTTCCTGCGGCTGGGCCGATCTGTCCCGCCCGGACCCGTCTTGCCGCGTGCCGGCTGACGTGCGTCCTCTCGTGCCGCTTGGCGTCTCCTGGCGTCCGGCTGTCCTGTCAGCGTCCGGGGCGGCCAGCCTGCGGCTGCCGCGTCGCCGCGTCGCAGCCAGGCCCTGCCGGCGCGTGCCGGCGTTCCTTGCCCGTGCCCCTGCCCGTGCCTTGGGTTCCGCCTTTCTTGCGCAGCCGCTGAGGGGAAGACATCAGCGCCCCCGGCCTGCGCTGCTGGAGCGCAGGCCGGGGGCGTGGGAGCATCGTGCAGGGCCGGCTAGTCGGGCAGGCCAATGGGAATGTCTTCGTGCATGGTGAGCAGGGTCCGGGCTTCCTCGGCCATGCGGGCCCTGAGCGACGGGGGCTCGAGAATTTCGGCGTTGGCGCCAAGGCTAAGCGCCCAGCGAACAACGTCGCCCTCGTTGCCGGCAGAGAAGCTCAGAAGGATCGAGCCGTCCGGCTGGGGCTCCACCTGCTGGTCGGGACTGACCACCCTGTTCTTGAGCCAGGCCGCGGCCTTGGGGAGGAGGCGGATCTTCACCTTGCAGCTTCCGCCGTGCAGGAAGCTGCAGGGGAATTCGCCCTTGGGATCGTCGGGCGGGAAGTAGCCCGCATCCGAGAGCGTGGCGCTGCAGATGCTGTCGATGGCAAAGAGGTAGCGCTGGAGGCCCTCTTCCTGCTCGGCGACGCTGGGGGCGTTCTCGTCAGGAGCCATGCCGTCAGCTGCCCGCTGGGCGGCCTCCCGGGCCGTGGCGTACCTGCGCGCTTCGCTGGCCAGCACGGCCTCCACGTAGAGTACGCTGTCGCCGCAGATGAGGCGCGTCGGGGCGATGTCCCAGACGCGCGAGCGGCTGTTGCGCTTGTGCTCGATGGTGCACACGTGGCCCGTGCGCCGGGCTTCGGCGATGGTTCTCGCCACGTCGGCCTGGTCAGAATAGTCGCGCCACTCTCGGAAGAGGGCGGGGTCGGAAATCTCCTCGCGCGCAAGATTTTCGCACATGAGGCGCAGGCGGTCGATCACCATGCGGCAGGCCGTGGTGCGTTCCGGGCCAAGCTTGGCCGAGGCCAGCGTTACGGCCTTCTTGAGGCTGTCCACTTCCTTCGGCGTGCAGGCCGTCCTCGGGGTCTTGCCGGGCATGGCCAGCGAGTAGAGTTCGCGACCCTTGTCGATGCGGCGACGCAGAACCACGCCGGGGCGTCCTTCAAGCTGCTTGAGCACCCGCGATACGGTGGATTTCGAGCAGTTGAGCATGTCCGAGATCTCCTGGGCGCTGTGCTCGGACTTCGAGAACAGCAGGAGCTCGTAGACGGTAATCGCCTTGTCGATGGCAGTGGCACTGGGGACGGTTTCTGGCATGGCAAAAAGACTCCTTGCAATGCGGTGATGACAGAATGCTATGCCTTTTCATTGTGTTTGCCTAGGGTTTATGGCTGATTTTGGCTTGCAAAAGTCGTCTTGGCCGCATTGCCGCGCGCCAAAGCCTGCCGCAGGGACTGGTCCAAGGGGCGGCGCGGCCCCTGAGCAGCGCCGCGCATGCCGCGGCTGTCATCGGATGGCGCATCGCGCAGGCTCAGACAGGAGCCGTCCCGGCTGCAAAAAGAATCCGCCGGCAGGGGAACTCCTGCCGGCGGAAGAAGCGGTCGGCTCTGCAGAGTCTAGCCGCCGAACTTGTCGATGTAGCCTGTGACGAAGAGGATAAGGATGACGGCCGGCAGAATCCAGCGCAGGTAGAAGCGCAGCGCGGGGTGCCTGGAGAGGCGCAGCCCCGATCCCATGTCCGCCTCGCTGGCGAACTTGTCCCAGCCCCAGCCGGCGTGCATGGTGCAGAAGAGCACCATCATGAGCGAGCCCAGGGGCAGGAGGTTGTTGCTGACGATGAAGTCTTCAAGGTCGAGGAAGCTCGATCCCTTGCCCAGCGGCTCGATGCCGGAGAGCAGGTTGAAGCCGAGGGCGCAGGGAAGCGAGAGCAGCCAGAGGAGCACGGCGTTGACAAGCACGGCGGGCCCCCTGTGCATGTGCAGGATGTCCATCAAGTAGGCGACCATGTTCTCGAAGACCGCGATGACCGTGGTGAGGGCCGCGAAGCTCAGGAAGACGAAGAAGAGGGCACCCCAGAAGCGGCCGCCGTCCATGGAGGAGAAGACGTTGGGCAGGGTCACGAAGACGAGACCCGGACCGGCGTTGGGCGTCACGCCGAAGGCGAAGCAGGCCGGGAAGATGATGCAGCCGGCCAGCAGGGCGACCAGGAAGTCCATGCCCGTGATGAGGCAGACTTCGCCGGTGAGGCTGCGGTTCTTGTTGAGGTAGCTGCCGAAGATGCACATGGAGCCTATGCCGATGGAGAGCGTGAAGAAGGCCTGGTTGAGGGCCGCGCTGGCAATGGGCAGGAAGCCCACCTTCTGGAAGCGCTCCACGTCGGGCATGAGGTAGAACTTGAGGCCTTCCGTGGCGCCTGGCAGCGAGACGGAGTGGATCACCAGCGCGATGAGGATGAGGAAGAGGCCGGCCATCATGACCTTGACCACGCGCTCGACGCCTTTCTGCAGGCCGAAGGCGCAGACCAGGGCGCCCGCGCCCACCGAGGTCGTCATGCCGGCGAGCTGCAGGGAGGGCGAGCCCAGCATGCCTCCGAAGAACTTGCCCACCTCGGCGGGAGGCATGGCGTGGAAGGTGCCCTGGAGCATGTAGACGCAGTAGATGAGCATCCAGCCGCAGACCGTGGTGTAGAACATGAGCAGCATGTAGCTGCCCACGATGGAAATCCAGCCGAAGCGGTGCCACCAGGTGCCCTTGGGCTCCAGCACCCTGAGCGCCAGGCCGAGGTTGCGCCGGGACGCCCTGCCGATGGCGAATTCGGCGATCATGACGGGCATGACCATGAGCTGGCACACGACGAAGACGAGCAGGAAGCAGGCGCCGCCGTACTCGCCGGTGATGAAGGGAAAGCGCCACACGTTGCCGAGGCCGACGGCGCAGCCTGCCGAGATGAGCAGGAAGCCGAGCCGGCTGGCGAGCATTTCGCGCTTGGTTTGCGTTTCTGCCATGGTTCCTCCAAAAAGCGTTTCGTGGCACAAGCTCTACGCCCTTGCGCGCTAGGGGACAAGCCGTGCCCAGACGGACGGCAGATCGACGGCAGATGGACGGCAGGCAGGCTGCAGGGGCCCTGGCAGGGACAGGCTGGCAGGGCGCGGTGCTTGCCGCGGGCTTGGCCTGCCGGCAGGAAGTCCCGTCTGCCCTGCGGGAGGGCGCTGCCGGCTCTGCGCGGCGTCAGCGCTCCCGAAGGCAGGCTATGGTCCGGGCAAAGAGGGGATTGGCGTGAAGCGCCGGCATGCCGAGACGCGCGCAGACCCTGTCGACGAGCCGGGGCAGGTCCGTTCCCTCGTCCAGTAGCAGGACAGCGTCCTTCAGCCGGTCCACAAGGGCCTCGGCCTCCTCCAGCTTTGCCTGCATGGCGCAGGCATCGCAGATCCCGTTCCAGGCCGGATAGCAGGCCGCGATGCCCTCTTCGCGCACAAGGCGCCCAAGCCGCGCAAGCGTTTCCCGCGTGGCCTGCTCGTCGGTGAAGATGGGAATGCCGTCCTTGACCGGCACGGCGTCCCCGATGAAGAGCGCCTGGCCTGCCCGGTAGGCCGTGTGGCCCTGGGAGTGGCCGGGCGTGGCGATGGCGGCAAATTCAAGCCCTGGTTCAGGATGCACGGCGTCGCCGTCCGCAAGGCAGCAGTCCACGGGGCAGGAACGGCCCGCAAGGCTGTAGAAGCTGGGGATGGGACGCTCCTGGAACTGCCGGTCGATGTCCTCAATCCAGGGCTTCTCGCCGGCGCTGGCATAGACGGGACAGCCGAAGCGCTCCCGGAGCAGGGTTGCCGTGCCGATGTGGTCGGGATGGGCGTGGGTGAGGAAGATGCCCCTGAGTTCCGAAGGCGACCGGCCTATCCTTGCGACATGGCCGAGGATCTGCGTTTCGCTCCCCGCCACGCCTGAATCGACCAGGTAGAGCCCCTGGGCTTCAACGAGATAGACGAAGACGAAGCGCTTCACCTCGGGCGTCACGCTGAAGTCTATCCTCAGCTGGTGGATGCGCGTGCTAGGCATGGCTTCCTCCTGTGGGCTGCGCGATGCGGGCTCCAAGCTCCCTGGCCTGCCTGAGGCCGTCCGTCCGGCGCACGTCGCCCTTGTCCCTGCAGCCCCGGACGAGCACCGTGCCGCCGTCCTCGAGACGGAAGAACCGGAGCAGCATGCGGTACTGGAGCAGGATGGGATCGAAGAGATCCGGAAGCGTTGCCGCGCCGACGAGGAGGAGCGCCAGCTTCCGGATGGGGAAGCGGTCGCGCAGGGGCGCGTGCAGCCTGTCGATCAAGGTCTTGAGCTGGGCGCTGATGCCGTAGAAGTAGACGGGCGAGGCAAGGACAAGGATGTCCGTCCGGAGCAGCGGCTCGTAGACCTGATCCATGCCGTCCCGCTGAAAGCAGCGGTGTCCCTCGCTGGCATAGCAGGCATTGCAGCCCAGGCAGGGATGGATGTCGAGGCTGGCCGCGGAGATCAGGCTGACCTCGTGGCTGGCGCCTGCGCCCTCGGCAAAGGCGCGGGCCAGCAGATCCGTGTTGCCGCCCCTGCGGGGGCTGCCGACCAGCACGGTGATTCGGCTCATGGCTCCTCCTGTCCTCCTTGGCTCCTGCGCTTGCCAAGCCGGCTCCAGCCTGGACCCGCGCCTGCCGGCGCACTCGCCGGCATGGTCTTCTCAATGGGCGAAAAGCAGCCTGCGGTCAAGGCCTCCTGGCAGTCTGAGGCGGCGGCTGGCCTGCAGGGCGGGGCGGGCAGGCGCTTTCCCCTGGAGCGAGGCCCCGCGTGCCAGTCGCATGCCAGCCGTGTGCCAGCCCTATGCCAGCTGGATGCCAGCCGCGTGCCAACCGGATCCTGGACTTCGCATAGCGCTTGAAATTGCGGCCGGATCTGCGACACTTTGACCTGCCCCTCCCCAGGCTAGGCCGGCAGCCTTCGGCTTTTCTCCTCCGGGCACTAGCCTTGGGCAAAGCAGGCCTTACTATAAGGGGTGCCGGCGGACTGGCGGCTGTCCGGCGCATCGTGAACCCTACCTTTAAGCATCTGGAGTGTAGCGCCATGTCCCCGTATTCCGCACCCGCGGGCCTAGCCCCCGAGAGCCCTTCTGCAGCAAGGAGCCTGGAACAGGAGGAGACGGCCTTCCTCAAGCGGGAGCTTGCCAGCCTTTTCGCCGGCCAGGGCCCCCTTGTTGAAGCCTTCCTTGAAGTCGAGCCCGGTGCCGGCCAGGAAGCCCTGTACACGGGAGCTGCCCGCTTCGTCCTCGAGCGCGCCCGGGACGTCAGCGCCTGCCTGAAGGAGTGCCTTGACGCGCTTGCCCTCGGCGCAGGCCTGCCGCAGGATGCCAAGGCCGCCGGATCTGCCGGGGAAGCCCGGGAGGCGCCAGCGGATCTGGCCGATGCGCAGGCTCCCTCAGCCGCGGAGGCGGAAGGCGAAGCCGGGCCTGCCGGAAGCAGCGGCGCCGAAGCTGCCGAGCCTGGCGAAGGCGCCGACGCGCCGGAAGCAGCCGAGACTGCCGAAGCTCCAGAAGCCGCCGAAGCTGCCGGAACCCCGAGCGCGACGCCGGATGCCGCGCCCTTGCAGGAAGAATCTGCCCCGGCGTCTGGCGTTCGGGAGGAAGCGGGTTCTGAGGCGGGTCTGCAGGACGCGCCCGGAGCGGCCAGCGCCGCTCCCGATGCCGCCCGGAAGGCAGACGGCGCCGAGGCCAAGGGCGCTCCCTTCGACTGGCGGGCCGACTGCCAGGCCATCCTGGAGGGGCGCTTCGACGCAGACCGCGGCCGACTGCTCGACCTGCTCGAGCGCGCCATGGCCTGCGCGGACAGGGAAGGGGCGGATCCGGCGGCAAAGCGTCTCGTGGAGGCTGCCTCTGACCACTTCACGGCCCTGCTCGCCAGAGGCGCCGCCGGCGCCGGCGAGGCGCCCAGGCCCCAGCCCGAAGCGGAGCCGAAGAAGGCGCCCGAAAGCGGCGCGGCCACCTTCACGGTCACGCCGGCCGGCACCTGCGCCTCGGGCGGGGTGGACATTCCGGTCGTGCACGCCGGCGCAGGCGGCGGGGAGGTGCCGGCGGCAGAGCCTGAGGACGAAACGCCCTTCGAGGAGCTTCCGCCCTGCATCCAGGAGCTGGTGCGGCTTGCCGAAGGCCGGCTCGACACCGGCGACGCCCAGGCCGACGTGCGCAACCTCAGCCAGCGTTTCCGCCAGCTGCGCGAGGAGGCCATCGCAGCCGGCGGCCCCGGGCGCTGGGAGCGCTATTTCAAGCGGGCCTCGGCCCACATCGCCAAGATCCTCAACCGGGTGCACGGCGAGGGCGGCTTTGCCAGGCAGGACGCAGGCCAGGCCGGCGGAGACAGCCCCCGCTACATGCGCGAGGTGGACGCCGTTGCCAGGGGCGACTACGACAGCCGCGTGGACGACATCTACGCCATTCTGAGCAATGCCATCCTCGAAGCCAGGCGCGACGGCAGGGAGGAGGAGTTCCAGGAACGCCTGGAGGCCGCCTCCGAGCACCTCAACAGGCTTCTTTCCTCGCGCTGCGTGCATGCCGGCCGTCCTGCCGGCAGCGATCCCTCGGAAAGCGAGACGGCAGACGAGCTCAGGCAGGACATTTTCCGCGGCGAGACGCCGGACGAGGACTTTGTCGCCGAGACGGCAGGCGCTTCTGCAGGCGCCGGGCAGGATGCCGCCAAGCCGGCGCCCCGCGCCGGGGCGGCTCGGCCGGCCAGGCCCTCGCCAGCGCCGTCTGCGCCTGAACGTTCTGCGCCCGAACGCCCTGCGCCCGAACGCCCTGCATCCGAACGGCCTTCTGGCCAGGCTGGAGGCGGGAAGGCTGGATCCGGCGCGCCCGAAGCGCAGGGCCAGCGCCGGCAGATCCCCCATGGACGCCATGCCGGCGCCGCGCGGGGCGTGCACAAGGTCCGGCGCGAGCCTTCGTGGCAGGCCTGCGTGCAGGCCGTGAAGGACATAGGCCAGGGCCGCTTCGACACTGATCCCCAGCGCGCGCTGGATCTGCTCAGGGAAGCAGCCTCGCGCCTCGAGCAGGAGGGGCTCGCCGAGCACTTCGAGCCTGAGATCCGGCGCGCCGCCAGGCGTCTTGCCCTGCTCATGCGCCAGGAGCCGGAAGGGGCCCCTGCCGGCTGGGAAGGCCAGGACTTCCGCCAGGATCCGCGCCTGGCGTCCCGCTTCGGGCAGCGTCCCGAGCCCCGCCGGGTTCTGCCAAGCTACATGCAGGGCGTCGAGGACATCAACCAGGGACGCTTCGACGACGACCCTGGCACCATGCTCGAGATTCTCGACTACGCCATCCGGGCGGCCTCGCGCCAGGGCAGGCTCGAGGAGTTCCGTCCGCGCCTTGAGCAGGCGTCCCGGCGCGCCAGCGCCGTTCTGGAGCGGCGTTCTGGCGACCTCTTCGGCGGGAGGTTCTTCTGATGGCCGCCCTGCTTGATTCCCGCGCCGGCGAAGCCCTGCGCCTCGAGATCGCAGCCGGCCTGGCCCAAGCATCCCGCGAGCGGGATCTGGCCAGGCGCCAGAAGCTGCTCCGCCACGTCTACGAGCTCATGCGCCAGGCCGAGCCCCTGGACGCCGAGGGGGCCGACGCAGCCTCGAGCCTGCTTGCCAGGCTTGAGGCCGGGCTTTTCTCCCATCTCGAGGCCAATGCCTTCCTCGAGCTGCTGGCCCGCTCGCTGGGCGAGCCTGGCGCCTCTCCGGAGCGCCTGCGCCTGGCCGTCAACGCCTGGATGGAGCGCCACTGGCAGAGCAGGCAGGGCCGGCGCGTCTTCAATCCCGGCGAGGTGCCCGATGCCGGAGCCGGCAGGCTGGACGGCGCAGGAGGATAGGCCATGCATCTTTTCAAGCTCGTGCCCGAAACGGCCTTCGAAGGCCTCGTGGCTCCCGTGCTCTGCGTCCTCTTCCAGGGCGGCTGGCGCGACGTTGCCCCTGTGCGCTGGACGGCGATGCTCTCCGACGGCACCAGGCTTCCCCTGCTCGAGCGCACCCGTCTCGTGCTCAGGCTCAAGCTCTGGATAGAGGCCCGCGCTGACGGGCGCTTCGCCGTGGACACCCTCAGTCCCGCCCTTTTCGCCTACCTGCTGGAGCAGGGCGGGGAGGGTCTCTTCCCCGTTCCCTGGCGCTACCAGGAAAGCCAGGCTTCGCCCCGCACCGAGGCCCTGCTCTTCGGACCGAGACGGACGGCGGCCGGGGCTCCCTACGTCTTCGAGCTCCTGCCCGTCGCCACGGCCGGGGCCAGGCTTGCCCTCTGCTTTGCCGGCGGCTGGCGCGACGTGGACGCCGCCCCCCTGGCCGAAGCCTTCTGCGACGATCAAAGCCCCCTGCCGTCGACGGCTGCGGACTCCCTGGCCCTGAGCTTCCGGCTCTGGCTTGCCGAGGCCTGCACCAGGCTCGCCCAGGAAGCCGGCGCGGCCATCGATCCCGACAGGCTCTCTCCCTCCCTGCTCTATGCCCTGCTTGAGCGCTCGGCCCCCTGCATGGGCTTTGCCGAAGGCGGACTGCTCCCGGGCCGCGGCGGCCTTGCGCAGGTCGCGCGCATGATGGAATCCTGCGCCAGGGCGCCCGAATCCTGCGGCTGGATCTGGAAGCTTGCCAGAGGCCGCGTCAGCGGTGCCTGACGCGGCGCACGTTCCCGGCCCCTCCTTCCGCCATCTCTTTCCCCGTGACCTTTTCCGCCTTGCCTAGGAGTTTGCCCCATGCGCGTCACCTGCTTTGAAATCGGCCCCATGCCCACCAACTGCTATGTCGTCGACAACGGCCGCGAGGCCCTGTGCGTCGATCCGGGCGGGGATCCTGCCCCCGTCATGGCCTATCTGCAAAAAGAGGGCCTGCAGCTGCTCGCCATCCTGCTGACGCATCGCCACTTCGACCACATGCTCGGCATTGCGGCCCTCCAGAAGGCCCTCGAGGCGCCCTGCCTCGTGCCTGCCGGCGACAGCGTCATCAAGGACGACGAGGTTGCCCGCGGCGGCATCTGGGGCATCCCCGAGGTGCCCCCCTTCAGCTGCCAGGAGCTGCCGGAAGCCAAAAGCCTTCCCGGCGGCGTGCTCGGCATCGGCAGCTTCGCCTTCCAGATCCTCGACACCCCCGGCCACACGCCGGGCCACGTCTCCTTCTACTTCCCCGAGGCCAAGGCCGTGCTCGACGGCGACACCCTCTTCTGCCACACCATAGGCCGCTCCGACTTCACCTTTGGCAGCCAGGAGCAGCTCCTCGCCAGCATCCGGGACGTGCTCTTCAAGCTGCCCGACGAGACCGTCGTCTATTCGGGCCACGGCCCCGAATCCACCATCGGCGCCGAGAAGCCCATCATCTCCAGCTGCTACGGCTTCTAGACGCCATGCAGCCAAGGCCGCCTCTGCCCCCCCTGCCTGCCGGTCCTGCTGGCAGAGAGAGCGCTGGCGCGCTCGTCCTGGCAGCCTCGCCCCACAGGGAGGGAACTGCCGTCCGGGCTGCCCGCGCCCTTGTGCAGGGCATGGAGGCAGCCGGACGGCCTGCGGAGCCGCTCGACATGAGCCTGCTCTCCTTCGAGGGCTGCCGGCACTGCGGGGGCTGCGGCAGGGGGCCCCACGCCTGCGCCAGAGCCCCCTTCGACGACTGCGAGGCCGTCTTTGCACGGCTTGCCGGGGCATCGTTCATCGTCTTCGCCGCTCCGATCTACAACTATGGCCTGCCTGCCCAGTTCAAGGCGCTCGTCGACAGAAGCCAGCGCTTCTACGAGGCAGGCGTGCGCCCGCTGGCGGGCGTGCCGGCCGCTGCCGTCTTCCTGGCGGGCCGGACGGCGGGCGCGCGCCTCTTCGAGGGGGCTAGGCTGGAGCTTGGCTGCTTCTGCCGGACCATGGGGCTCGACTTGCGGAACGTGAAGGAGCTGCGGGGCGTGGAGCGGCCGCCTGAAGCCGGCGCGGCGGTGCTGGCAGAGCTTGCGGCCTTCGGCAGGACGCTGGCCGCCATGACGCCGCGCGCTGGGTGACACCGCAGGCAGGCGACAGATCTGCCCGCGCACAACTTGTGCGGAAAGACGCAAAAATTGTTCGACCCTGCTTGAGGCTGGAAGGCCTGCGACCTCGCATGGGCGTGGAAAGCAAAGCTCTTCGGCACCTTCAGCTGTCATCCGCCCTCGAATAATTTGTGCGGAAAGACGCAAAAATTGTTCGCCCCTGCTTGCGGCCAGCAGGTCTGTGACCTAGCATAGCGACGTGTCAGAACACAGCGCCACTGCATCTTCAGCTGTCATGGAGGCCGGCATGGAATTCGCGCGCAGGGAGTATGTCCGCAAGCTCGCCAGCAGGAAGGACAATGGACGGGTCAAGATTGTTACGGGACTGCGGCGCTCAGGCAAGTCCTACCTTCTGTTTGAGCTCTATGCCCGATACCTGCTGGCCAGTGGCATAGGCGAGGACCAGATTGTCGGCCTTGCTCTGGATGCACTGCCAAATGCAAGATATAGAAATCCGATGGAACTGGATAAGTATGTCCGTGAACGGATCGTAGATAAGTCAAAAAATTACTATATTTTTATCGATGAAATACAGTTTGTATCTGAAATTCAGAATCCATATGTTGACGATAAGCAGGCAAAAATAACATTTATTGACGTTGTTATCGGTTTAATGCAAATCAAAAATGCAGATGTATATATTACTGGAAGCAATTCAAAAATGCTTTCCTCTGACATTTTGACCCAGTTCAGAGACCGTGGTGATGAGATTAGAGTTTATCCGCTTTCCTATGCTGAATTTTACGAAGCCTATGAAGGAGAAAAGCGTTGTGCCTGGCCGGACTATGTGACCTACGGTGGCATGCCGCTTGTCGCCACGCTTGCCACGCATGAAGACAAGAGCCGGTATTTGCGCGATCTTTTTGCCCGAACCTATCTCAGAGACGTCGTCGAAAGACATGCTGTCCAAAACGGCGAGTCAATCCTCGAGGATCTGCTGAATGCCGTCGCCTCTGCCGTCGGCTCGCTGACAAACCCCTCCAGGCTGTCGAATGCCTTTCTTTCGGCACAGCATGTCAGGATCAGCCCGGCCACCATAGCGAGGTACCTTGACTACTTCATCGACGCCTTTCTCCTGAGCAAGGCGCTGCGCTACGACGTGAAGGGGAAGAAATACCTTCAGACCCCGTGCAAGTACTACTTCACGGATGTCGGCCTGCGCAATGCGCGCCTTGGCTTCCGCCAGCAGGAGGAAACGCACCTCATGGAGAACGTCGTCTACTGCGACCTTGTCCGCCGGGGCTTTGACGTCGATGTCGGCGTTGTCGAGCACAACGGCAGGGACAGGCTGGGGCGAAGCGAACGCCGGCAGCTTGAGGTCGACTTTGTGGTCAACCGGGGCGGAGAGCGCTGCTACATCCAGTCGGCCCTGACCGTTGCCGACCCGGAGAAGCGGGAGCAGGAAAGGGCTTCGCTGCTCCGGATTCCGGACTCCTTCCGCAAGATCGTCGTTGTCAGGGACTGGATGAAGCCGTGGACCGACGACAGGGGCATACGCTATGTCGGCATCGAGGACTTTCTGCTCGACGAGAAGCTCCTTGGCTGCTGACGGCGCCTTGGAGGCCGAGGCCGCAGGCGGACGCTTGGCCTAGTCCAGGCCGAACTCCCGGCGCAGGGCCTGGTAGCGGGCAGCCTCCTTCTCCTTGACCGGCTTGGCGAGGTCGTCCATGCAGTGCTGCATGACGTCCGCGTCCTTGAGGACTTCGTCGAGCGGCGCATCCACCACGTGCTTGTCGTCGTGGCGGGAGATGGCGGAGCAGATGGCCTCGGTCTCCTCGGGGCTGGTGAGACCGAGGGCGGCCAGCATTGTCCGGGCCAGCTCCGCGCCCCGGCGGGCGTGGTCGTCGTAGGAGCCCGTCCTGTAGGCCGCCAGATCGTGCAGCATGGCCGCCATGCAGGCAAGCTCGGCGTTTTCCCTGCGCTTCTCGGCGATGAGGCTGGCGGCCAGCGAGACGCCGTAGAGGTGGGCATAGGCGCCCCGGCGCCTGTCGGGATCCTCCATGGCGAGCAGTTCCCTGTCGACGAGCTTGCGCAGTTCCTTGAGTCGGCTCATGCCTTGCCTCCTTGATGTCCGGTTGCTGGGGGGGGCCGGCTGTCCGGCCGGCTTGAGGCAGTCTGCTCCAGCTGCAGGGCGATGGCAAGGGCAGAGCGGCCTTCCGGCAGAAAGGGACTTCCCGCCCCCGGGAGCAAGGGTGCCTGGGCAAGCCGCAAGAGGCGGAAGGCGCTACTTGACGGCGCGCAGGGCAAACATGGGCACGGGATTGTAGGCGTCGTCGCGCACGCGGAAGACGCGGGAGCTGAGGTCCTGGTCGAGCGCGACCGAGGCAAAGCCCGCCCTGGCCAGCGCCTGCACGTCCCACTGGGGACGGGGCTCGGCGCTCAGGGGAAGCAGACGCCGGATGTCCTCGCCTTCCTGGAGCAGATCCTGCGCGATGCCGGCATGGGCGTGGGCGCCTTCGGCCTTGGCAATTTCGGTGAAGTCCACGGCGCCGTAGTCGGCATCGAAGTTGAGCAGGACGCCGCCTGGCCTGAGCACCCGGCACCACTCCCTGTAGGCCTGGGCCGGCCGCTGCAGGGTCCAGGTCAGGTTGCGCACGAGCACGGCGTCGAACGTGCCGTCTTCGAAGTCCAGGGCTTCGGCGTCCATGTGCAGGAAGCGCGCCTGGCAGCCGGTCTCGCGGGCCAGGGCCCTGGCCTCGCGCAGCATGCCTTCGGAAAGGTCGATGCCCGTGGCCTCGCAGCCCGTCTCGCAGGCCAGGAGCACCGCAAAGAAGCCCGGCCCCGTGCCCACGTCGAGCACGGCAAGCGTTCTGCCCTCCCGGGGCTTCGGCAGCCAGGGCAGAATTTCGCCGCGCCAGGCCTCCCACTTGTCGCCGGCTATCTCGCTGCGCCGCACCTGGCCAAAGCCGGCAGACCTGCGGGTCCAGTAGCGTTCGATGCGCTCTGCCAGCGCCTGGCTGCGGGCAGGGGCCTGCGCCGGGGAGGCAGGAAGCTGGAGGCCGGCGCCAGCGGCGGGGGTTTCGGCAGGGAAGGACTGGCAGGCAGGGGTCATGGCTGGGCCTCCTTGGGGTTGGGCGAGGGGTGGCGGCTGGCGCCGTCGGGGCTGCCAGGCGGATCGGGGGACAGATTGCGGGGCTGGTCCTGGAGCTGGTCTTGGGGCTGGTCTTGGGGCGGACTGCTGGGTAGATTTTCGGACAGGCTTGCCGAGAGCGCTTCGGGCCTTCCCCGGTAGTCCGAGGCAAAGAGCACGGTGGCGTCGACGAGCCTGGCCAGATAGGGCGAGGCCGCAAGGTCGAGATGCCGGCAGTCCGCCTCGTCTTCGAGCACGCCGTGCCTGAGGAGCAGGAACCTGTCGCAGAGCAGGGTGGCGAGCTGGATGTCGTGGGTGATGAAGAGGTAGGTCATGTCCCCCTTGACGGTCTGCAGCAGATCCAGGATCTGGGCCTGGATGGAGACGTCGAGGGCGCTCACGGCCTCGTCGAAGACGATGAACTGCGGCGCCGAGGCCAGGGCGCGGGCTATGCAGGCGCGCTGGAGCTGGCCGCCGGAGAGCTGGTGGGGCAGGGATGCCGCCAGCCGTGCCGGCAGCTCCACCTTGTCCATGAGGGCCGCGACGGCAGAGGCTTCGTCGCAGGCTGGCGTGCTGGCCGCGCGCAGGCCTTCGGCGATGATCTCCCTGAGCGTGAAGCCGGGATTGACCGAGGTCGCGTAGTCCTGGAAGACCACGCTCACGGCGCCCCGGTGGGCCTTGCGCCAGGCCTGGTCCGGCATGCCGTCGAAGAGGACGGCTCCGCTGTCGGGGCGCTCAAGGCCGAGCAGGCAGCGCGCGAGGGTGCTCTTGCCGCTCCCGCTTTCGCCGAGCAGGCCGAGGATCTCGCCCCGCCTGGCCTGGAAGGACACGCCGCTGAGCACGGGCCGCAGGGCCTTGCGCCAGAAGCGGGAGGCCTGGCGGTCGGGGTAGCTCTTGCAGAGGGCCCGCACGTCAAGGAAGGGGGCGCTGTCAGGCATGCCTGCCTCCGAGGGCCTGGCGGAAGCCCCGGGTGAGGGCCAGGCGGGTTGCCACAAGGTACTGGGTGTAGGGGTGCCGGGGCTCGTTGAAGACGCGCGCGGCCTCGCCCTGCTCGACGGCAAGGCCCCTGCGCATGACAATCAGGCTGTCTGCGAGCATCTGCACGGCGCCGAGGTCGTGGGAGACGAAGATGAGGGTCGTGCCGGCCTCCTTGAGGCGCCGGAAGAGGGTCAGGGCTTCGAGCTGGTTCTGGGCGTCCAGGGCCGTGGTGGGCTCGTCGGCGACGAGGAGGCGGGTCTTGAGGGCCAGGGCCAGGGCTATCATGCAGCGCTGGAGCTGGCCGCCGGAGAGCTGGTGGGGATAGCTTGCCATGACGCGCTCAGGCAGTCCCAGCCGGGAGAGGCTTGCCTGGACCTTCGCGGCTGCGTCGCCGGGGGGCAGGTCCAGCTTTTCCTGCAGGGTTTCGGCAAGCTGGGAGCCCAGGGTGTAGAGCGGGTCGAAGGCCGTCATGGGGTGCTGGAGAATGAAGCCCATGCCCTGGCCGCGCAGGCGTCTGGCCGCCTCGGGCGAGGCGTGGATCATGTCCACGCCGTCAAAGCGGATCTGGCCCTCGGCCCGCAGTCCCCGGGGGAGCAGGCCAAGCAGGGCCCGGCAGAGCAGAGTCTTGCCGCTTCCGCTCTCGCCGACAAGGCCAAGGCAGCGCCCGGGCGGGAGCTCGAAGCTGATCTCGCTCACGATGCGCCTGCCGGACTTGGCATGGACGACGCCGGCCTTGTGCATGCGCACGATGGGCTCGACGGCTCCCTGGGCGGCTTCGCTGGCCGCGCTTGGGGACGCTGTCAGGGAAGGGCCTTGGGAAGAAGGGCCTTGGGATGGGTCTTGGGAAGGTCTTGGGGAAGGGCCTGGGGAAGCGGCGCCGGCGTGGATGCAGTGCATGGGGCTAGTCCTCCGCGCCCTGGCGGCGCCAGGGATCCATGGCGTCCCTGAGGCTGTCGCCGAGCATGTTGAAGGCGGCGGCCAGCATGAGTATGGCCAGTCCCGGCGGAAGCATCTGCCCGGGATAGAGCAGCATGACGTCTTTGGCTTCGCCGAGCATCATGCCCCATTCCGGGGTGGGCGGCTGCACGCCGAGGCCGAGGAAGGAGAGAGCCGAGATCATGAGGATGACGGAGCCCGTGTCGAGGGTGGCCAGCACGGCGATTTCGCCGGAGGCGCAGGGCAGGAGGTGGCGGCGCAGGATGTAGGGCGTGCCGTAGCCGGCGACCTTGGCGAAGCTGATGTAGTTCATGGCGCTGTACTGGCGGGTCACGGTGCGGATCATGCGGGCGTACCAGGGCCACTTGGCGGCAATGCAGGCCAGCACCACGTGCTCGAGACCGGGACCCAGCATGCCGACAATGGCCAGGATCATGACTTCGCTCGGGAAGGACATCATGACGTCGCACAGGCGCATGATGCAGGCTTCGGTCCGGCCTTGGAGGAGGCCTGCCAGCATGCCCAGGGCGCCACCCAGGCAGACGGTGAGCGCCATGGTGAGCAGGGAGAAGCCCAGCGTGGCCCTGGCGCCGTAGAGCAGGCGCGAGAGTATGTCGCGGCCGAGGTAGTCGCAGCCGAGCCAGTGCGCCCAGCTCATGGTGGCAAATTTGGAGCGCGCGTCTATGGCCGTGGGGTCGCAGGGCGCAATCCATGGCGCCAGCAGGCCGCCCAGGGCCGCGAGGACGATGAAGGCAAGGCAGGCCATGCCGGCCCTGTCTTCCCTCAGGCTCTTCCAGAAGGTCAATTGAGCCCCCTTTCGCGCAGGCGCGGATCGACCAGGGCGCTGAAGACGTCCATGAGCAGGTTGCAGACGACGAAGAGCACGGCCATGAGCAGCACGTAGGCCTGGATGACCGGGTAGTCCCGGTTGAAGATGGCCGTGACGCACAGGCGCCCCAGGCCGGGCCAGGCGAAGATGCACTCCACGACGAAGGTGCCGGCCACGAGCTTGGGCAGGCTCATGCCGAGGGCCGTGAGGCTCGACTGCAGGGAGTTGCGGAAGACGTGGCGCATCACGGCGCCGCCGGAGCGGCCGCAGGCCTTCATGTAGAGCGTGAAGTTCTGCTCCCTGGCCTGCACCATGCTGGCGCGCAGGAGCCTGGAGTAGGCGGCAATGTAGGGCAGGGAGAGGGTGGCTGCCGGCAGGACGAGCGAGCCTGGCCCCTCGAGCCCGCCCGTGGGCAGAAGGTCGAGGTGCACGGCAAAGAGCCAGATGAAGAGCAGGCCGGCCCAGAAGGCGGGCACCGAGGTCAGGAGAAAGACGAAGCCCCTGAGGACGATGTCGGGCCAGCGCCCTTCGAAGAGCACGCCGGCAAGGGCGCAGGCTATGCTGACAGCCAGCATCAGGCAGGCCGTGGCGCCGGCCAGCGCCAGCGTGGGCGGAAGGGCCTTGGCCATCTCGCCGGCCACGGGCTTGCCGTCGACGTAGCGCTTGCCGAAGTCTCCCTGGAGGGCATAGCCGACCCAGTCGAGGTAGCGCTCGAGGAAGGGCTTGTTCAGTCCCATCTCCTCGCGCATTTCTTCAATGAGCTCCGGCGTGGGCGTCATGGCGTTCACGCGTATGCACACCTCCGCCGGATCGCTGGGGGAGAGCTGGATGAGGACGAAGGCGAAGAAGGAGATGGCCAGGAGCAGGGGAAAAAGCCCGAGCAGCCTGCGCAGGATGTAGCCGCCGATGTTCATGAAGGCCTCTGGGGGCAGGGGCGAAGGCCTGCAAGGAACGGCGCCGGAAGGGCCTCTTCCGGCGCCGCGCAAGCCTGCCGCAGGAGCCGGCTAGAAATGCATCTTCTCGAAGGGAATTTCGTACTGGGAAAGGCCGAACTCCACGCCCTTGAGGGCTGTGCCGTACACGGCCTTGGTGCGCGAGTAGGAAAGCGGAATGTAGACGCCCTCCTCATGCACGTAGGTCAGCACCTCGCGGTACATCTGGGCGCGCCTGGCCTCGTCGGGCTCGGTCATGAGCGCCGTGATGGTCTTGTCGAGCCATTCCTTGCGCTCCATGCCGACCTGGGCCTGATAGTCGCCGTGGGCGGGGATGCGCCAGGAGGAGAGGTAGGACTGGGGGTCGTAGGGGGTGCCCCAGGAGAGGGAGTACTGCAGCTCGAAGTCGCCGGTCTTCTGGCGGTCCAGGTAGGCCTGCTTCTCCTCGCCGATGATCTTCATCTCCACGCCGAGCTTCTTGAGGTCAGCCTGCATGAATTCGCTGATGGTGCGCTCCTGGGCGTTCTGGGAGTTGAAGTAGAGGCGCACCGATGCCCGCTGGCCGTCCTTGACGCGCCAGCCGTCGGCGCCAAGCTTCCAGCCGGCCTCGTCGAGCATGGATGCCGCCTTGGCGAGATCGAAGGTGCGCTTTTCCAAGCCGAGATCGCAGTAGGCCACCGTCGGCGCCATGAGGGTGTCTGCCACCTGTTCGGAGCCGTTGAGCACGCCCTGCACTATGCCTTCCTTGTCGACGGCGTGCTGCAGGGCGAGGCGCACGGCCTTTTCCTTCGTGAAGTGCTGGTGGGCGTTGAGCAGGATGGCGCGGGAGGCGATGGGCTGGCTGATGGCGGTGGCGAACTTGCCCTGGCGGCGCAGGGCGTCGAAGCTGTCGAGGTTCACCATGTCGCCGTCGGCGCCGAAGATGAGGTCGATTTCGCCCTTCTGCAGGGCCAGGAGCATGGCCTGGTGGTCAGGCATGACCTTCCAGCGCACGGCCTGCGTCTTGGGCTTTTCGCCCCAGTAGCCGGGATTGGCCGTGAAGAGGGCGTACTGGCCGTCCTTGTGCTCGGCGAGGATCCAGGGGCCGGTGCCGGCATAGCCCGAGACGCCGTCCTTGGTCTGGCCGTTGACGAAGCATTTGGGCGAGATGAAGCGGAAGGGCCGCAGGAGGCCGAGCTCCACCAGGGTCGGGTAGTAGGGGTGCTTGAGCACGAGCTTGAAGGTGAACTCGTCCACGGCCTCGCAGCGCTCGATCTCGTTCACCATGTCGAGCCAGGCGTGGCGCTTGGCGTTGGCGAGGACAGCCTCGATGTTGAGCTTGACGGCCTCGGCGGTGAAGGGCTCGCCGTCCGAGAACTTCACGTTCCTGCGCAGGTGGAAGAGGTATTCCCTGCCGTCTGCCGAGATGTCCCAGCTTTCGGCCAGCCAGGGCTTGATGCCTTCCCTGGTGTTCATGACCAGGGGCTCGAAGACCATGCCCTGGGCAGCCATCTCGCCGGCGTAGAGGTGGGGGTTGATGTTGCGTATGTCCTTGGTGCTGGCGTAGGCGATCTCCGTCTTGGGCGCGGAGTGGGCCAGGCTCGCCGAGGCAAGCGCCAGGACGAACAGGGCGAGCGCGAGAAGCCGTTTGATCATGCGTGGAGCTCCTTTTCGGCAGGTGGGCTTTGGGGTGGTGACAAGCTTTTGCAATTTGTGCTACCAGAGGCAACCGTAATACTAAATTACAAAATGTGCCACCCTTTTTTAGGGCTTCCACTGAGGAGGAGAGAAAGCATGTCAAAGAAGACAAAAGGCGCCGCGAGGCGCCGTGCGCTGGCGATGGCATCGTCCATGCTGGCGCTGGGCCTGGCCTGCCAGCCGGCAGAGCTTCAGGCCGTGGACTTCAAGGCTAAGGGCGTGTGGATCAGCATGCTGGAAATGGGCGACGGCGGCAATTTCATGCGCAGGGACCGCGAAGGCAGGCAGCAGCAGGGCTGGGGCCGCTGGGGCGAGGACCGCTTCGAGGCCAAGAACCGCGTGCGCCTGCAGCTGGAGGCCGTCGCCTCCGAGAGCCTGTCCGGCACCGTGTACCTTGAAATGGGCGCCTTCACCTGGGGCAAGGCCAGCAAGGGCGGTGCCCTCGGCGCGGACGGCAGGCAGGTCAAGATCAAGCACGCCTATCTCGACTGGAAGGCGCCGGACACGGACATCAAGGTGCGCATGGGACTGCAGCGCATCTTCCTGCCCGACTACGCCGTGGAGGCCTCGCAGGTCTTCGACGCGGACGTGGCCGGCATCAGCGTCGGCGCGCCCTTGGGCGAAAACGCAGCCATGACCTTCTTCTGGGCCAGGCCCTTCAACGACAACTGGGACGGCGGCAGGCGGGGCTATGCCAGCTATCTGGACAATGCCGACCTCTTCGGCCTCTCCCTTGCCCTGACCTTCGACGGCATCAAGCTGACGCCCTGGGCCATGGGCGGCATGATAGGCAAGAACACCTTCAGAAGGGGCGCCGGCGTCGGCGGCTACTACGGCAGGGACGTCGACAGCGACTTCATCTACGGCTACGGCCTCTCGCCCAGCGTCTACGCCGACACCGGGGAGAGCGCCTACGCCTATGCCGCGGCCTTCTGGGCCGGCCTCACCGGCGAGTTCACCGGCGCCGATCCCTTCCGCCTGGCCTGGAGCTTCAACTACGGCTCCGTCGCCACCGGCGCGGAGACCCTCGACCGCAGGGGCTTCTACGCCGCCCTGCTTGCCGAGTACAAGTTCGACTGGGGCACGCCCGGCATCTACGGCTGGTACAGCTCCGGCGACGACGACGATCCCGCCAACGGCTCCGAGCGCATGCCCCACGTCGGCGGCAACAACGAGAGCACCAGCGGCCTGACCTCCATCGCCACCATGGGCACCTGGACCATAGGCCGCGACGGCGTGCTCGGCCAGACGCTCTCCGGCACCTGGGGCGTGGGCCTGCGGGTGAAGGACGTGAGCTTCGTCGAGAACCTCAAGCACACCCTGCATGTCAACTACTACCAGGGCACCAATTCCTCCGACATGGCGCGCTTCATCAAGGAAGCGCGGGTGAACGGCAGGTACGTGAGCCCCAACAGCTCGGCGCCCGACTTCAACACCGTCGACTACGGCCTCTACCTCACCGACAGGGACAGGGCCTTCGAAGTGGGCCTCATGTCCACCTGGCAGATCTACGAAAACCTCCGCCTGCTCGTGGAAGCCAACTACATTGCCCTGTGGCTGGACAATTCCCGGAGCGTCTGGGGCGGCTTCCGCTACAACGGCGCCAGCTACCACGCCAACACCACCGAAGACCTCTGGAACGTCAATGTGAGCCTCATCTACAAGTTCTAGCCGGCTCCCTGCCGGGGCTGGCCTGTCTGGGGCCGGCGCGGTCTCAGGCACAGTGCAGGGCCGCAGGCTTCCTTCGCTGAAGAGGGGGGCCTGCGGCCCTGGTCTTTGCCGTGCAGGGCCAGGCGGACGCGGTCTGCCGAAAGAGGCCATCCCCTCCCTGTGCCTGCTGTCTGCCGGGTACCTGTCCGCCGGGCGTCTGTCTGCCGGCGCGGGTCGGCGGACAGGAAAAGGGCCGCGGCGCCTCCGCTTGCGGCGGAAGACCGCGGCCCTTGACGGCTGCAGGCTATGCCGGGCGGCCCTGCGGCCGCCCCGCTGCGGAGCCGGGGCCTACGCCCAGACGCACAGATGGCTGTCCAGGGAGCTGCCCAGTTCGGGAATCATGGGGATGACGCGCACGCCGTAGGCATGGGAGCCGTTGTGGCGGGTCTGGTAGTTGCAGGAGAAGACCAGGCTCTGGTCGCTCGTGGTGCGCTCGTAGGAGAGCGGGGTGATGTCGGGCGTCTCGGTGAAGTTGCTGCCGTCCCAGGGGCCGACGACCAGCTGCACGAGGATTTCCTCGCGCTTCATGGCGCCCGGATCGAGGCTGAGGGTCACGTGGATGTCCTGGCCTGCGTCGCAGGAGTCCCCTTCCATGCCGTCCACGCGCAGGATGCCGAGCTTGAGGCTGCTGAAGCGGACCTGGATTTCCTCCTTCCAGGAGCAGATGCGCTTGGCGTTCTTGAAGTTGCCGCTCAGCATTTTCTTGAAGCCCATGGCCGTGGGCTCGTAGTACATCTCGAGGTAGTCGCGCACCATGCGGTGCGAGGAGTAGTTCGGGATGAGGGTGCGCATGGACTCCTTGATGAGCTGCACCCAGCGGGTGGGCACGCCGTCCTGGTTGCGGTAGTAGTAGAGCGGGATGACCTGCTCCTCGAGGATGTTGTACAGGGCTTCGGCGTCGGCGTAGTCGTTCTGGGTGTCGGCGTTCTCCACGCGGGTGACGACCGGGCCTATGGTCCAGCCGTTCTCGCCGTTGTAGCCCTCGCACCACCAGCCGTCGGAGATGCTGAGGTTGAGCACGCCGTTGATGGAGCACTTCTGGCCCGAAGTGCCGGAAGCCTCGTAGGGGCGCCTGGGGGTGTTGAGCCACACGTCGCAGCCCTGGACCATGAGGCGCGAGATGGCCAGCGAGTAGTCTTCCAGGAAGAAGATGCGGCCGAGGAAGCGCTTTTCGGTGCAGTGGCGGATGATTTCCTGCATGATGTCCATGCCCGAGCCGTCGGCGGGGTGGGCCTTGCCGGCGAAGAGCAGCGCCACGGGATGCTCGGAGTAGGAGAGCAGGTGGTCGAGGCGCTCGAGGTCGGCAAAGAGCAGGTTGGCGCGCTTGTAGGGGGCGAAGCGGCGGGCGAAGCCGATGAGCAGGGTGTTTTCGGACAGGCGCGACAGGGCGAGCTTGCTGTCTTCGCGGCTCACGCCGAGCTTGCTGTAGAACTCGGGCAGCTTGCTCCTGACGTAGTCGAGCAGGCAGGTCTTCTGGAAGAGGCGGATGCGCCACAGGAACTTGTCGGGCACGGAGGCAAACTTGTACCAGCCGGGCGCCTTGGCGGAGAGCTCCATCCAGTTCTTGCCGAGGTTTTTGACGAGCATCTCCGCCATCTCGGTGCCGACGTAGGAGGGCATGTGGACGCCGTTGGTGACGTGGCCGATGGGCACTTCGGCGATGGGCATGCCCTGCCAGAGCTTCTGCCACATGTGCCTGGAGACGTCGCCGTGCAGACGGGAGACGCCGTTGGCGCGGGCGGAGAAGCGCAGGGCGAGGACGGTCATCTCGAAGTTGTCGGCGCTTCCGCCCTCCATGCGGCCCAGATCAAGGAATTCGTTCAGGGTAATGCCGACGTTGTTGGCGTAGCCGGCGAAGTACTTGGTCATGAGCTCCCTGCGGAAGCGCTCGTTGCCGGCCTCCACGGGAGTGTGGGTGGTGAAGACGCAGGAGGAGCGCACAATCTCGCCGGCCTCCTTGAAGGAGAGGTGGGCGTTGCACACGAATCTGCGGATGCGTTCCAGGATGAGGAAGGCGGAGTGGCCTTCGTTCATGTGGAAAACCGAGGGCGTGATGCCGAGGGCGTCGAGCAGCTCCACGCCGCCTATGCCGAGCAGGATTTCCTGGCGCACGCGGAAGTCGCGGTCCGCCACGTAGAGCGCATCGGTGATCTTGCGGTCGTCGGGGGTGTTCTTCTCGAGGTTGGTGTCGAGCAGATAGAGGGGGATGGTGCCGACCTTGACTACCCAGACGCGGGCGAAGAGCCGGCGTTCGGGCAGCTGGATGCTGATTTCGAGCTGCTCGCCGCCCTCGCCGCGCACAGCCTCCATGGGCAGTGCCGTGATGTCGTTTTCCGGATAGACGGCGACCTGGCGGCCGTTCTTGTCAATCTGCTGGCGGAAGTAGCCGTAGCGGTAGAAGAGGCCGATGGCGACCAGCGGGATGTTCATGTCGCTGGCGCTCTTGAGGTGGTCGCCGGAAAGGACGCCGAGGCCGCCCGAGTAGATGGGCAGGGACTCGTGCAGGCCGTACTCGGTGGAGAAGTAGGCGATGGGGTGCTTGGCCGTCACGACGTCCTTCTCGTTGAGGGGCCTTTTCATGTAGTCGTCGAAGTTGGCGAGGGTCTCCTCGTAGAGGGAAACGTAGGCCGAGTCGGCGACCATCTCCGAGAAGGCCTGGTCCGAGGCCTCCTCAAGGCACTGCAGGGGGTTGTGGTTGGAGCTCTCCCACACGTCGGGGTTGATGCGCATGAAGAGCGACCAGCACTCGGGATGCCAGCACCACCAGAGGTTGGAACCGAGTTCGCGCAGCCGGGAGACGGGCTTGGGCAGCTTCGTGAGCGCCGTGAAGGGGTGGAGCAGGGGCGTGAGGCTCGACTGGTCCATGAAGATGTGGGTGGCGCCGTCGGAAACGGCTTCGCGCAGCTCGGCGCCATGCTCGAGGGCCTTGCTCAGGGCCAGGTTGTAGGCCTTGATGTAGAAGGGGAAGAATTCGGTCCAGTCGCAGAGGCTTGCCGTATGGCGGGCAGCCTTGCGCAGGGCCGCCATCTCGCTGGGGGCAAGGCCGCAGACGCTGAGGATGGCGTGCTGGAGATCGACGACCGTGTCCTCGAAGCGCTTCTGGCGGCGCTGCAGGATGGAGACGCCCGTGGACTTGCTGTCCTCCATGTGCACGGAGCGCACCCAGATGCCGAAGCCGGCGAGGTCGCTCGTCACCGTGGGCACGGCATAGGCCGCGCTTTCCTCGGGCGTGTAGCCCCAGGGTTCGTACCAGGAGGGGAAGACGCCGAGGTCGGAGGCGGCCAGAACTTCTTCGTAGGGCAGGTTGAGGAAGCCGTCGCGGCCGTTGAGCAGGGCGGGATCGAAGATCACGGACACGTGGCTGGCGGGATTGTTGTCCAGGCCGAGCCGGCGGCAGGCTGCGAGGATCTCGTCGCCGGAGGCGTTGTGCACGTGGTGCGAGCACAGCCAATGTCCGCCGTCGGCCGGCATGCGGGCGGGATCGCCGCTTACGGCGTCGTCGTTGACGCCGGTGTAGCCGCCCATGACGCAGCACAGCGCGAGCACGTGGGTGGAGGTTGAAGCCAGATCGTGCTTGACCTTGGCGAGGGCTTCGAGGAAGACGTCCACGCCCTTGTTGTGGAACTCGTAGCGGCCGGAGATGAGCACGATGCGGGTGTCTTCAGGCAGATTCCGGCGCAGCAGCCGGCCTGCGCTCTGCAGTATGGCCGCGCGGTAGGCTTCGGGGCGCTCGCGGTCCGCGGAGAAGTCGGGAATGACGCGCAGGTCGAGGCCGTTGGGCGTGACGATGTCGGGCTTGCGGCCCAGGACGATGCTTGCCTCCTCGGCGGTGATGTCGCTCACCGTGGTGAAGCAGTCGGCCTCCCTGGCGGAGACGGACTCCATGGAGAACTTGGCCGTGATGCCGAGCGAGGCGGCCTCGCGGCGCGGGTCGAAATTCCGGTCGTCCAGCATGCTGTAGAGATCCTTGCCGTTGCCGGCAAGGGAGCGGCCGAGCATGGTGGCGTGGGTCGTGAAGACCGTGCCCACGGGCGGACAGTGGCGCTTGAGGTAGAGCAGGCCCGCGCCGCACATCCACTCGTGGAACTGGGCTATGGCCGGAGAGCCCATGGGCTCGAGCAGATGCTGGTAGAGGGTGGCGATGACTTCGCCGCAGGCCGTCGCAAACATGACGGGCTCGACGTAGTCCCAGGCGCCGGACATGGAGTCCACGCTGAAGGCTTTCCAGTACTCGAAAAGCAGCTGGTTCTGGTCGTAGCGGTTTTTGAAGCTGACAAGAATGGCCTTGGGGTTGCCCGGGATCTTCCAGTGGCCGAGGCGGCACTCCAGATTGTGGGCGTGCAGAATCTTGTGCACGGAATCGATGAGGGGATCGCTGCTCTCCTCGAAGTCGGCGTTGTTGCCGAGGTCGGGGCCAAGCAGCCAGTAGTTCTCGCCAAAGTTGTCGATGGCCTGCAGGGCCTTGCTGCTCACGACGGCGTAGATGCCGCCAACCTTGTTGCAGACTTCCCACGACGTTTCGAAGAGGGTGATGTTGCCGTAGTCCATTCAATGCTCCTAAGGAAAGGGAGTGATGCCGGATCGCGCGATCCATGAAGAAAGGCCGTCAATTCGGGAACTTGGCAGGCGCCAAGGCCTCTTGGCCGGGCACCTTGTCGCACGCTGTGGAAAAAAACCGAAAAATCCCGGAGCCCGCCTTGGCGTGTGCGAGACGGGCCCGGGAGGACATGCTGCCGGAAAAGGGGGCGATTCGTGCCGGTCCTAGCGTCCAAGACGCTGCTTCACCGTCTGCTCGAAGTCCGCCAGGACGTTCATGTAGAAGATGTAGGCGTCATAGGGGGAGTCGTAGGGCGAGAAGTACTTGTGCACGTCGCCGTCGGAGAAGAACTTGGTGCACATGTAGTAGAAGTGGTCCGAGGTGGTGAGCCTGCGCCAGGTGCGCAGGAGCCCCTCGTCGCCGGTGCGCTTCACGTCGGCCTCGAGGCGGGCGATGGACTCCATGGCGTCGTCCTGCAGGTCGTTGCCGCGCCAGGCCGTGAGGTCGCGCTCGGCGTCGGCCCAGGAGATGAAGTGCGGCACGTCGAGGCGCGCCATGGGCGAGCAGCGCTCGGCCACTTCGGTGGGCGTGGCGAAGCAGAAGTCGGGCGTCTTCAGCACGAGCTCGGGCAGGGCGTCCATGAAGTCGAAGATGCCCGATTCCTCCCACTGGTGCTCGCCGAAGGTTTCGTAGTCCATGAAGAGGTTGATGGTTTCGCCCTGGCCGTTGAGGGAGGCAAGCCAGGACATGTACTTTTCGGCGGAGAGCGGGTACTCCTCCCAGGCCCTGTTGGAGAAGCGGAAGGCGATGTCGTCGGAGAGCCTGTAGTTCTTGAGCAGGAGCCGGATGCGGCGGCAGTTGCCGGGCTGGTAGACGAAGTTGGGGCTGCGCCAGTTGATGACGTGGTCCGCGCCTTCGGTGAGAATGGCCTTGAAGCCCTTCTCCTCGGCGGCCTTGGCGATGTCGTTGTTGTAGATGAGCTCGGTGTTCCTGAAGGCCGTGGGCGTCAGGCCGAAGTGCTTCTTGACCAGCGCGTCGTGGACGTCGATCTGCTCCTTGAACTCCTCCATGTCGAAGAGGAAGGAGAGCGAGTGGGCGTAGGTCTCGGAAAGGAACTCCGCGCAGCCGGTGTCGGCGAGCTTCTGGAAGCTCTCGAGCACGTCGGGCGCGAACTGCACCATCTGGTCGATGAAGACGCCGGAGAGGGAGAAGCTGAAGCGGAAGTCCTTTCCGCAGCGCTTGACGAGGCGCAGGAGCAGGTCGTTCATGGGCAGGTAGCACTTCTTGGCCACCTTGAGCATGATGGATCTGTTGGCGTCGTCGTCCTCGTACATGTGGTTGTGGCCAATGTCGAAGAACGAGTAGTGGCGCAGGCGGTAGGGCTGGTGGACCTGGAAGTAGAAGCAGACGGAAGGCATTTAGTTCCCCCTTGCGGCAAGAGCGCCGTAGATGCGCTCCAGCTTGGCCGCGGCGTTTTCCCAGCGGATGTTCTTGAGCTCGTTTGCGCAGTTGCGCACCATGAGGCGCCCCAGCGCCGGGTAGGCGAGGACCGCGCAGATGCGGTCTGCCATCTTGCGCACGTCCCAGAAGTCCACCTTGAGGGCGTTGGCGATGACCTCGGAGACGCCGGACTGCTTGCTCATGAGCACGGGCACATCGTACACCATCGCCTCCAGGGGCGCTATCCCGAAGGGCTCGGAGACGCTGGGCATGACGTAGAGGTCGCTCGAGGCGTACATGCGGTCCACCTCGCCCTTCTTCAGGAAGCCGGTGAAGGTGAACCTGTGGCCGAGACGGTACTTGGCCACGCGCGCCACCATGGCCCGGAGCATGTCGCCGGAGCCGGCCATGACGAAGCGCACGTCGGGCATGACGTTGTGCACGAGGCGGGCGGCCTCGACGAAGTAGTCAGGTCCCTTCTGGAAGGTCACGCGGCCCATGAAGAGCACCTGCTTGGCCTTGCTCCCGCGCTCGATGCCGTGGTAGGCGGACTCGGCCTCGCTGCGCGAGACCGCGTTGTGCACGACTTCGATCTTTTCCTCGGGTATCTGGTAGACCCGCATGACAAGATCCTTGGTGAAGTGGCTGACAGCCACCACCTTGTCGGCTGCCGAGAGGCCTTCCCACTCCATGTGGGAGACAACGCTGTTCATGTTGGCGCCGCTGCGGTCGGCCTCGGTGGCGTGCACGTGGCAGACCAGCGGCTTGCCGCTGAGCTGCTTGGCGAGGATGCCGGCCGGATAGGTCATCCAGTCGTGGCAGTGGATGACGTCGAAGTCCTCGGTCATGGCCAGCTTCTGGGCGGCCAGGCTGTAGCGGTAGACTTCGCTCATGAGGTCCCTGCCGTAGCCGCCCTCGAGGGTGATGACCTTGTCGCCCGTGCCCGGCATGGTCACCGTGCGCTCTTCGGAGCTGGTCTGCTGGCTGCGCACGATGCTTTCGCGCATCTGGGAGTAGAACTGGGGCGAACAGTAGGGGACGAGGCAGGAGTCCACGGTCTCGATGCGCAGGTTGCGGCGCCAGTAGGCGGACGTGTTCTCAATCACGCTCGTCACCTTGTCGACAGGGCCGGAGAGCACGGTGCCGGAGGCGCCGCGCATGGTAAGCCCTTTCGGCTGGCCGGCGCCGAGGCCGGCCCTGAGTTTCGGAATGACGAAGACAACCTCCGTGCCTCTGGAGGTGAGGGCGCGCACCATGCCTTCGCAGGCTGCGCCCAGGCCTCCGCTGACGTAGGGCGGGAACTCCCACCCGAACATGAGAACGCGCATTACTTGTTCCTCCATTGCAGGCGCTTTTCCCAGCGCTCGTAGGCTTCGGGATCGCAGTCGCGCAGCAGTTTCAGCATGCGGATGACCTCGCCTTCGCTCCAGGCCTTGGCAACGCAGCCGTGGGCGTTGTGCGGATCCGTTGCCGAGAAGAGTTCGGAGATGTGGCCGCGGCCGGCTTCGCTGAGGTGGCGCGAGAAGAGCGGTGCGACCGTGCCGAGCAGGCCCTTGGCGGCCTTGGCCTTGGCGGCCTTGGCACTGGCCTTGTCGCCGCACGCCAGCTCCGCGTGCCTGAGCAGGGTCTCGCAGTAGGGGCCGAGCAGCCAGGGCCACACCGTGCCCTGGTGGTAGGCCCGGCCGCGGTGGGCCATGCTGCCGCGGTACTTGGGCCTGAATTCGGCGTTTTCAGGATTCAGCGTGCGCAGGCCGAAGGGCGTGAGGAGCTTCTCCTGGCACAGGGCGAGCACGGGGCCTGCCTTGGCCGGATCCATCGGCGGCTCGGGCAGGGAGAAGGCCAGAAGCTGGTTCGGGCGTATGGTGCCGTCGGGGCCGCCGTCGTCCATGCTGCGCCAGACGTCGTAGAGCGTGCCGTCCTCCTTGAGGAAGCGCTTTTCGAAGACCTTGCGCATGCGGGCCAGCTCCTTGGCCGGGCAGGGATCGGGATCGCGGCGCTTCAGGGCCAGCTTGTGGGCGTAGGCCAGGGTGTTGTACCACAGGGCTTCCATCTCGACGGGGTAGCCCCAGCGCGGCGTAACGGGCCTGCCGTCCACCTGGATGTTCATCCAGGTGAGGTTGGTCGTGGGCGTGCCCACGTCCAGGAAGCCGTCCTTGTCGCAGCTCACGAAGTGGACGCGGCCGTTGCGGTAGGCATCGACGATGCTGTAGACGGCATCGGCGCAGTAGCCGGCAATCTCGTTCCAGGCCTCCTTGTCGTCCTTCGTTCCCGCCTGGGCGGCCGCCGCCAGCTGCTGGCAGCACCAGGCGTACCAGAGCGAGGCGTCCACGCCGTCCCAGCCGTAGGGATGGCCGCTGTGGCTGAAGGAGTTGGGCACGAGGCCGTCGGACATGTGGGCCGTGAGGCGCTTGAGTATGCTTGCGCCCTGCCGGATGCGGCCCGACTGGAAGGCGATGCCGGGCAGCGAGATGAGCGTGTCGCGGCTCCAGGTGCCGTACCAGTGGTAGCCGGCGAGCAGGGTGTCGCCCGCCATGGCGTCCTTGATGAGGAAAATGTGGCTTTCCGAGCGCAGGTAGTCCAGCAGGGTCTCGCTGTCGGGATGGCGCTGCCAGCGGACCTTCATCTCCCTGTCCCACACGGTCGAGATGAAGTCCGGGGCGTCGGGCTCGCCGCGCTTCGGCAGGTTCTCGTCCGTGCCGGCCTGCATGTAGACGCTCTGGCCGGGCAGGAGGGTGATCTCGAAGACGCCGGGGGAGAAGAGGTCCTCGGCGTGCTCGAGCAGGCGCTCCTCCTCCTTCAGGTACTCGACGTTGTAGATCCAGTCGGGCGAGGGCAGGAAGTCGAAGTCGCCCTCGACCTGGACGAAGAAGGGCGGAAGCGCGTTGTAGGGCTGGATCTTGAAGCCTCGCCGCGCAGGATAGGTCTTCACCTGCAGGTCCATGTTGGCGTGGGTGAGGTTGTGGGCGTAGCGGTAGGCCAGCAGGGGCGCGGCCTGCAGCTTCACCGGCTCCTTGGCCAGCTTCTTGTCGCTGGTCTCCACGGTCCAGCGCACGAGGCAGGCGTGCTGGTCCTGCCGCAGCATCACGCAGCGCGTCACCGTGTAGGGACCGCACTCGAAGGTAAAGGTGGGGCACGGCCTGCGGGTGAAGTCCGTCTGCTGGACGTGGCCCTGGGGATGCATGGTGCCGGGGTGGCTGCGGGAGGAGAGGGGGTAGGCCGCGCCGCCGGCAATGAGCCAGTCCTCCACGTTGGAGAGCAGGACGTGGCGCCCAAAGTGCTCCACATTGGCAACCAGAAGGCCATGGTAGCGGCGCGTGTTGCAGCCGATGACCGTTCCCGATGCGTAGTCGCCGGCTTCGTTGGAGCAAAGCCATTCGGTATGCAGGAGACGGTCGAGATCCTGAACCGGGTTTCCAAGATTGCTGCCCATGAATACTCCTTGCGGGCGCAGGAGATCCAGTTCCCCTTCCAGCCCGAGCATGATGCTGAATTGTTCTGCGGCACGCAGGCAGTCCCGTTCCCTGCACGCGCCTGAGCACATGCATGGCACATGCATGCCCGCCTGCGTCGTCCGGGCGGGCGTCGAGGCGAGGCGACGGGAGCGGCGACAATGCAGGTCGCTCTGAAAAAGTGTACCCTTAGGCAATTTTAAGTCAAGTGTAAAGACTTCTTTTGCACAAAAGTGCATGCTCGGCATTTTTCTGCGGCCAAGGCCGGTGCCGGCCTCGCCTGCCAGCCGGGCCGCCTGCACCGGCCGGCAGGCTGCGCGCAGGGCGCCCTGGCCGCTACAGCCAGGCCAGGCTGAGCGGCCTGCGGGGCGGAACGCGCAGATAGCTGAGAGCGGGCCAGCCCGCCATGCAGCCGGCAAAGACGTTCCTGTCCCCGGGCAGGCCCAGAAAGTCCGCCACGGCCGGCGCGTGCATGGCCGTGGCCACGGCGTAGCCGGCCCAGGTGGTGCCGAGCCCCATGGCGCAGAACAGGTGTTCGAGCAGGGTGAGGGCTATGGTGCAGTCCTGGGCCTGCAGGCCCTGGGGCTCCCGTGGCGCGTGGGCGAAGAGGACGAGGGGCGCGTCCCTGAAGATGACGTCGCTGCCGGCGTCGAAGGCCCGGCATTCCCGCTCCCGTCCGGGAATGGCGCGCATGGCGTCCACGATGCAGGCGGCAAGCGCCCGGATGCGGGTCGGATCGTCCAGGGCGATCCAGCCTATGTCCTGCCGGTTGACGGCTGTCGGCGCCCAGCGCACGGCATCGAGGGCCTTTTCGACCAGTTCGCGCGCAACCGGCCTTGCGGCAAAGCGCCTGAGGGACCGGCGCGACCTGACAAGCTTCGCCAGGGCGTCGGGCGCAAGGGGCCGGGTGTCCGCGGCTTCGGCAGCCGCGGGATCCGCGCCGTCCAGGCTGACGGCGCCGGCAGGGCAGACGGCGAAGCAGTGGCCGCAGGCTATGCAGACCTGCTCCGCCTGCGGCGGAAAGACGGCCCTGCCGTCCTTCATCTTGAGGCATCGCGCCACGCAGACCTCGGCGCAGAGGCCGTCGCCAAGGCATTTGGCGGCGTCTATTTCGACATGGGCCATGGGAACCTCCTATCGTTGCGGGAAGGGGAAGAGCAGGGGCAGGGGCTGCCCCGCCGCCATTGTAGACGGGATCGCCGGCGCCCGCCATGCAGGCGTCGCCGCAGGGGCAGGAACAGGAGCTCAGGCAGGAGAGAGGCCCGCGCCAGGCGCCGGCTTCCCGTTCCTGCCCGCAGACGGCAAAACGTCCGCAGACGGCAAAACGTCCGCGGACGGCAAAACGTCCGCGGACGCCAAAACAAGCGACGGCGCCCGGTCTTTCGTTCCGGACGCCGTCCTGGCCTGTGGGCCTGACAGGGTCTGCGGCCATGGCCGCAGAAGAGTGAAGGTGACCCGGCGGAGCTTCCGCCTGGGATGGGGGAGCCGGCAGGAGGGCCGTCCGCGGCTAGCGGGCGGACTTGCCCTGGCTCCTTGCTTTGCCGGAGGGCGAAGCAGAGCCTTGCGGGGCGGGCATAGGCGCATAGAGTTCGGCAAGCGAACGCTTGATCGCGGCTTCGCTCATGCCGAGCACTTCGGCGATCTCGCCCGCCACGAGGGCCATGGCCTGATCCTTGAGGCGGCGCTCGCCGAAGGAAAGCTCCTTGCTGCGCCCTATGACGAGCAGCTCGTGCAGCACCCCGGCCACGACGTTGAGGTCGGGGCTCTTCATCTTGTCCGTGTACTCCCTGAAGCGGCGGTTCCAGTTCTGGCCGACGTAGACGGCCTTCTCCGTGCCGTTGCGCAGGGTGTCCAGAATGCTTGCCGCCGTGTCCTTGGGAACCAGGCGGCGCAGCCCGACATTCTGGGCGTTCTTGACCGGAACGATGAGGGTGATGTTGCTGTGCTGGATGCGCACGCTGTAGAATTCGCAGTGCGCGCCTCCCATGAGCTTGCTGTCGATGCCGTTGATCTTGCCCACGCCCTGGGCCGGATAGACGACGAGGTCGTCCACGCTGTACATGGCTTTGCCCCTTTGCCTAGCCAGAGGCGGTTGCACAATCCTTTGTTGCTGGTTGGCACGCTGGCTTTCGGAAGGCCGCTTTCGGACATGCCGAGGGACGAACCCTGGTGCCTTGGCAGACCAGCGTGCAGACGCATCCGTCAGGAGACGGACGCCGTTTCCGGGAGGACAGGCGCGGGCGGCGCAGAAGGTTGCAGAGGGGAGGGAAGAGGGGGGGGAGGGGGTGTGCCGGGCGCGCCTTAGCAGTCCTGCGCAGAAACTAACTCTAGCCTGTCGCTATGTTATGCTGACTTCTGCAAAAAGTCTAGCGCCGGACGCCAAAAAACAGAGGATTTTCCTTCGGCGGCCGGCGGGGCATCCGTTCCGGTCCAGACTAGTCGAGATTCAGCACGTCGAGGTCGTCGGGAACGTAGATGGGGCCGCTGAAGACGGTCCTGCCTTCGTCCCGGTAGCGGACTTTGCGCTGGGCAAGGCAGCTGTCTTCGGCGTGGTAGAGCAGGACGGCGCCGGCCTGCATGCGGGCCGCCGCGAGGCAGGCGTCCCTGGCCGTGGAATGCCGCTTTTCGTAGGGCCTGAAGCGCTCCGCCTCGGACGCAAGGCAGAAGGCTTCGTGCATGAGCAGGGACGCGCCCCTGGCGTAGCGCTCGCCGGGGGCGTGCAGGGGCTCGTCGCCGAGGCAGACGAGCCTGCCCTTCTCCTTGAGATCCATGGCGAAGCCAAACTGCCTGTCCTGCTCTGAGCCTATGTCGAAGAAGACCGTCCGCCTGCCGAGGATGCGGCGCTCCTCTCCGTCGCCGAGGGCATGGATGCGCACGCGGGAGCCGACGAGGGCCGCCTCCTCGCCGCGGATGAGTTCCCTGAGCAGCCGGCCGAGGAGATCCGCCAGTTCGGCGTGGGCCAGAATTGCGAGATCCCCCTGGCGGACGCCGAGGAACATCTCCTGCATGGCCGCGCGCGCGGCCCAGACGACGCCGAGCAGATGGTCGATGTGCTTGTGGGTGCAGAAGATGGCTTCCATGTCTCGCCAGGCCATGCCGGCGCGCCTGGCCTGGGCGAGAATGCCGGAGCCGCCTCCGCCGTCCACGAGAAAGTGCCGGCCCTGCTCCGTCAGGACGAAGCAGGTGTTGTAGCACGCCGTCGTCATGGCGTGCCCCGTGCCGAGCAGAGTCAGCCGCATGGCCGGTTCCCGGGGCTAGAAGCGGAAGTTGCCCTGGTCTTCCTGGTGCCGGTGCTCGTGGGAGGAAATGATTTCGGCGATGTGCCAGTTGGCCGCGCAGGCCATGGGCGTGAGTCCGTGGCTGTCGGTCTCATGGGTCAGGGCGCCGAGGGCGCACAGGGCCTCCACGGACTTGGAGGCGCCCCGGGAGGCCGCCAGGTGCAGGGGCGTGCGCCCGCCGTCGTCTCTGGCGTTGGGATCGGCGCCTGCCTCGATGAGGGCCTTGATGCAGCGCGTGTCCGCGGCCGTGTGCAGAGGAGTGCGCCCTTCGCTGTCCCTGGCGTTGGGATCGGCGCCTGCGGCAATGAGCAGGCGCACGGCCTTCGGGGAGGTGGCGAGGTGGAGCGGCGTCTGGCCGGCCTTGTCCTGGGCCTTGGGATCGGCTCCGCCCTGGATGAGCTGGGCGATGGAGTCGGTGCGGCTGAAGCGGGCCGCGTAGTGGAGGGCCGTGCGGCCGTGCCTGTTGGTGGCGTTGATGTCGCAGCCGGCGGCGATGAGGGTTTCGACCGCCTGGGCCTGCCCTCCGCGCAGGGCCGCGAAGAGCGGCGTCTCGCCGGAGAGGTCCTTGGCGTTGACGTTGGCACCGGCGTCGAGCAGCTGGACGATGGCCTCGGTGTTGCCCCGGTAGGCGGCGGAATTGAGGGAGCTGAAAGGAATGCCCGTGCGGGCGGAAGCGCTGTTCTGTTCGTTTTCTGGCATGATGGGACTCCGGACCCCTGCCGGGAGCAGACGGCTCCGGCGGGCGTCCTTTCGGTGCGTTGGAAAAAGCGGGCAGTACATAGACCAAAAAAGCTGAAGCGTAAAGAAGTGGGCAGGACCGCCCGCGAAGCGCTCCGGCCCCTTTCCGGGGCGGGCTCGGCCAGCGCCCCGGGAAGTGCCCGGCAAGGCTTGCCCAATGCGGTGCCGCCGGGGCTTTCGCCTTGACTCTTGGCAGGCTTGTGCCTATCCATATGGTGAAGGTTTCCCACGTCTTCTCCCTTGCCAATTCACCCTATCCAGGAGGCTTCTCTTATGGCTGTTAAAGTTGCTATCAACGGTTTTGGCCGCATCGGCCGTCTCGCCTTCCGCCAGATGTGCACCGATCCCGCCTACGACATCGTCGCCATCAACGATCTCACCAGCCCCCAGATGCTCGCGTACCTGCTCAAGTACGACAGCACCCACGGCAAATTCCCCGGCACCGTCGAGGCTGGCGAATCCTCCATTACCGTCAACGGCAAGCAGATCGAGATCTATAAGGAAGCCGACGCCTCCAAGCTGCCCTGGGGCGATCTGAAGGTCGACGTCGTGCTCGAGTGCACGGGCTTCTACACTTCGAAAGAGAAATCCATGGCCCACGTCAAGGCCGGCGCCCGCAAAGTCGTCATCTCCGCTCCGGCCGGCAAGGACCTGCCCACCATCGTCTACAACGTCAACCACAAGACCCTGAAGCCCACCGACCAGATCATCTCCGGCGCGAGCTGCACCACCAACTGCCTCGCCCCCATGGCCAAGGCCCTCAACGACCTCTGCCCGGTCGAGTCCGGCTTCATGACCACCATCCACGCCTACACCGGCGACCAGATGGTGCTCGACGGCCCCCAGCGCAAGGGCAACCTGCGCCGCTCCCGCGCCGCTGCCGTGAACATCGTTCCGGCCTCCTCCGGCGCGGCCAAGGCCATCGGCCTCGTCCTTCCCGAGCTTGACGGCAAGCTCTCCGGCGCCGCCCAGCGCGTTCCGGTGCCGACCGGCTCCACCACCATCCTCGACGCCGTCGTTGCCGGCAAGGTGACCGTCGAGGAAGTCAACGCCCAGATGAAAAAGGAAGAGACCGAGTCCTTCGAGTACTGCACCGACGAAGTCGTTTCCCAGGACATCGTCAACAGCACCGCCGGCTCCATCTTCGATTCCTCCCAGACCAAGGTCCTGCCCATGGGCGACAAGACCCTCGTCCAGGTCGTGAGCTGGTACGACAACGAGTGCTCCTACGTGAGCCAGATGGTCCGCACCATCAAGTACTTCTCCGAACTGAAGTAAGCCCGGCCCAATCGCGGCCTCAATCGCGATGCTGACGGCATAGACCGCATAGACGGCATAGACTGCGCCCCGCACGGCTTCTTCGGAAGCGCCGTGCGGGGCCTTTGCGTGCCTGAACAGGGAGCGGGCCTGCCCCGCGCCCGGGGCCGCCGGGGACTGTCGCAGCGGGAAGGAGCCTGCGCGGGGCTGGCGGGGTCCCGCACGGATCCAGCCAGGGAAGCGCCCTGCGGCGGCGCTGCGGGCTTTGCCGGCCTCAGGCCCTGCCAGCCTCAGGCCCTGCCAGCCTCAGTCCCTGCCGGCGCCGCCGGAATCGCGGCTGGGGCAGGCCGCCTTTGCTAGATCGCGGGCCGTGACGACGAGGTCGGGAAGCTCCCTGCCTGCGGCCTCGCCCCTGACGATGAGGGTTTTGCCTCCGCAGAGCACGGCGGGACGGCTGATCGCAATGCGCCGGCCGAGGCTGTCTGCAAGATGAAGGCCGTCGGGGCCGTCAAGCACCTTGGCGGGGTGGAGCAGCACGGCGTAGAAGAGGTCCTCCATGACATAGCCGTCCCTCCCCCGCGTGCGCATGCACTCGAGGAGGGCCTGGGCGCCCCTGGCCGTGATGCGCAGCTCGCCTGCGGCCGTGCGCCTGAGGAGCCGGGGCTCTTCTGCCCTGCGGGCATCGCCCGCCCGGGCTTCCGTCCTGACCTTTGCTCTGGCGTCTGTTCTGGCGTCTGTCCCAGGATTCTTCCCAGAATCCGTCCCGGGATCCGTCCCGGCGTCCGCCGTGTCGCGAAGCGCTTTCTGCATGCCGTCCTCCCGTGCCGCAGGGACAAGGATCGCATGCCCCTGGCGCGGCGTCAACGCCGGCGGCCGCTTTCCCTTGACGCCGGCGCGAAGGCTGGGGAAACTGCCATCCAGCGTGCCGGCAAGGGCGCTGCACCCGCCTGGCCCTTTCCTGCACCTCCAGCACTCCTTCAACGCTTCAAGGCTGACACCATGCATCTGCGAGACTGCCTCCCTGCCGGCGTCCGGCACGCCGCCCCCGTCCTTGTTCTTGCCCTTGTTCTTGTTCTTCCGCTCCTGCCTGCGGCGGTGCTGGGCGCGCCTGCCGGCGAAGCGGATCCCGGCATGCCCGTGGACGGCGGACGCATCGTGCTCGGCACCATTGGCGAGCCCTCCAACCTGAACCCCTACATCAGCACGGACGCCTCCTCGCACGAGGTGGCAGGCGAAATCCTCGTCGCCCCCCTGCGCTACGGCAAGGATCTGCAGCTCGAGCCCTGGGCCGCGGAGAGCTGGAGCGTGTCGCCCGACGGCCGCAGGCTCGAGTTCACGCTGCGCAAGGGCATACGCTGGGAGGACGGGGTGGAGCTGACCGCCGACGACGTGGTCTTCACCGTGAAGACAGCTGCGGACCCCAAGCTGGCCAGTCCCTATGCCGAGGACTTTCTGCGCATCAAGAGCATCCGGGCCCTCGACCGCTACCGCTTCGAGGCCGTGTACGACGAGTACTACGCCAGGGCCGAAGCCACCTTCGCCTCCGCCATCCTGCCCAGGCACATCCTCGAGGGCCAGGAGGTGCGCGGCCACGCCTTCTCGCGCCGGCCCGTCGGCGCAGGCCCCTACCGCCTCAAGGCCTGGGAGCCGGGCTCGCGCCTCACGCTGGAGGCCAGTCCCACCTACTTCATGGGCCGTCCCCACATCGACCAGGTCATCTACCGCGTTATCCCCGACTCCGGCACCATGTTCATGGAAATGCGCGCCGGACGCCTCGACATGATGGGCCTGAGCCCCGAGCAGTACCTGCGCCAGACCAACACGCCCGAATGGACCGAGAACTGCCGCAAGTACCGCTACCTTGCTTCGGCCTACGTCTACCTTGGCTTCAACATGGAGCACCCCTTCTTCAAGGACAGGAGGGTACGCTGGGCCGTTTCCCGGGCCATCAGCCGCGAGGAGCTCGTCAAGGGGGCCCTGCTTGGCCAGGGCGTGCCCGCCTTCGGCCCCTACAAGCCGGGCACGGAGTACTACCACCCCTCGCTCAAGCCCGTGGAGCAGGATCTCGCCGAGTCGGCCAGGCTGCTCAGGGAGGCCGGCTTCGAGGACCGCGACGGCGACGGCATACTCGAGCGCGACGGCAAGCCCTTTGCCTTCACCATCCTGACCAACCAGGGCAATGCCGAGCGCATCCTGGCGGCCATCATCATCCAGAGCCACTTGAAGAAGCTCGGCATCGACGTGCAGGTGCGCACCGTGGAGTGGGCGGCCTTCATCCGGGAGTTCGTGAACAAGGGCCTCTTCGACGCCGTCATCCTCGGCTGGACCATTTCGCCGGACCCCGACCTCTACCAGGTGTGGCACTCCTCGCAGGCCGTGCCGGGCGGGCTCAACTTCACCCACTTCAAGGACAGAGGGCTGGACGATCTGCTCGACCGCGGACGCCGGACCGCAGACAAGAAGGAGCGCCATGCGATCTACTGTCGGGTGCAGGAGATCCTGGCAGCCGAGCAGCCCTACGCCTTCCTCTATGTTGGCTACGCCCTGCCCGTGGTGCATCGGCGCTTCCAGGGCATCGAGCCGGCGCTGGCTGGCATCGCGTGGAACATGGACAAGTGGTGGGTGCCCAGGGCCGAGCAGCGGGCGCTCTTCCAGCAGTAGGCCTGGCAGGAGCAGGCGCCGGAGGGCGTCCTGCACCGCCAAGGCGGGCGGGCCGGCAACCCCGGCGGAGGCGCCCGGCGGCGATGCGCGCGGCGGAGCGCGCTGGCGGGGAGGCTGTCAGGGAGGCTCGCAGGATCGCCTTGCCAGGAGATCGGGCAGCTCTGCGCCGGGCCTGCGCGCCGGCTTGGCGAGGTCTGCCGGCACATGCCCCCCGTGAAACGGATGCAGCCTTGGAGGCTTGAAGCTGTGCTGGAAGGCGCGGCGCTGGCCTATGGGCAGGTTGAAGAGGAGCTTGAGGCTGGCGAGGCCGCCGTCAGGGGAGCGGCCGTCCAGGCCAGCGGCGGATGGCCCGCAGGCGCGGGACGTCGCCCGTGAAGATCCAGCCGCCGGCTGGAGACGGCTGCTGTCATGATTCGGGTCAACGCGGGGCACGGCCAGGGCGACGCCGGCGTCCGGTTCAGGCAGGAGCCATGGCCGGTGAGGCAGGCGCGGCGGCGGAAAAGGCGTGGAAGGGATGCGTGGAAGGGAGGTGGAGGAGGGAGGCGGAGCGGGGAAGCAGGAGTCGGCTAGAAGTGCTTGGCCTGGCCCCGCGAGGCGCGGGCGCTGGCCTTGAGCTCCTCGATGCGGGAAAGGAGCGGGATGCGCTTCCTGTTCCTGGCCAGGAGGATGCGCAGGGCGATGTAGCAGACAAGAAAGACGAAGACGTAGCCGGCATGGAGACTGGTGCCGGGAATGTCGTAGACGGGTATGCCCTCGAAGCGCAGCGCCATCCAGCCGAGGGCGAAGGGGACGGGGCAGATGCTTGCCATGCCGACCCCGGCCTGGGCGAAGAAGCTCTTGCCGAATTCGTCGTGGGCCATCTTGTTGATGGCGAGGTAGGCCTGCTTGTCGCCGGCGTGGATGGCGTCCACGGAGAGGTTGTGGTAGCGCAGGACTTCGGCCTGCATGGCCTCGAGGCGCCGGCGGTGGCAGAGGGAGACGAGGGGGGGGGAGGGGGCCGGACCGTGCGGGGACGAGAGCTGCGAAGGCCTGGGGCGCCCTTGGCAAGCGCGTTGAGCGGCAGGGAGGGGCGGGGGCGCCGTCTCTTCCCCTGCCGCTGGACGCAAGCTTGAAGGTGGGGGCTACCAG